>Ga0105053_10012715_pt1 | contig 10085 bp, 9 predicted proteins | sample BON01_FD_78093 | JGI IMG/M metagenome (GOLD analysis project Ga0105053, IMG submission 78093) | Freshwater microbial communities from Lake Bonney liftoff mats and glacier meltwater in Antarctica - BON-01 | ecosystem: Environmental > Aquatic > Freshwater > Ice > Glacier meltwater | place: Lake...
CCACATTCTTTTCGAAATCGACTGAGTTTGGCTGAGCAGAGGACTTTCGAAAAGAATGTGGCGGGCTCTGCAGCTATGCAGACGCACAGCGCCAGAGCCCGCCACATTCTTTTCGAAAGTCCTCTGCTCAGCCAAACTCAGTCGATTTCGTGGCGAGTGGACCTTGGAATTCATCATCAAATGTCTTTCATCGAGGTTCAAAAAGTGCTTTGTCCAATAGCCCCCCTTCTCGAACCTTCAGCGTGCAGTGCAGGTCAGGAGACAGCAGAGGTGAGATGTGATGGGTGTGTCGTTTGAGTGCGATGAGACGTTCGCGAGCAGGAGGCCTCACCTTCCTGGCACGTGCCCGCCTTGTTTCACGTATGCCTCCCATTCATGATGCACAAGGTGCGGGAGGCACGTGACACCTGCCGGCGGACCCACGGTGCCATGGTGTGATGTATCCATGTATTTCTTCACGTTCAGACAGACAGGACACGTATGGAGGAGGTACAGGTGTCAGCTGTGGGTATGGTGGGCCTCTTGGCTCACGGCCTACTAACAGACCTTCCCAACTGGGCAACTCTGAACGAAGGGTGCACTTCAATGGACCTGCAACACAGGCACGCCATAACGTTAAATGACAACCAGGAACCTCGTCGCGTGGTGCTGTGCTACCATCAGCTTTAGTTCTAGTCCACGACGGTCGTGCCGCTTGGCCCACAGACGGATATATATATCAACACCCTTTGTGAGCGTCTTCAACTGTCATATCTGTTGCTGTGAATTTTAAACGTCAATCCGGTGAGCAGGAACAGCTTCAGTGAGGGAAGAACTGCTCTTGCCGGTGTCACAGCGGGGCCTCCAGGAGTTGATGGGGCAAAGCCGGTCGCAGAGGCACCGGCATCAGGAGTGAGGTGTGTGCCGCAGTGGAGGCATGCAGTTTGAGGCAAACTGAAAGAGCAGCAGGAGGCATGTCAGCCTCACAGCGGAAGACAGTGAGCTCAAAAAGCACACCAAATGACGATGTTTCTGAAGCAAGCACAAACGAGGCAGCCATATCTGAAATTACCACGCCTTCGCTGAATGAGGAGTTGAGCACATCTACCGTGTACCCAGCGAGAAAGAGTCCTCACGCACCAAACCCAGCCTGGCAAAGCCCGTCGATGCGTTCTGAAGCGGCATCAAAGTTTGATCCTGTGGAGTGCCTTTCTCTCGCGGCGAGTGGCAAGTTCGGCAAAAGCGGCACGCTGCCTGCGCTGGTGGAAGGAAATGAATATGGTACTGTGGATATTCAAAGCATGCCCTCGGCACCGCCAACAGCGCAGTGTGTTGCAGCAGGAGTGACAGCAGCAGCAGCAGGGACTGAGGGCAATGGCCCAGTGCGTTCGAGCGACTATATGCGCTGGTTAATCTCGTCTGTCTCGCGGCATCTGCCGACAGAGGGTCGGGCACAGTTGGCAGCGGCCATCAAAGAATTTGGTGGCGCCTCCGACCTGCATAAACCACCTCTCCCAGCACAGCCTGTGGATCACGAAGAAGCAAGCAACAGCAAGGTGACACAACACAGTCTCGAGCAGCACAGCATGAATGCTTTGGTCGATAAGATCAAGCGCCTGTGCCAGGCGCACGGCTTGAATATGCCTGTCCGCGAGCATGCGGCGGCATCAGCAGTCAGCCACACGGTGGCAGCAGCAGCAAGCAATGACACGGGTACAGCAGGCAATGGGATGGGTGCATCCAGTGCTCCTTGGCCGCGCTCTCTTGTCAAGCAAGAGCCTGGTACTCCGCCAGCTGAAGGTGCTGCAGGGCAGCACCGCCGCGCGACGGAGGAGGCCACGACCTTCATGGTCAAGGCGGGGAAGCTGTCAACGCAAGGGGCGTTGACACGTCCAGCTGCCGCACGGCAAGGAGCCGGCCTGAAAGCCGCCTCCTCATCCTCTTCATCCAGAGCAGCACCCCCATCTAAATCAGCAAAACGAGACGACTCTGATAGACTTGGTGCCGACACGCACCTACCTGTAGCGGACTCGAAACGAAGGCGAAGTAGCGGAGGCGCCCCTCCTGCTGCCGTGTCGCACCGACCACCATCTCATGCTGCCTCCCAACCATGTGCATCACACAGGGCGAGTGGCGAGGTCGAGACGTGGCAGTCACTGGTAGCGCAGCTGCACCAAACTGCTCTTTGTGCACATTTGACCAACGCTGTGGCCACTATGGCCACAGACACCACCAGCACACATCAAGGTGTGTGTGCGTCGCACGGGGCAGCAGTGACAGTTCGCGTGGTTGGCGAGGCACGCACCTCATCCGGAGGATATCTGCATCGCTCCAAATCTATTCTGGCCTTTCAGGTTGTCTTCCCCTCCATCGTTTCCTTTGCGTGAGTGCCTCGGCAACTTTGGCGTTGGGTCTTGCGGATTGGGCGCGCGGTGGTCAAGGGGCTCATGGCCCCGAGCTGCCGCGCGCCACAAGGTCACGACCACACCGGGAGAATTACTGGTGCGTTGATCCGACGTCGATTCGAATAATAATGTTTTTTGGGGTGAAAAGACGCACAATCGTGACCAATGTAATAACCTGGAAATAAAACAGCCTGTGGACCACCCAAAATGCATGAAACAGAACAAATGCTCTGACGGGAATTCCGAACTTCGAGTGGCGCGCGGCAGCTGCGGGGCTAAAGCCCCTTGCCGCCACGCGCCCATTTATTTTGATTTTTGTCGACCTACGTCGCGCTTTTCGCCGACCATGTGCCACAACACCGTCTTCTAAACCCTAAACAACGTCGTAGGTCGCATTTTTGCTCAACCTGCGACACAACAGGGCGACGGGCCCAAAAAAAAGAAAACAGAATAAACCAGGCGTCAGGACAAAATTCGAAGAACAAAATTTAAGATGTCGACCTGCAGCGCCGCAGGAAAAGGAAATAAAATTGTCGCGACGCGGGGCGAGAATATTTTGGGGAAAAAATTGCGACCGTGTTGCTGATGGCTCACTTGGTTGTGCCATGCCCAGTGCTGCCAGCACTGCGCTCCAGAGCAATGCAGGAGAGAATCCCCTGCACACCTCCTGCGTTAACAGACGCTAGCAGTGCGTTGACGCAGGAGGTGTGCAGGCGACTGTCTCCTTCGTCATGACGCTGGCAGTGTGCGCGTGCTTGCGGTGCAATGCGTGATGCAGTGTGTGTGGTGCAGTGTGTTGCAGCGCACCCCAGCGCTATATGGTGCAGTGCCTGATGATGAATTGTGTGATGCTCGTCGCTCGCGCTTGCTCACACTCGCAGGAGGAGGAAGGTGGCAAAGAGGTTGTATTAGTGGCTTTGTACGTGAACGAGTTTGGCGCTGATTCGCCTCCTCCCAACACTGGCCGTGTGTATGTAGAGTGTATTGACGGCGTGCCCTTAAGACGAGGCGAGCCTGGGGCGCAGCGAGAGGCGCTCGTCGCACGCATCGTGTCGGCCTATCTGCATTTTGTGCGCAATTTAGGCTTCTCGTTTGTGCACTTCCGTTCGCCCCCGCCTCATGATGATCTCTGCCAGATCTTTGCCAGGTCTCTCTCTTTGTCTTGAGTGTGTTTCTTTGTCCGCGAGGAGTGTCACGCGTCGGCGCCAGCGAGACAGTCTTTTACTTTTTACAAAGAAAACCGGGCGGGGAGACAAATTTTGCCTGCTTGGCTTTCTTTTTGTTCCGGTTTCTTTCAATTGTATTTGCCTTGTTTTCCCCTTTCTTTTTACAGTTTATTTGCCCCTTTTTTCCTCAATTGATGTAAACGAGCTCTTTTCTTTCTTGTATTTTGTTTTTGTCTTTTTCAATTTATTTTACTTTTTGTTTCCCAATTGATGTATCAATTTTTCCCCTGATTTTTTGTCCTTGAATTGATGTATTTCGTGCGCTTGAATGGATGTATTTCGTGCGCCCAGGTGTCACTGCATGCGCGTCGCATTTTTTTGTGGGCGCATTTTTTTTGTGGGCGTCGCAGGGTTTCGGGTACTGTTGACATGCATATTGTCGGCATGCGAATTTTCGTTTTGACATTTGAAAGATTTTATTTTTGGTTGATCTTCTTTTATTTTTATTTCGACTTGCGGGGCAGCCGCAAGTCGGATGTTCATTTCATCGTCTTGCAGTGGTCGCGTGGTTCCAGTCTCATTTTGTAAAACAATTGAAACATCCGACTTGCGGCAGGCGCGAGTGGGCACAAACGCCGACTTGCGACGGTCGCTGGTAGCGTCGCAAGTCGAATAATCATCGACTTGCGCCCGCCGCAAGTCGCATTTTTTTTTTGAAATAACACAAAATCTCCCGGGGTTTGGTCGTGATCATGTGGCGCAATGCAGCTCGGGGCTAAAGCCCCTTCGCCACCGCGCGTCCCCTCCGTGCGCACCCACTCCTTCACGGGAAAAAACAAAGGGGTATCGCTTCTGGGTTGACTCGAGAAATACTTTCTGGAATTTCTTCAAGTCTCCTTGCAACCCCCCACCCACGACTGATCCTGGCCCCCCATCCCCCCTGCCCACGCGACCCGATGCGCAGAGAGTGACATGGACGTTATACATGACGCGTTGGATGCACCGCCTTCTCTCTTCTGCCCAGTCTGCGGGATCCATTCACAGCTATACTTGCGGGTGCGTACTGTCTAGAAGAGTGCATCTGTGTCTCTCCTACTTGTGTGCGGATCTGCGTCTTGTACTTGTCTGCATCTCACTGCATCTTGTAGTTGTCTGCATCTCAGCTTGTCTGTATCTCAGCTTGTCTGCATCTCAGCTTGTCTGCATCTCAGCAACCACCGTCTTGCCTCAGAGTGGCCAAGCATTTTCACTGAAAATGGAAACTGAACGATACCCCCAGAAAATCTTTTCAGTTTTCGGGAAACTTAGGTTTTGGAGGTGGGTAAATCCGTGGGTGGTAGGTATTGTCAACATGTGTAGTAGGTATTGTCAACAGTTTTACAGAATTTACAGAATAGCTTGTTCAATTTTGGCGGTGACATGTACCTCATCTGAGAGGTGTCAGAGTCCAACTCAAAAACTCCATATCTGGAAACGACCGTTCAACTCAAAAAGCCATTTGGGGCGCGCGGCAAATTCAGCCCCGGAGCCGCCGCGCGCCACTCGCAGTCAGCCAGAGCCCATACGGACAGTTAGCCTCGGGAAAAACCACTTTTTTTTCGTTTTTTCGGGTTGAACTTACTTACTTACTTACTTACTTAGGCTGAACACGCTTCGCGCGCGAATGGGGTAACAAGATTGAAACCCAATTGGGTTAATTTTGCGTTTTGTGACAATTTGGATAATAGTTTGGATCCAAACAAAAATGGGTTGAGCCGGCTCAACCCGTTTTTTCAAACAAAATTTGGTTGAGACGGTTCCCACCAATTTTTTAAAGAAAGTTATCCAGGGAATTTTTAACGGGTGGCCGTTTTTAAAAGTTATTGATGGAGGGTTGGGGCATGAGTGTGTCTCTTTCTTTCAAAGAGACCTGGAAACCTAAGTTTGCTTGAAAGTTGTATATTCTGAGGGGCATGTCAAATTTCGTGGTACAAATTCAAGTTTCCATTCTCAGTGAGATATCTATCGCTGCTCTCTGCCTGCTTATCTCTCGCGCGAAGCCTTTGTCTGGGTGCATCGTGTTCACCGTATGGGCGCGCGGCGGCTTCGAAACAGCCGCGCGCCTCATGGTTACGACCACGTCGCTCGGACGTAAGAGAGTTCTTTTTGGGTGTTCAAAAGTGATTTTTCCCGCCCTGCGACAATGTTTAGGTATAGCTGGCAAAATACATGTTCAGGAAGGTGCTTGGTGTCACATGACAAAGGGTAGCCGAGGGGTGCAAATATAGGGCACTACCCTTATGTTTCGATCCAGAATGGCCGAACGGACGATTATCACGGTAATCCTTGTTCGTGTGGGGGGGAGGAAATCATTGGGGGGGGGGAAAGCCGCAAAACACTCGGCAGACAGCCGGCTTTGAACCCCCCAAAGATTTATCCGATGGATCGCGCCTGATATTGAGCCGCGAATGAATGCGTGCAATCCAATTCAACTCCATATCCTATCTCCTTTTTCCGAATTTGGCTCATTCACAGATGCACACTTCTAGACAGTAAGCACCCGCAAGTATAGCTGTGTATGCCCCTCCACACTACGCAATTCCGATCAACGCATTGTGTTGATCATGCGACGATCGGATCTCGATTTGGAAAAACGTGTTTTTGAGGGTGAAAAGGGACACAATCGGGACCGAGGCGACGACGTGGATACATGACATTACATGGCCTGTACAACGCCCAAAACCCCCAAAGTGTGCAAATCCCCCGGCTGGAATTTTGGAATTCTGGACTTCGGGTGACGCGCGGCGGCTGTGGGGCTCCTTGCCGCCGTGCGCCCATTACAAAATGTCTTGTTCTATCTATGCCCGATCTTGTTTGGCAGGGTGTTGTGGCAGTGTTTGCTGAGGGTCTCGCAACGTGCAAAACCGCCAAATTTCACCCAACACAACTTCTTTTTCAATTTGCGACTGCCCCAACAATCGATTTCAGCCTACCACTGTGCAGGCTCAACTCCGCAAAATCGGTGGAAAATGTGTTTTCGGTGTTTTTCAGCTCGTTTTGTAGTGTCTGAAATATTCAGCAAACAGTCGACTTTGAGGCCCACAAATCATCCTCGAGAAAAGGTTTATCAAAGGGTCAAAAAAAACTCGGAGTCGGCCCACTTGTTGGGAAAAAAACACTGACGCTGGTGCGCAGAGGTAACCCGAGTAGCGCGTGGCGAAGTCGCGTGAGTTGCAGCTGATTTTGGATGGCACGTGGCAGCGTCAGGCTGCCGCATGCCCCACATCTCACAAGCATCCATCTGAAAACACAACATACACAGAGCGCACGGAAGCATTCTAAACTTTCCGCCGACGCTCATGACATCGGGGCACCTTATTCTGGAGGCAACCTTCGGAGCGCTCGAAGCACGCCTCACGTCACGCCAAAACATGTCTGTGTCGGCGAGGCGCGCCCTGAGAGACAGACTCTTTGTGGTTCGTCTCCACACGTCGCCGCCGGTTGGAATGGTTCCGGCGCCAGGGGGGCAAGGCGCTCCCAACACCTTCGCTGCTTTGCGTACCGGGTTGAACAAGATGCTGCTTCAACAGCGTCTTGCCTTTCATACTATGCACCACGCACTCGCCTCATCGCAAGCAATGTATGCCCTCCCCCTCCCACCCCGTCCACATGCTCGACATGGGAGCTCACGTTCGGCATGTGGTGTGGCGTGCGTGCGACGCGTGCGGTGGCACAGCGACGCTGCCGCGCGCCCACCCGAATTGGACCTTTGACTCAAATCAGTTTTGGGGGGGGCAGATCTGGAAAAAGTCTAAATTGGGGCTACCCTATACAAATGTTTGTAAGGTAGTGTATTCAAATTCAGGGAGTGTATTTAAAATATTTAAAATGTAGATAGTGTATTGCCTTCATTGGGTAGTGTTTTAAAATATAGTGTATGGGGTTGATAGGTTGGTGTATTGGGTTGATACGGTAGTGTATAGGGTAGTCTTTTTTCTTTTTTTTAATAGTCTAAACGTCAATGGTCTTCTTCGGGTGGGTACGTGGTAGCTTCGGCAGAAGCCCGATGGTGGTGTGGCAGTTTGGACTTGCTGTGCATCTGGACTGGCTGTGACAGAATTGTGTTGCGTGTGTGCAGATTGCGAAGATTGATCTATGAACAAAATGAGCAAGCACGATACCAAGCGCAATACTCCATTGCAAAACCGCGTGCGCCACATGCGCATCTGGCCAGCGCAAACTCGCACGAGGTGTCTCATGCACCTTTTGCTGAGGTGTCTCGTGCACCTTTTGCGGGCAGCTCGCGTGGCGGTGCATTGCGTGTGCACGATGCCAGCTGGTCCGTGGGGCGTGTACAGGCCTCTGCAAGGGGCGCAGGCGGCGCAAATCGTGCTATCATACCAGCTGCGATAGCGGAAGAAATGTCCCCGGGGCTCTCTTCTAATGCCCGCGCGCCATGGGATCGCGGTGGAGGCAGAGGCGCCAAAAGTCTCGCACCCACTCCAGCGGCGCAAATTACAAAAACAGGTAAAGCAAACAAATCGCAAGCACCTGATGCATCGCAAGCACCTCATGCTCCGGTGGACCTGGGCACTCAATCACACGGCCATCACGGCCATCACGGCCATCACCTCGGCACTCCGTCACACGCCGTAGGTTCCACGTCGTTGGGCGCTGACGGAGGCATGGCTGTGGATTCAAGTCGCGGTATGCGCACAAGCGATTCGTTGCACAGTATCTCTAGCTTGATGGGAGGGATGGATTCAAAGAGTCGCGGCATGCGCGGCAGTGACTCATCACTCAGTCTCTCGGGCCTTGTCAACGATTGGACGAGTGCGGGTAACTGGAACAGTGCGGGCATGCGCGCCAGCAACTCTTCGCTCAGTCTCTGTGGCATGCGCACGAGCAACTCGACATTGAGTCTGTCGGGCATGGTCACAGAAGACGACATGGGCTTGGGCCATCATCTTGTTGATGTCTGTATGCCCAATGTTGATGCTTTCACTCCCAGTCTGCCCAATATGTCACCGCACCTCATGCCCGTTTCGGACTTGATGGGGGGGGGAGACACCCCTTTGGAATTGAGGCTGGGCCACGCGATGTTGCCGCCAAGTGCAATGCTGAGTCCCCGCCTCATGACCCCTCCTCAACATGTGCGCCCTGCTGCTGATGCCTCGGGACCGGGTGGTGCGGCAGAGAAGCTCTTGGGTGCCACGTCTTTGGGTGCCACATCATCAACCATACACACACAGCCAGCCGCCAACTCGGGCACTCACGACTCGGAGCAAGATGCGTCGTTTCTCTTGGATGCTTGGCACACGTCGCCACCTGCCTCGGCACCGCCAGCCTCGGCGCCGCCTTCCCGCTCAACAGAAAATCACGGGGCGCGCGGCGGCGGAGGGCTTTAGCCCGACGTCGCCGCGTGCCCTCTGGATAGGACCAGAGGGGGGATTTTCAATGGGGGTATAACAGAGGGGGGTGCATTAAATGTCGAGAGAGGAGTGCATTGAATATCTCTAGTCCTCCCCTCTCTTCAATGCATATCCCTCTCATATCGTATGCAATCCCCTCTCTAAATTTAATACTCTCACCTCTCGATATTGAAGAGACATTTCCTCTCACATATCTTAATCTCACAATCTGCAAGTCCCAATGGCATCACTTGGCACTGTCTAACGAGGGGTCCTCCGAGTGGATATTTCTTTATCTTAATAAAAATAGGACAGTTTGTCATGTTGGGGTTGTGATTGCATTCCTGGGCGTGCGGTGGTGGAGGGACTCGTCGCTGGGGAAATCTTCAGGCCTGAAGCTGCCGCGCGCCCACTGGGTCGGAACATTGACTTACTGAAATTAGAGATGGAGGTGATTAGAAATTTGAGGCCCACCGGTGCAGGTATGATGACGCTGGTGTGCAAAAACCTTCAAGTTGGCGAGAAGCAGTTTCGAGACTGTCTTGTTGCACTAGCGGCCCTCGCACTTGGAGGGCGTCTAATCCTCGATCTGTTGATTATCCGATTGTCATCATGACTCGGAGTGGTTCAAACTAGGCTCAGAGCGAGATCGAGTCTCACGCAAACACACACACAAACACACACCACAGGGTTGAGTCTAGGGTTTAGGGTCGAGAGGTGAGTGTGTTACAGTGTGTTGCAGTGTGTTGCAATGTGTATACAGCCCTTTGTGCATCGTGTGTTGCAGTGTGTTGCAGTGTGTTGCAGTGTGTTGCAGTGTGTTGCAGTGTGTTGCAGTATGTTGCAGTGTGTACACAGCCCTATGTGCATCGTGTGTGTGCATACAGGCCTATGTGTGTGTGTGCATGTGTGTGCGTGCGTATACACCCCTGATGCATACGCACACACGGTCCACATAGGGCTGTATAGTGGGTGTGTGTGTATACAAACTGCAACGCACTGCAACACACTGCAACACACATCGGGCTGTATAGAGAGAGTGTGTGTGTATATACACATTGCAAAACACTGCAACACACTGCAACACACTGCAACACACTGCAACACACTGCAACACACTGCAACACACATCGGGCTGTATAGAG
>Ga0105053_10012721_pt1 | contig 10078 bp, 7 predicted proteins | sample BON01_FD_78093 | JGI IMG/M metagenome (GOLD analysis project Ga0105053, IMG submission 78093) | Freshwater microbial communities from Lake Bonney liftoff mats and glacier meltwater in Antarctica - BON-01 | ecosystem: Environmental > Aquatic > Freshwater > Ice > Glacier meltwater | place: Lake...
TATGTATATATATATATATATATATATATACATATATATATGTATATATATATATTCTTTTATATATATATACATATACATATATACATATATACAAATACATATATATGTATATATATATATATATTATACATATATATGTATATATGTATGTATATATGTATATATACATACATATATATATATATATACAGGGTGGTTCCGGGAAGTAGAAACCACGGTTTTTGACCCAGCCAGCCAGTTTCTAAGCAATATTTCTAGGAGTGCCTAGAGTTTCTTTACTCATATATCTAGGCGTACATCCAAATTCCAGTCTGCAGTTTCTTCTTGCCAGTTTCTACCTCCCGGAACCACCCTTTATATAGATATATATATAAATACACATAAATGTATATATATACATATATATATATATGTATGTGTATATATATGTACATATATATAGACATATATATATATTTATTCAAGTCTATGTATGTATATATATATATTGCTATATATGTATATTCATATGTATATATATACATATATATACATGTATATATGCTTATGTATATGTATACATATATTTATACATAATCGCGGGGGAAATTTATCTAGGCCAAAGCACTACACAGAGACAACACAATTGGTACACAGAGACAAAAAATGCGGTACAGAAAGCAGAACTGATGGGTTCGCAAGGTACACACACGAGGGAAACATGGGCAGTGTGTACGCGCACGGATGTGCCTTCATGATAACTAAAATCAGCCCAAGTTCAGTGGCTGCCTTTTTTCCTTTTTAAGAAGGGGTTCTACCAGTAAAACAGAAAACTCCTCGCGGTGTCTGTATCATTTGCCAAGTGAATGACACTTGAATGAAACCAATGATAGCAACATTGGTCCAACCAAATAGAAGATAGGCCGTGTCTTGCCTATGGTCAAGAAGGATTCAGATTTGCTCAAAGAGCAACATAGATACAAAGGAACAAACCAAGTACATACACGAAGGTCTGGCAGATTTGCTCAAAGAGCAACATAGATACAAAGGAACAAACCAAGTACATACACGAAGGTCTGGAGAGAAACACAATATGCGTAAACTAAAGGGCCCGGCTCTCAATCTCAGCAAGCTGCTCAGCAGTAAGATCATCAAGCCCATCGTCCCATTCATCCTCCTCCCCACCCCCCGCAACCGCCGTCTGCAGCGCAGCACAAGGCTCTGATGTAGCACACGGCGGAAGCGAGGCGGTGTCTGTCACGGCCTGCCCAGCTTGAGCTTCAAGGGCGTCAAGATCTAAATCGTCGTCGTCGTCGTCATCATCCACTACTTCCGGCGCAACAGAATTGACAGCCTTTCCTCCAATATCTGCTCCTTCGCCAGCTCCTGTATTCGTCTTTGCTACTGCATTTGCGTTTGGCGCAGGAGTGCCGACAGCGGTACCACACGCAGGTACCGAGGAATCACACAACAATGGTGCCAGCAGAATGCAGCGCTTCTTCGAGGGCGACTGGCCGCCGCTAGTGGCCTCGCCAGCTGCATTTCCCCCCTTCACCTCAACAAGCAGCAACTGAGGGTGCGCATCAGCAGCAGCCAATTCTGAGGTGTGAGCCTTGCGTTTTAGAGACCTTGCTTCAGGAGAATGAGCTCGAGGAGATACCTCCTGAACAAGGCCTTCTTGTCTGGATACTACCTGGCTCACCTCGGCTGATGCCCCACCTGATGCCTGCGCCGACACCACCACGCTTGCTTCCACTGTGATACTCGTACAAGGATTTGCAGCGCAGGGTAGAGACGCAGGTGGGTCGGAATCGGAAGGCAAGACCAGGCGACGCTTCTTGTGGCTGCTGCTCTTGTCGCCCTCGAGCGCATCGTTCTCGGCCCTTCGCCCTGTCGCTTGCCCTGCTGCTCCTGCAACCTCCTCTGATGCGTGTGCGGCACTATCAGATGGCTTGGCCTCGGCAGCTTCATGCGTGAGCGTTGGCGAGAGGACCTCGCTGCTGAAGCCCAGCCTCTTTGTCAACTTGTGCTGGCCTGCGTGCGGGGAGGGCGTCTCGGGCGCTGCATCCTCCAGCCTGGCTCCCTCCACCACCCACGGCGTCTGCACCATCATCCAGTCGTTTTGAGGCGTCGGTCCTTGCGAGGGTGGTGGCGGCTGGCCAGCAGAGGGTGGAGGGGGGGTGTGTGAGTTGGTGTCGGCAGCAGCAGAATAAGGGATGAGTGTTGGAGCAACATGCGACGAAGAGAGATGCCTTTCGAGTTTGCCGTCATCTTTGCCGCCATCATCTTGGCCATCATCGTCGATAATGTACCTGCCAACGCGCTTCGCGAGTTTGCGCAACTTGACGCGCGTGCGGCCTCCAATGAGGGTTCTCAGCTTAGTGTCAGCCAGCACGTACTCCTGATCCTCGGGGTCAAATAGCGCATTGTTACGAATGTGCAGCAGCACGGCAGAGAGGGCGGTTTTTTTTAGCATTCTGCTAGCGCCTACGAAGGTAGCCAACGGCTCTAAAATCTTCATGACAGCCACTGACGCGGTATGCTGTGGCGGTGTTGCCTCGTCCTCGTCGGATTGGTCGGCTCTGGCCTTCGCCATGAGCCCTGCCTTTGCAAGTGCTTTTGGCGCAATCTTGGCGTGTGCTGTCGTTGCACCGGCCTCAGCTGCAGGCGCAACGTTGCTAGCGCGTGAGGCAACATGCGCAGCACGTTCAAGGATGGGCACATCGTCATCGTCCGAGTCGTCGTCTCCATATGCCCCACCTGTTTTACTCATGGTGGGCTTGATCACCTTGGCGCAGGCAGTGCCTGCCTCGTGCACCTTCTTGAAGGAGTTGCCCACAAGCGCCTCGCTCCTGAGGTTTCTGGGCAGGTCGTACTTACATTTTTGACAGCACACCCAAACAGCGTCCTGTTCGATGTCACCCTTGCCCACACCAACGCAGCTGCCGTGAAACCACACAGCACATCCTTCACAGAAAATCATCCAGTGGCCGTCACCATTGTCGCGCCCGTGTTTGCACGACTTTTTGCAGTACTCCTTGTCGGGCTCGGCTGCCGACGGCTGCCGCTCAGCGAGAAGCACCCATTTCGCCTTTCCTTGCGTGCCATACTCTGCCATGTCCAGCACCGTTTCGCGCTCTCCCTGCACCAGCCCCTGCGTAGTCTTGTGGGTGTAGGTCAAGAGGAATGTGGACTTCTTGCTATTTGTCTTGCCCTTGCCAGTACTCACGAGCTTTTTGCACTTGGCTGGAAACCAGCCGCTGGGGCTGGTGAGTTGATACATGATGGTCTGTCCAAGCAGCGAGGCGTCGACGTCTTTCGGAGCTTGTGAGCACACCCCTTGGTATCGCGGCATATACTCATCTGAAAACTCCACAGGCTCGGGCTCCTCCATCTCCTCCTCCATCTCCCCCTCCTCCTCCTCCTCCTCCTCCCCCTCCTCCCGCCTATCCATCTTGCCTGTCAGTTGCAGCTGCTGCTTTGCCTTTGTGTTGTAAGAGCTCCTCTTCTTCTTGCTTGCATCGTCGTGCAGCGTCTTTTCTTTTGTCTCACGCTTCTTGTACTTCTGCTTGGGCCTGCCTACCACCACATCCCTTTTGCGCTGCCGAAGTGGCAGCTGCTCAAAGCACGATTCCGAGCACACCCACACTTGCTCGTCGTCAATGACACCCTCCTTCACTCCCAGACACTTGCCGTGGAACCACTCGTCACACGCCTCACAGCGCAACATGAACTCATCAGACCGATACTTGTTCTGCAGCCTGCACTTGCCATTACAATAATGGCTCCTGTTGCGGAAGTCGTCGGCCGCGTATTGATGCGCATCGTCTTCATCATCTTCCTCCTCCTCCTCCTCCTCCTCCTCGCCGTCTTCGTCCATGTATAGGCCGACAGCCCTGTCATCCGCCTCGTCTTTGTCTACACTGTCGTCCTCTTGCTCGTCATCGTCCAGGTCCGTCTCAGACTCGGTTTTGTCTGCTTCATCCTCACTCACCACAAGATTGTGGATTGTAGCCGTGGATTGCAGCTCAAATATCAGCTCGCTTTCACCCTCGTCACCATCCGCCAATGCAGCTGCGAGTGCGTCAGACGCAGCGCTGGCAACATTCGCCGCGACACCACTGTTGGCGTGTACTATCAATGCCATGTCGGCTACCTTGGCATCATCATTGGCGTCCATTGCCATATCGAGGCTCTGCAGTGCGCCATGGGATTCCGCGCGCGTCGTGGCAATCTGCTTGGCCTTATCAGAAGTTGTGTCAATACTCGGAGGCAGTGGCTTGGGAACGGCAAGAGGCTCGAGCTTTAGAAGTTGCCGCAAAGTGGCGTCTTTCAGATTTTCAATGCCGCTGTCGGCGTCGAAGAGAGAGGACTGGGAGATTTTCGTCGTGCCCTTTAATAGCGCTGTGCCTGCCACCTGCTGCACAAGAGCCTGGCAAAAAAAGGCGAGGATAGCCTCCACCCGACGAATACCATGATTGCTGAGACTTTTGAGGCTGTCGTTGCCACACGACGGGTGAAGCGCCTTGATCTGACGTTTGAGCGTCTGTTTGGGCACCACAAGATGCTTGCCCGGAGCGCCCGATCCCCTGCACACCCATCATCAATGAGGAAAATAAAATTACAGATGTAACCCCGCGTGACTAGGATGCAACACACAATGACACGCAGAAAGCAGGCATATTGTGTTGTTTTTTCAAAACAAAACAAAAACCTCATGAGCTCCCCCACACCCTTGACTTGAGGAATCCAGGAACGAATCGCAAGCTTCACCGCACGCTCAGAAAGACTGCCGCTTAATTCAGGCCGACTAAGCAGTCCTCCCACGAAGGTGCGCGCCCACTCCTTCATCGTGTCCTTGCCCGATTGATGAAAGCGCACGCGTGCAGCGTCCTTGTCCTGCTTCACCGCCTTGTCCACCATCACTGCAGATGCCTCCTGTCGTTTCTTTGGCACCCGCACCTCGCCCTCGCGTGCGCCCTTTGGATGACCACGAATCTTGATGCTGTGTGCCTTCCCCCCGGCGTCGGCATGGCTATCATCATCAGACTCTGTCTCCGTGCCTCCCCCATAGTCTTCGTCCGTGTTACCCTTTGCATTGACATATTTCTGGCCCTTCATCTGAGCGTTGGCAAAGTGGTTGGTCTGCTTGCGCACACGCCCTGCGCCCGATACCGCCTTGGACTTGTGCGTGGGCATGTGTTTGGTGCGCATGGTCTTGGACTTAGTGTGTATGGAGTCCTTGGGGATGGCGCGCACACGCTTATCCCTCGACGGAATATATTGGCGACGGGAGCACTCATCCCTCCTCCGCACTTCCTGGATAATTTTGAAGCCTACCAAAAAAAAGGCCTCAGCATCCTCATCATGCTCCCACAGCCCCGACGCCTCTAGCTCTTGCAACTTGTGCGAGTCGTCGTCGTTGCCCCGCTGCTCAACGCTCAGCTCTGCCAGCAGCGCAAGCTCTTTCTTGGACTCGGTGTCGTGGGATGTCCTCTCGTCGCCCAGCATCAAGTCGTCGCACAAGCCGTCGGCGTCTTCCGCCGGCAGCCTTGCATTCAGCGACTTCTTGACGCTCTTTGGAGAAGGTTTCTTGTGTCTCGAGGCAGCCTCGCAGGCATCTTGCTCCGAGGCCTCTTGCCCCACCACATCCTCAGCTGTTGCGTGTGCACGTGCTGCTGCGTGCTCACTGCCGACTGCCTTTTCAGGCGTATCTGAGTTGGAAAGGATGGACTCACGCGATCGGCGCGCTCCGGTGCTCTCAACGTCTCTCGACCCCGCCATCGCATCGTCGGCATCAAGCTGCAGGTTGACAGCGGTTTTTTCAGCGTTGCTACGCTCATGAGTAGATGTTGCTGCTCCGTCTGCTGCTGAGGTATTTGCCGAGGTGCCCGATGATGACGGCATTGTCTCTCGAGCATTCTTATTTGCTCTTGCCGTGGCCTGCTTTGTCGTTGCTGCATCATTTGCACCTTCCGACACAACCATGCCAACGGTGCTGTCCACATGCGCCGAATCCGCAGCCATTTGCACAGGCACAGCCTCTGTGTCGCTGTCATCTTCCGTCTCATCCCCAGCGTTTGCAGCCTGAGCAACTACTCCACCGGCAGCGGCAGCAATGTCTTGACCACCATTCGCGTCGCTCTGCGCTTCGGTATCAGTAGATTTCTTGTCATCTGCTGCTCCTTGCAAAGATATGCAGGCGTGGTTAGAGCTGGAGCTGGAGATGGAGTTGTTGGAGGCAAGCACTGCAATGCCTGTGTCCTCCATGTCGACATCTGCAGAGACCTTGATGGGATCCACTTCTTCCGCGCCCTCCAGCTCCAATTCTGCCTCCTCCTCGTCCTCCTCCACATCCGTCTCCTCAGCAATCACGAGCCTGTTGTCTACCTCGTCCTCGACTTCATCCCCAATCTCACTATTCTCGTCAACAGAGAGATCTGCTGCCTCAAATTCGCCTTGGTCTTGCATGCCCCGCATCTCTGAGGAGACGGCAACCGGCTCCTCTTCTTCCTCACTCGACTCAGACAGATCTTGAGCATCGGGGTTGACAGCAATCTTGGCTACTTGGTGGGCGTTGACCACTTGCTGTGCATCCACCTGAGCCTGACTCGTGCCCATCGACTCGGAGTCCTGCAGGGGAATTTTTCCCAAAAAAGCGCCCGAGGCGATGAGCGTTTGGGCTTGCGCCAGGATTTTCTCTCTGATTTTCGCAGCGTTTTCGTTCGGGATGAGGATTCCGACAAGGCGTCGATGATCTTTTGTCTCGACGCGCACAACTTTGATGGGGAACTTTTCCTCCTCGTCGTCGTCGTCCTTCTCCTGCGCAAGCATGTAGTTCTTAATTGTATTCCAAAACGGGAGCACGGAGCCCGTTAGGATGTGATACGCTTTGGTGCGCTTCTTGAGGTCGCAGGTTTTGGGCTCATCGCATCTTTTGCACGAGCACTTGTGCTCGGACAATTCGTAGACATGCTTCCATTTCTTCTCTGCTGCCTCATCATCCAGTTTGTCGTACGTTCTGCGAAAGTCCGTTCGCACAATTTCATCGGGTCGATAGCCAGAGAAAGGTTCCACAGTGATAAAGGCCGTCCTACTCTTGTTCTTGACAATCTGCTTCTTTTCCAGGGCCAAAAAAATGTTGTAGACGTTGTTCCTGTCCTTTTTCTCGCGGTAGAAACCAGCAGTGGGGTCGCTCTGTTCCTCTAGCAGCTGCTTTGCCCGGCTCCAGCTCACACCACGATCACCCACAAGCGTGTTGAGGCATGTGTGTGTGCCTGAGTTCTTATCGTCGAAGAGAATGTCCTCTTTCTCCAACTTCAATTCAGACCCAATATCGAGAATCCCCTCCTGAAATTTGCCCGTTTTTTTGGCATCACGAATGAGCTCGTCCATGATGAGATGCCAGTACGAGAATACTTGCGTCTGCAATTTGAGCGGCAGGCCCAGAAGACGATTCAGGAACTTGTTGATCTGTGTGTCCCTGCCGCCGAGATCAAGACCTGCATCGCGAAACGCGGCCACGGATTCCCTGGCAAACGCAGCAAACTTCTCTTGGCCATGCTTCTCCATGTCTTCGGCAGAAGCGTCGGGGTCGAGGAACTGCACATCCACACCCCTCCACGTCTTCTTCAGTTTGACGGATTGCGAGAACTCCTGCACGGCCTCGAAACCATAAGTCGAGTCTACGGTAAAATCCGTGAGGCCAGAGCCGCCCGTCGCACGACGGTCGCCCTGCGTGATGGCACCCAATTGCTGGAGGCGCTCGGCAACTGCTGACGCGAAACGCCACTCGCCGCCAATCGGAGTCATGAGCAGCTTAAACTCTGGCGCACTCGACTGATTCGAGCGGTGCGAGCGACCCATTTGCTGCACTGCCTTGTCTGCACTCCAGGGGAGCTGAAGTGTAATGTGCACGCGCCGGCGATCATTCTGGACGCGTCGGTCGGCCTGCAGCGAAATCCCCGTCGAGGCAGCGTCGGAAATGATGGCCACGTACTTCTTGCCTGACATGAAGTCATATTATGAATGCGAATGAGTCACTTGACATTGAACTGCTCTGTCACTTGCAACGTGTTGTTTTCATTGTGCGACATGACTCGAATCTCCAAGTCGATAACCTAAATAGATAATTACGAAAACGAGACAATTCAGCACGAATCTCAGAGTCGATAATCGGTACGGACAGAATCCCTCTCTCGGTTCCCGGACAAAGACAACTCGAATCACACAGTGCCGATTCCTATGCAAGCAAAAATCCGAAACCGGAACTGAATCCCAAAATCGACAATCGGACCTATCATCACGTCGGCTTATTTTTTGTTGAGGAATCGACTCGCTAATTACCTGCCATAAACTTCTTGCGCTCTTGAATGTTGAGGGCATCCTCAGAGTCTTTGGTCTTGAGCCTCTTTTCGAGCACCCAATCTCCGTGCTCACACACCTGGCGAGTGCTCCTACCCGTCATTTCGGCGACACGCTTGGGGCCACCGAGTCGGTCAACGAGCTCATCCAGCGGATTCATTGGCAGTTCCAAGTCATCCACCTTTTTGCAAAGCTCCTTGACCTTGTCTTGCGCAATGAAATGGAAGCCTTTGCTGGTGCTGTTTCTGAGGATGAGACTTCGCAGAATATGATCGGCTGCGGAGCATCCGCTTTCCGAGCCTTCGTCGGTCAATCCTGCCTCGCCAGTGTTCTTTACACATGGACACATATGTAAATTCACTTACGTACATGTATACGTACATATCTATATTTATTGAAGGCAGCACCTTGATACCTGGATGCCAATGACAACGCACTTGCCGTCCTCAACAGCCTCCTGCGCCATGCGAACGGTCTCATCAACCTTGGCAGCCATCAGCATCTGCCCAAAAAACCGCTGGTGCGCCGACCAAATCTGCCCCCTGACTCCTCCTACAGCATTTTTCACAGCCTTGGCATCATGAACGCCATGATCGAAAATGTGCATTTTGAAGCCCTTTTCAAATGCTTGTATCAAGTCTGTCCACAAGGCCACAGATGCATCATACATGTCTTCGAACTTTTTCGTGAGAGGCACGTCGACTACTTCAAATGTCGCGCCCTTGAAGGACAGTGAGCGTGCCAGGTACTTTCCCGACTGCTTCATTTGCATGGCGAGGAGTTCCATCGCACTAGGGCCGCCTGCCTTGATTTCTGTCGCGAATTCGAACGGGTCTGCAAACGATGTGCCTGTGCCCCAGAGGCCAAGACGCGAAGCATAAAGAAGGTGCTCGGGCTCTGAGGCTCCAGTAGCAGACACATAGACGATGCGAGCATTGGGCAGCAATTTCTGTAGCAGCAGTACTGCCAGTGCTGAGTTGGTGCCTTCCATCTGCTTGTGTGTGCATGTGTATGCAAACACAGAGGGAGAGAGACACACACACATTACATACATGTAGATATGAATACATGAACATATGAGCACGCACGCAAACGCACGTACTCACAAATACACTCACACACTGAAACAGGCATTTGAGAAACCATGCCCATCGGGCGCGCGGCGGCGAAGGGGCGTCAGCCCCGAGCTGCCGCGCGCCATATGGTCACGAACAAACCAGGGAGATTCTTAGATATTTCTAGTTTCATTTTTTTTTCATTTTTTTCTAGTTGCGGCATCCGCGAATCTGCCTTTTGGCCGAGTTGCGGCTGCCGCAACTCGAAATTTTCAAAAAAAATATTTGATAATACTGAAATTTTTGAAAAAAAATTGTTCAAAAAAAGTATCAAAAACGACTTGCGGCTGCCGCAACTCGAAAAAAATGAAAAAGGAATGATTGGATAATAATGAGGATGTTAAAAAAAAATGATCCAAAAAAAGTCTCAAAATCGACTTGCGGCTGTCAAGAAAGAGGGAGGAGGACAATCGCACACATTCAACGCATACATCAACACGCACACACACCCACACCTGCTTGCCGACCGGAGCATCTTCAACAGTGCCTTCAAGACTAACGTCAATCTTCGTGCCCTTGCCCTTGCCCTTGCCCTTTTGGAAACCTGCCATGTTTTCGATTTTGAGGGTTGCACGTCAAAAGGCGTGAGTCTCGAAAGTCGTGCCTTTCGACCCCAA
>Ga0105053_10012722_pt1 | contig 10078 bp, 13 predicted proteins | sample BON01_FD_78093 | JGI IMG/M metagenome (GOLD analysis project Ga0105053, IMG submission 78093) | Freshwater microbial communities from Lake Bonney liftoff mats and glacier meltwater in Antarctica - BON-01 | ecosystem: Environmental > Aquatic > Freshwater > Ice > Glacier meltwater | place: Lake...
CCTTTTCCTCACCCTCTCCACCCCTACTACACACCAAAACACATCTCACAGTGAGGAAGCCGCGGAGCAACGCGCTGGTGCCTCGTCCGCCGAAGACTTGAACGACGACGTGGTGGGTGGGAAAATTCCCCGCACCATTCTGAAGCTCTTGGTCTACTGCCGCTTGTCGGATCGAGCCACCTGCGAAATTCTGCTGGAACTGGGCAAGGTGAAGGTAAATGGGGTGGTGTGCGATGATCCCGTCGCGCTGGTGGACCTCGTTAAGGACACGATTGAATTTGATGGCCAGCCGGTCACGCTGCCTGAGACAAGGCTGAAGCATAAGCTCCGCTCGATGGCGGCGCAGGGCCAAGCGGAGGATAAGGCGGAGAGTGGCGTGCCCAAGGATTATTGTGCCCGAATTGATGGGGGTTTGCTCATTGACTTGACCCGTAACATTCAGAAATCTCGGGGGGATTACGTGGACAAGAGCCCGTATATCATGCGGGATGCGCAGAGGAATGGCGGGAGCTTTGGGGGTGGAGGTGGCGGGGGAGGGAATTACCGGGGTGGGGGGCGGTAAAGGAAGGAGGGAAGGAGGGAGGGAGGGATGGGGGGGTTTATGCATGGATGTCGATAAGCAACACAAAATCAAGCCCTGCAAACGCTAAAAGCCGAAAGAAAGAAGTCGAGCAAGACAAGACGTAGAGGGTGGTGTGGGATGTATTGTGAGCTTTGCCGCTTTGCCTTTCCCTTCGTTGGTATTTAGGTCGACCTCCCCTCCCTCCCCCCCCACTCCTTGCCCCACCATCATGCATGGAAATGGGAAGACAGGCAGGCTGTACACTTCAACCCTCCTTTCTTTCCCACAGTATGCAGGCCTTGCCTCGGTTTCCATCCCCTGGCCTCTCCTGTCCAAATGCCAGCCCCTTTTCGAATCATGCCCCGCTTCTCATTCCCCCATCCCACACACACACACACACACACACACACACACACACACACACACACACACACAGTCACACGCCCTCATGCACGACGCAAGACACCGCTAAATTAGGCTAGGTAGGCAGGATGGGAAACAAGGCATCGGTGCAGCTGCTGCCGCCCGTGGAAGTAATGCTCAAGACATTTTCCCCTTCGGAAAACCAGGCACTCGAGGCACGCTTCCCCATTGCTCCCACTTCGTCGCCCCGGCACCAGCAGCAGTCAACCAACCACAGCAGCAGCAGCGGCGGCTCTAGGAAACGAAGCGGAAGCAAAGTCTCATCTCCTCGTTCCACCATCGCGCTCGTGACCAAGGCACAATTTGTGACTTTGCTCGGGGAAGGGTTTGGACCTAGCATGAAGCGGTTGCTCCTCCGGCTCTTCGCCGTGCTCGACGCCAATGGCACAGGCGCTTTGGAATACCAACAACATGTGGGCGCGGCCTACTTTTTCACCCATGCCACCGCAGCGGAGCGGGCCCGTGTCTTGTTTAGTATGTATGAGCCGACATCCTCCTTCTCCCCGTCTTCTCCTTCCGCGACGGCGGCAAGCAAGGCCCACCTTAGCAAAGAGCACGTGGCGACGCTGTGCGCGGAAACGACCTTGGCACTGACTGAGATGCAAGCCACACCACCATCAGTCGTGGCTTCGTTTTCAGAGGGAGGAAATGGGAGTAGAGGTGCAGGCATAATACCACCACCATCAGCAGCAGCACCAGCAGCACCAGCAGGCGTCTCCCTTACCAACATAAATGCCACCGTCCCGCCTTTCGAAGACCTAGTAGGGATTATGGTTGACGTGGCCTTCCTCAGGTGGGACACGGACAAGGATGGCAAGCTAAGCTATATTGAATTCCAGGCCTTTGTGACACAGCAAAATGACAATGGGGTTGATGAGTTGTTGGGGATGTTGCTGGCTTCACCGCAGGTACCGAAGCTGTTGTTTGATGGTGGTGAAGCAGGAGATGGAGGCGGCGGGAGTAGTAGAAGATGATGATAAAGAAAGAAATGTGCCATACGAAATGAACATGTACTGATAATTAATGGAGAATATATGCAGTTGATGTCTCTTCTTCTTCCTAACTCTCCTTCTTACTTTTTTATTTATTTTGGCCTGCTATTTTTCCAACGACACGGTACGGCTAAAATGACACCTGCCTCTATCGTTATCTTTTTCTCTCGTCTAACTCCAATGAACACTAGCTCACACCACCCCTCTCCTCATCAACTCTCTACGGATCCACTCGTCCAATCCGAAAAATCGTGTTGACGTCTCTATGCTTCTCCAGCTTCTTCTTATCCTCCCCCACGTCAGGCCACCAGACAAACAACCACCTCTCAATAATCGCGCGACACCAGGGCGTAAACTGAATAGGCCCCTTCACCTCCTCCTTCTTCCTCTTCTCCCCCACCCCCCATTCCTCCCCGCCGCCTACCCCTTTCTTATCTGCTGCTGCGTCTTCTGCTAGGAGCTTCTCACGACTCACCCCTCTGTTCATCTCGGCTCTTCTCATCATTCCCTTGAGCTCGCTTGGTTTCACGTAACGAGTCTCGCTTACTTCGTTCAAATTAGGATTTGATTCAACATCTTTTCGTATCAAAAAAATGTAGTCTATCTCGTGCTCGCCCCACTCAGGGTCCGAATCACTTATGTAATGAATCCGGTTCATATAAGTGAGGTCGGAGGGAGCGAGGGAGGAAGAGGGAATGCCGAGCTCATGTTCCAGCTTGCGGATAGCAGCACGTTTGCAACCTAAGACAGGGTCTTGGACGTCGTCCCCAAGCTCTTGTTCATTCCACAAGGGGTGCGAACAGCAGGTATTCGTCCAGGTGCTCGGAAAAGTAATCTTGGCCGCGGCACGTTTTTGCAAGAGCAGGCGACCTTGCGTGTCGAAGAGGAAGACGGAGAAGGCTCGATGCAAGGGAGGGCCTTTTTGGTTGAGGTGGCCGCTGCGTTTGGAAATGGCCTTGATGGGCTTGTCGTCAAAAGTGACGGCGATGATGCGCTCTTCTTCGAACAAACGGGCTTGTTCGGGGTCGAATGCTGGGGTTGTGGCGGTGGTGGGGGTGCTGCTAGTGCTAGTGCTGGTGCTGCTGCTGTGTCTCCGCAACAGGTTGATGCTGGCGGTGAACCGCACTCTTGTTGATCTTGTTGTGCTGCTGATGCTGCTGCTGCTGCTTATACTGCTACTGCGTCTTTGCAACGCAAAGGCGGCCCGGGTTGCACTTGAGGCTGCAGCGGGCCGGAGCGCAAAGCCCTGGCACGTGCGGACAAACAGCAAGGAGAGAGCCATGGTGGCAAGGCTGGCAAGGGTATAAAGTACAAAATGAACCCCAGCACGAGGGCGGACGGTCATTCAAGGCTTACAATGACTCAGGTATAGCATCAGAAGGTCGCAAGGGGTGGGGAGGTCGACTCAGAAGAATTCGGATGTCATCGTCATCCCGCATACGACTTTCTTGGCTGGCTGCTGAGAGGTCTTGTTGGAGGCCTTTGGTCTTGCGGCAAGGGCACAATAAGCAGCAGCAGCGCGTCGTCCTGTGGAGCGTGTGTGGGATGGGGTGCGTGCGGTCAGACTCGAGTAGCAGCATTGACACGTGAGAGGTTGCTTGCCTTCAAAGGAGGAGGGCACTCGCTTGGTGTGCGGCGATGATCATCATGCATGGCTTTCGAGTGGATGCGCCTCCTTGACGCTCCCGTGCCTTCACACGACGTGGAAGTGAGCACGCGCTTCTTGTTTGCCTAGTTGTTGTCCTTTTCTCACACACCCACCCCCTCCGCTTCCCCCCACCACAGGTTTGCAAACAAGCAGCAAGGAGGGGTCCTCTTCTTCTTCCTTGCCAGCAGCAGCAGCAACGGGCAACAGCAGCAACAGGAGCGGCAGCCGCACGTGACAAGACACACACAGAGAGGCAAGGTCACCACTACGCGCCTAGGTTTCGAGCACCACCGTAGCTAGCTTCGACCCACTTGGCTCCCACGCCGCGCTTCTCCCAGTCGTCAACATGTCCTCCGGCGACGATGGCCTCCTCTCCTTCTTCTTCTACATCCTCTTCGTCTACCCCACCACCTCCTGGATCCTCAAACCAGGCCGGTTCCCGAAGAAAAGCGGCTTAATGTATGCGATTGGTTTCCTGGCCGTCTTGGCACTGGGGAAGACCTACCTGGAGTTTCAAGAACGCGGCCCCAACTACTACAACGAGCTGCACATCAACCGTGCATCCACCCCATTGGAAATCAAGAAAGCCTACAAGAAAATGTCCTTGGAATTGCACCCGGATAAGAACAAGAGCCCGAATGCCGCCGATGAGTTTGCGCGGGTTAAGGACGCGTATGACACGTTAATGGACCCGGAATTGAGGGAGGTTTATAATAAGTTTGGCCCGGATGGGATCAAGCATAACCGACGATTTGACGAGACGCAGTTGTTGTTGGAGATTGCCGTGTATAACGCCACGAGGGGGATGTTGGCTTTCGTCTTGACTTTGGGGAAGGCGTCGAGTAGTGCAAGGAATTGGATTTTTACGGGGCAGATTGTTATGTTGATTGCGGAGATTTCGCTGATGCTGCAGGAGACGAAGTTGCCCGGGTGGTTGTTGCCGGCGTGGACCGAGCATGAGTTTGTGTTTTTGATGCATTCGTTGTTTCCGGCTTTCATGAATGGGTGTCGGTGCTTGTGTGGGTTTTTGTATGTGGATGTCGAGGAGCAGGCGAGGCAGAAGATGGAGCATTTGGATGCCCAGAATAAGGACATTTTGTTGGTGTTGCGGGATATTCAGGTTAACATGCAGTCGATCGCGGTACGTTTGAAAGGAGATTAGGGAGAGGAGGGGGGCTGGTGGTGTCTTGTGTTTTTTGTTTTGCTTGTTTGTGTGTGGTTCGTGTGGAGCATGTGGATGCTTAGAACAAGTGTCCATGCAGTCTATTCCGGTACGTCTTCCTCTGAGTGCGGCGGTAGTCGCTTCTTGATCTATCGATGTGTGTGTCTAGTGTATTTGTATATATTTTGTATGTTTTCCCTATCTTTTTGTCATCTTGTCTATTTTTTGTGTGCGTGTGCGTGTCTGTGTGTGACAGAGGAGCGATGCGAGCTGTTTCTTTACTCGACCCCTCCTCCTTCTTCTTCTCCCTCCTCTCTTTGTAAAATATAGGCACGTCGCGCCGCTGCCTTGGCTAACACCTCTTCCTCTTCCTCCTCCTCTTCCTCCTCCTCCTCCATTGTCCCAACCAACCCGCCCTCCTCCTCCTCCTCCACCTCGCCCACCAACATCAACGACGACACCAACAACAGGTCAGCGGTGGCGGAAGCGGGGGAGGGAATAGCAGCAGCAGAGGCATCGGCGGGGCCTCGTCGGCGGCGGGCACGCTAAGTGGAGCTTCGTTAGTAAAAGCAACACCAACAGGGAAAATCAAAGAAATGGAAGAAAGGCTGCGGCAGCAACGGGAGAGAGGAGCAGCAGGAGCAGGGCGGGTGTCGGAACCTGTGAAGCCTGCAGCGGCTGCAGGGAGCGGGATGGGCATGTGGTGGGCGATTATTATGTACGTGGTTTTCCACTTTGTCTTTACTAATAGTAGTTCATAAGGAGGGAGGGAGGGAGGCAGGGAGGGAGGGATTTTGCCGGAGCAGGCAACAAAATAAAGACTTTTGGAAGGAAGGAAGGAAGGAGAGAGAGAAGAAGAGAAAGAGGGGAAAGAACAAACCCAACAGACAAAATGTTCATGGATAGATATATATTCCCATACAGCCGCAGTAGCTAGACGCAGCAGCCACCGCCGCGCGACTAGAAGTAGCAGCAGCAGCAGCAGCAGCAGCAGCAGCAGCAGCAGCAGCAGCAAGAGCATAAAGAGCCAACACAAAAGAACGAAAGATTTGAATTCAAAAATTAAGAGAATTTGTTGTTGTAATGTTGTTCTTTTTTTTCTGCTTCGCTATTTCGTCTCTGACTAGTTTTGAATTTTGATTTGAGCGTCTTAGTCTACAACACCTCTAGCTCCCTCCTTCCCTCCCTCCTTCCCTTCCTCCTAGAAACACATCTGCTTCCTCCTCCCTCCCTTCCTCCCCTCCCTCCCCTCCCTCCCCTCCCTCTTTCTAAAACCACTTGGGCACCCCCGGCAAGATCGCCGGCGTCCGCTGCATGTAGATCTTGTACAACTTGTCATCCTTCCACTTGGCATTCGCCTTCTTCTCCACCATGGGCAAACTGATTTTATACAAAAGCATTACAATGAAAGCGGGCCCCATCGCCGCACACACCCACTCCAATGGCCGGGTAAACGAGCCCGAGGCCAGCAAAAACACCCCAAAATGCAACGTCATCTCCCCCGCGTAGTTGGGGTGCCTCGACCAAGACCACAAGCCCGCATTGATGAACTCGTCGCGATGCTGCCAGTCATTGTGCCATTGGTACTTCTGGAAGTCCGCCACCATTTCCACCCCCATCCCCACCAAAAACACCAGCATCCCAACCAAATCACTCGGGATCGGCCAAGCAGGATTCCGCACATTCTCCCCTTTCTTCGTCGCGCAAATCAAGACAGGCAAACACGTCAGGAACACCCACAACCCCTGCACAGTCCAAAATTGAAGAAACAACAAGGCATCATGCTTGACAGTATCAAATCGCGAGTCCTTCCCATGTTGCAATATACGGGTAAACAAGAAATAACCCAACCGAAACGCCCACACCATAATAAGGAGGGAGGCCATCTGCTGGCGTGGGTGCGGGGGCCAGGCACCGTCGTATAGGCTCAATAACATGGTGGCCAGGAAAGTGAGGGAGCCCGTCAAATCGTAAAACATTTCAGTCTTCCATTTAAAGGCGGGAATGAACGCCAGCCATTGGATGCCCAGGCAAAAGACGGCAAATTTCCATAGGCCTAGTGGTAAGGCGACCGCCTGCATGAAGCCGGCCACGCCCAGAATGGCGACAAGCTTGAAGTAGAGGGAGGGTGGGAAGGGGGAGAGAGGCAGTGAGATGGGGAGGGCGCGCGGGGTCGGGAAGTGACGAGACTGCGTTGGCCGCTTGGGGGATACAACCAACGCGGAATGATGTAGGGCGTTTGCATCTCCTGGACGCAAACGCGGGAGGAGAGCGCCCTTGAAACGTGGGCCATTTTGCGGGGCGACGAAGCAGAAGCTTGATGACGAAAGGAAGGGGGGAGGGAGGGGAGGAAGGCAAGGGCTTGGAGCACAGGCGCTTACCGTGGACATGCCGGGCACAATTTGATTGCGTCGAAAGGGAGGGCGCTGGGCCTGTGTCTTGAGGTTGAGTTGGTGTAGCTAGGGAGCGTGAGAAAGGGCCTTGTAAGTGGAGCAGGCGAAGAAGGCAGGCGCCGGACGTTGCTCGCTTCACTCCAAAAGCAAGATGGTGCGTCTTGCTTTCGTCCGTGCTTTTCAAAGCTTCTGATCCTCACCACACACCACACGCACACACACCACGACAGACCAGAAGGCAAGAGCACGGCGCCAGGCGCGCTGCATGGCCTGAGGGCACAACGACGGAGTAGAAGGCCAAGGCAGCCAGGAGGTCGCTTCACACCACCACCAAGCAAGCAGGCGCGGGCTTATTTCACCACACCCCGTGCCAGGCAGCACCCGCAGCTCACGGGGATGCATAAGCAAAACAGTAAGCCCAAGAAGAGGGCGGAAGGTGGTTGGGACGACGACGAGGATGGTGTCGACTTCATCCACTTCACTCCCACCTTTGTCAACGCCGCCAATAGCGTCCCGGCGCTGCCACTTATGGGAGGCGGGGGAGGAGGAGGGGGAGGAGGCGGAGCCAGCAAAGGCGGGGGGAAGAAGAAGGCGAAGTTTGGTCTTGGTGGTTCGGTGGGTCAAGAGGCGGCTCCTGCACCATCAGCCGTGGCGCAAGCCTTTGGGGGTGCTAGGGCAGGAGGAGGCTATGGAGGAGGCGGGGGATGGGGAGGAGGAGGAGGAGGCGGAGGAGGCGGGGGACGCACTGGCACGAGCTTGAATGGTATCGCTGGACTCCCACAGCACGGGAGCCGGGGTGCTTCGGCTATGAGGGGTAATGCCATGGCGCAAGGAGGGCAGCAGCGCCAGCAGCAGCAGCAGCAGCCGCAGCAGCAGAGCGGTACGTGCACCTGCCACTCTCCCTCCCTCCCTTATCTATTTAAATACCTCCCTCTCCTTCATAGTCACTCACTTCTTCCTCTTCATTCCTTCTCCCCCTCCCTACGTACATCTGCCACTCCCTCCCTCACTTCCTTGCTTGAATACCTCCCTCTCCTCTATACTCATTCATTCCTTTTCCCCCCTCTCTCCTTTCACAGCCGCGACACGACCAAACCGGCAAGGAGGAGTCAAGTCTCAAGCCCCCCCTCTGGAACTCACCAAGAGGGGGGGAGGGAGGGGGAAGCCAGTGCAGCAGCCTGTCCCAGCAGGAGCGTGGGTGAACGCGCGAGATATGAATGATGGCGGTGGTGGTGGGGGGGGAGGGGGGCAGGGAGGAGGAGGAAGAGGTGCTCATCGTTTCACTCCTCTTTCTCCACCAGCAGCAGCAGCAAATAAGAACAAGCCGCAAGATGCCAGTGCTGCTTCTCTGATTAAAAGTCTTATTTCCCGCACTAAGGAGGCGGAGGCGGAGGAGAAGGGAGGAGGAGGAGGAGGGGGAGGACGGGGGGGGGGTTGTTTCAGGAAACCGGCACATTTAACGCAAATGTATTGGAGGGGGGAGGGGGAGGACGAGGAAGTGGATGAGCCCCCTCCTCGTTCCTATCCTCGTGGGAGGAAGGGTGCTACAGGCAAGCAGCAGCAGCAGCAGCAGCAGCAGCAGCAGCAGCAGCAGCAGCAGCAGCAGCAGAAGGGGCAGCAGAAGGGGCAGCAGCAGCAGCACAAGCAGGATGCGAACGGGGCTATCGATTTGGTGTCGAGCGACGAGGAGGCGGAGGTGGAGGAGGAAGAAGGGGGAGAAGGGGGAGGGAAGAGAGGGAAGGGGGGGCACGGCTTTTTTGGTGACGTGTATTTGACGAGCGAGGTGGTGTTTACGGGGTTAGTAACTCAAGGTATGTAGGGGAGGGAGGAAGGGAGGAAGGAGGCGGTGAACGCAGGGGAATTTTCTCCTGCTCATTAATAACTCTTTCTCTCTCTCACACACACGTATCACACAGATTGGCTGGAGTGCGCAGACAAGCCGACAGCGGAAGGCACCGACCCTCCGGAGGTCCAGTGGGACGAACGGTGAGTTTTAATCCATCCTCCCTTTGCTATACACTTCTCCCTTTCTTCGTCTTCCTCCTTCCCACCTAATCATAGCAAAGATGTCCTAATTTCCCTCCCTTTCTCCATCCCTCCGTCCTTCCTCCTTTACAGGCCGCCTTTTACAAACATGTCCTGTCCTAACTTCCCTCCCTCCCTCCCTCCCTCCCTCCCCCATGTCATTTGTGTGAAAGTGTCTTCTGCCCACCCATTGATCACCCTCCCTCCCTCCCTCCCTCCCTCCCTTCCTCCTTCCCACACCCCAAAGCCTCCACGCCGAAACGCTGTTGCTTTCCATGTCATCAAACAAACTCGCCCTGTCCCTCCCTCCCTCCCCTCTTTAGCCCTAGTCCTCCACGCCGAGAAACTCCTCCTTATCCGACACGTGCAGGCCTTCCACCTCTCCGGTCCTTTCGCCGAGCTCAACGGCCGGCAACTCCTCCTCCTCCTCCTCCTCACAACAAAACTCACCCCTTTCCTCCCTTCCTCCCTCCCTCCCCCCCTCCCTCCTTAGCCCTCGTCCTCCACGCCGAGAAACTCCTCCTCTTCAGAGACGTGCGGGCCTTCCACCTCTCCGGTCCTTTCGCCGAGCTCAATGGCCGGCAACTCCTCCTCCTCGTCGACAGCGACAAATCCGGCGGTGGCCCCACCAAAAACGCAAACTCCGGTGAAGTCCCCCCCCTCCCTCCCTCCACCCCTCCCTCGCTCCGGCTACTCGCCCTCCCGCTCGACCCGAACGAAAAAGGCAGGTGCCATGCTGGTCTCGGGAATAAATTCACCAACCTTGAAAATATTCAAAGTCTTGTCGAGCGAATGAAGACGGGAGGGAAGGATGGAGGGAAGATGCGGTGGTTTCGCCTCTTGTCAGAAGTGGAGAGTGTGGGAAGGTCGGAC
>Ga0105053_10012727_pt1 | contig 10077 bp, 15 predicted proteins | sample BON01_FD_78093 | JGI IMG/M metagenome (GOLD analysis project Ga0105053, IMG submission 78093) | Freshwater microbial communities from Lake Bonney liftoff mats and glacier meltwater in Antarctica - BON-01 | ecosystem: Environmental > Aquatic > Freshwater > Ice > Glacier meltwater | place: Lake...
CATTTATGGTCGATTGAGAAAAGATCAAGAGGATATGATTCAGGAAAAGAAAAACATCGAAAAAAGAAAAAGGGAATTGGAAAAGGAAATGGGAAAACCGTCCATTGCGAGTCCTGCCAAACCTATTCAATCTCCACTATTCGTCTCAGCGATTCAAACAGCATTTTACGATGGGTTAATCAATGAATATGAGCTCTGTAAAACCCTTCATCTTAAACCAGAACAACTTGAAAAATATTTGAGATGAAGGTAGTAATCGATACCAGTTCACTATTGAGTTTGGTTCGGTATTATCTGCCGTTTGATAAAAAGGGTGTCCTCCTCAGCATCTGATAAAAGACAATCCCGAAGAAGAAATTTACTTAGTGACAGAAGAGACACATGCTGCCAACGATTTAAAACTTTTCAAAAAAATTCCTACTATTTGTGCCATTCTTGATATTCCTGTAATTACACTGCCAGTGCTTTTAGAAAAGTATCCAGAGGTGGACTTGGGGTTTGAGTAAGTAGATTTCAGAAAACCAAAACCAACTTGCTCTAGGCCCCTTACAATTCAGATTTTAAGTATCATCTCTAATACCCATAATTAAAACACGTATTGCATGCTTTTTCTAGGTAGGGTTTGTAGTAGGCCATTTCAAATGACCTATTAAATTTTTTGTTTCTATAGTTCATTGACGATTGATAGGAAGGTGTAGTGGATACTACACCTAGGCGGGAAGAACTGGGTTTTATCAGTATTTTAACCAGGACTCGAAGACATTAGTAAGCAACTGTTAGGTCCCTAATTACCATCGGGATTTTGTCAGCATTGTTGCTAGAAACAGGCAACAATACCGCCAAAATAGAGGGGTTAAACTCGTCAATACCCCGCGTTGAAACAAGGGCCTATGAATTCTTAGGTTACGTCAATTACTCTTGATAATTTTTTAGGTAGGTTTGAATCCATAAAGAGTGGGATGGAATAATGGAATAGGTTTCGTAGTTGGCCATTTCAAATGGCCTTTTAAAAAATTTGTTTCTATAGTTCATTGACGATTAATAGGAAGGTGTAGTGGATACTACACCTAGGCGGGGAAAGAACCGATGAGGGCCGAAGATATCACCAAGCACATCAGGCGGAACTATGCTATTTTCGCCCCGAGAAAAGTAAATGCCCTGACGATACGGCAGAGCGTGATCGCCAACCTGTTGAAACAGAACCACGATTTAAGAGTAGTCCAGGTATTTGCGGGCCACAAATACCCTTCGGCGACCGAAAGGTACAAGCAAACCAACGTGGAAGCTTTGCAGACGGCTTTACAGATCTACCATCCGATAAAGTAAAATAACTTATTAACTTTAACCGATTATGAGCAAACAACAATCACTTATACCTGATGAAATAATTACTAATAAGATATTTTTTTTCAGGAACCAGAAAGTAATGATAGATAGTGACCTGGCTGAACTTTATGGAGTTGCAACAAAAGTTCTGAACCAATCTGTTAAGAGAAATATCGATCGTTTTCCAAAGGACTTTATGTTTCAGTTGACAGATCAGGAGTTTTCAGACTTGAAGTCACAAGTTGTGACCTCAAGTTGGGGAGGAAGGAGAACATTGCCTTATGTATTTACAGAACAAGGCGTTGCAATGTTGTCCAGTATTATAAATAGTGAAACGGCTATACGTGTAAATATTCAGATAATAAGGATCTTTACCCGAATGCGAGAACTACTTCTAACCAATAAAGACATATTGCTAAAACTGGAAAAATTGGAAAGAACGGCTATGTCTCATGATGAAGAATTAAAGCTTATTTTTAAATACCTGAGGGAACTGCTAAATCCACCTGATGAGCCGAGAAAAAAAATTGGTTTTAAGTCTGGAAAAGAAAAAGAATGATCCCAAACTGCTAAGCCAACTCTCAAAGCCCACCACACTGGCCAGGCACCCTAACGGCATGCTAACAGGTAAAGTGGTGTTCCTCATCGGTCGTCGGCAAAAAGCCACGCCAGCACTCACGGCACTGTTTTATGGAGAGTTTGCTTTTAAAGGCATAAAACAGAGCCGTTCGCCCTGTGGGTGCTCGTTCCCTGCCTCCGTACCTCCGGCAGGCAAGCTCGCATGCTGTCATGTCTTTTGCGCTCCTTGCTCTTCCTCACGGCAGGCTACCCTGTCTGCTTAGGCCGCTTTTCTGCGTTCCGTTCGTTCCTCACTTCACTGCGTTCAGTCGCCACGCATCCACCGCCTGCCAGGGTTAATGCGGGCCTGCTGGCCTCAGACAGACCTCCCGACAGGCCATTATGGTTCAACTTTTCAATGGTATGTCCTGTCGGGATCACTGCCAGCCGCCTTCCTGCGTCAGGCTTTCTCTGGCAGGCTGTCGGAGGCACCCGCAGGAGGCCCGCAGTCCCATCCTTGTTTCCGAAATCAAGTCAGGTGTAATAAACAACAAAAAAGAAGCGCAAAGTTAGGCGGGTACCAACAAGCCTGCCCACCATCAAAAAGCAAGTCCGTGGTGCTATTTACCTGCCCACGGCCAGCCCACCTTAAACCGCTCCACTCCCTAGCTTTTTGCCCATACCCGCCTGATCAGATGCTTTCTTTTTTTCCGTTTTTTCTTTTAAGGAATATTTTACTCTAAATCAATCACTTATGGACGCTACAACCATCAGTAATTACAGGCTTCAAAAACGTAAATGCAACTGCCTCTTACTTGATTCTGCACGAAAATTTTATATAGGGCTATACAAGAGCTTTGGGCATCCTAATCACAAAAATGAATATTACCGCTTCCTGCACCTGCACATTAGCGGAAGAGGAAAATAAGGATTCACATCATTAAAAGGAGAAGCTCAAAAGGCTTTTCTTTTTTCAACTGAAAATTTTTCCAGATGAAAGAAAAAATATTACTATCTTAGAACCTGTGTATTAAAGGCACAGAACGTTCTTCAAAAGTTGTAAAAGGGAGTTGAAAAAATCTGGAAAAGGTGCTGCAGGTGCTTACCGTTATGGGTTTAATGGCAAGGAAGAAGATTCCAATAGTGAGTGGGGAGGACAGAGCCATTATGACTATGGATTTAGAATCTATAATCCAAGTATAGCGAAGTTTTTGAGTGTGGATCCGTTGGCAACCAACTATCCCTACTTCTCACCTTACCAGTTTGCCGGCAATAAGCCGGTTATGTTCATTGACTTAGATGGGGCTGAAGAGTTACCCTACTGGGATCGATCTGAATATAATACCACAGAAGGAGCATTATCGAAAGGATTGAGATTTTCCGGTAATTCTTTAAAGAGTATATACAACGACGCAGCAGGGACTTGGAATTATGGTGTCCAAGTAACCAAGACCGGAATCCATGAAGGCCCGTTGTCTGCCGCCCAAAAAGTAAAAAGAGATGTAACTGATATAGGATTAGGTATTTACAATTATACTAAGAATACATCTTTTGAAGAATTCAGGCAAGATATAAAAAAAGGCCTAAGCTCAGTAGAAACCTATGAACAAGCGGTCGGTGGACTAGTAACTTTTGGGGGAGGAGCTGCACTTAAGGCCAATAAGTTGGGGAATTTTTCAAAGATAAAAAATCTAACAAAGGAAACCCCTCTTGGTTTAGTTCCTTATGATCCGCATTTCGCAGTGAAACAAGGTTTAAATTCAGCGGAAGCCACTTATGATTTTGATGTAATTAGACGAATGATCCCAGATGATGTTCCGAACACATTTAAGCCATCATCAACCATATTGGAAGGTGAGAAGTATAAATTTTCAATCAATAATAATAAGATAGAATTAAAGTGGCATTCTCCAGACAGTGATGCAGCCACTAGATTTCCAGGTTCTAATTCTGGAACTACAAACACTACACAAATCAATGTTGGAAAGAAATTTTTAAATCAGAGTGGACAATTTCAACGAAAACCCGACAATTCTACCCATATACCTTTAAAAGAATGATGATCGAAGAAATCAATGATTTGCCAGAAAAACTTTCGTCAGATAAGCTAAGAATTATTTTTCTTAGGGTAATTAAATGTAATGAAGAAGTTGTAGTAAAGTTTGAGTGCATTAATGAGTTAGCGGAAAAGCAATGGCATAACTACGAACTTATCGATATAGATTTAAGAGATGTTATTATCGAATGGATGCAAAGAAACCTGGACTTCGACTCGCCAACCATGGTAGACTATAGTCTTAATATTATCTCATATTTAGGACTCCAACAAGTATACGAGTGGCTAAAAAAATGTAAAATGAAGAATGATGAGGCACAAAGGTTAGTGGAAGAGGCTATTAAAGAGTATGGAGAGGATGTCTCTAATCCGTATACTGGAATGTAGTTTTCTTCTAAATAATCTGTAGAATGTAATTCGTTTTACCTAATTAATAATTAAGGCTAAAACAAAGGAATGACTATCTTTAACTGAAAGTGCAGGGGAGAAGTCTGATGGAGCTATGCACAAACGGCTACGTAAAAAGAGCTTTATGAGCTAACAAATACGATGTGGAGTATAGCCATGATCAGTACGAGACTAGATTGCAAGACGGGCTGACTAATCAGAGGCTGGATGGTCCTACGGATATCAAGAATGATTTGAATTACGAATACTACGACTTCAGCAACAAGCTGAAGAATGTGGATGGTACTGAGACCGAAAATTACACCTATGATGAGATTGAGGGCCGAGCGTTAAAAAATGATCCGCCGCGGCGGATCATTTTAGTGAGGAGCCAGGCTGTGCGGGAGAATTAGCGACAATGCCGAAGGCATTGATAGTATCGCCTGGACGCCATATGGTAAGGTGAGGGCTGTTTACAAAAAAGATACTTCCGAAGTACATTTTAGGTATGATGCTGCTGGTAACCGCATCGCGAAGATAACCGCAACGGACACCACGGTTTATGCCCGGGACGCCTCTGGTAATGTCATGGCCGTCTATAAAAACGACACACTTACTGAACAGTCTATTTACGGAAGTTCCCGTTTAGGTCTGATCAATTACGCATCTAAGACTGGCTATAGATCATTAGGTGGCAAAAAGTATGAACTATCCAACCACCTGGGTAATGTCCTAGCTGTTGTAAGTGATAATATCCACCTGGATCAGGACAGTACTTGGACATCACTGATCAATACGACAGACTATTATCCATTCGGATTGGCGATGGATGGTCGTAGCGAGCAGGATAGTACGTACCGATATGGCTTTAACGGTAAGGAAAAAGATCAGTCAGGGGAATTTGGGATGACCTCTTACGATTACGGCTTTAGAATTTATAACCCTGCGATTGCTAAGTTTTTGAGTGTGGATCCGTTGGCTTCCCAATATGCCGAATTGACCCCATATCAATTTGCATCTAACACTCCAATTTGGGCTAAAGATATCGATGGCTTAGAGGCTGGTTACATGGTGACTTACAATGTTTTTGTAGATAAAAATGGCCATTACGTTACGGAACAGATGCATGACCCAGTGCTTACCACTTCGGTAGGAGATTGGCCTGGTGTAAAGACCAAAAGTCAATTTTTCTACAATGGAGAATTTATTGGGAATAACTAAGGGAATGTTCCCGGTTGGGGCGACTGGAAAAAATCCCAACAAGAGAAATTTAATAAGAGGGTTTCCGCAGTAGGTAAAGTTGCTGGTGGAATTATAGCAATTGGAGCGGCAATTCCTACAGGTGGGTCTTCATTAACCACGCTAAAGGAGTGTAGGCAATTCAATTTATTTATATCGCACCAAAAAGACGCATGGTCCGACAGAATTTAGAGGTAGCGACCTCCTCGAAAGGGATAAGGAGGTCAACATTTACAATATCCTCTTCTAATGTGAGATCAACTGTCACATACAACATTCGAGCACATGAGGACAGATTCTATGCAAAGCTCCCAATTCTTAATTAATTAGATATGAATGTTAAGGTTAGGGATCTAACCCAAGCTAGGTGAAGAATGACTTAGTGGCAACTAGGTGTAGATTGATCTACACCTTCCTATCAAGGGGAATTTGCAATTCCCTTACCTATGTTTATACCACCACCATTGAGAAATATTTAAAGACAGCTAATAAGGAATAATTTTCTAAACACCTTTATTCGTACGGGACTCGAAGACTGAGTAATCACCAACCTTTTAAAAGCGGGCAAAGACCTTATGATCGTCCAGGTATTTGCGGGCCACAAATACCCTTCGGCGACCGAGAAATACAGACAGGACGACGTGGAAGAGCTGAAAAGGGCGGTGTTGAAATATCATCCGTTGAAATGAAACCCACAAATCCCAAAAAAAACGTTAACTTTATGAGGACAATACATTATAGAGGGATGGACATCAAAGCAGAAAAACTATACCTGATAGAACAGCTGGCAAGACTGGAAGATATAAAGATAATACATCAGATCAAAGATTTATTGAGTTCCCAGAAAGAACCAATAGCCGGTTATAAACCGGACGGCGGCCCCATTACCAGGTCAGAATTGATAGTCAGGGCAAGGGACTCAAATAAAGCCATCAAAGAAGGAAGGGTGATCAGTATTGAGGATCTGGAAAAGGAATCGGAAAACTGGTAAGCAGGATGAATGTTTTAATCACCGAGCCCGCCAAAGAATCATTGAAAGAAATTTGTAAACACTACAGAAGTTTGGAGTTCGATTCTTATGCTATAAAGGTACGAAAGACGATACTTGGAAAAGCCAAGAGTTTATCGGACAACCAGGAAAGAGGGCAGAAAGAAGAAATGTTAAAATCCCTCGATCAGGGCCATCGCTATTTATTGGTCGAATCCCACTTTAAAATCATTTATCTGATAGACGAAAAACGGGTCATAGTGACAGATATATTTGACACCCACCAACATCCCGATAAAATGCTCAAAGGGGACCGGTAACGATCAATCAACAACTAATCCGAAACATACTGCGCCGTGCCTTATGGGCACGGAAGTTCGCTGCAAGTCCGTGCATTCGCAGGAAAAGTGGTGTTCCTTATCGGCCGCAGGAGGCCCGCAGTCCCATCCTTGTTTCCGAAATCAAGTTAGGTGTAATAAACAACAAAAAAGAAGCGCAAAGTTAGGCGGGTACCAACAAGCCTGCCCACCATCAAAAAGCAAGTCCGTCGTGCTATTTACCTGCCCACGGCCAGCCCACCTTAAACCGCTCCACTCCCTTGCTTTTTGCCCATACCCGCCTGATCAGATGCTTTCTTTTTTCCCGTTTTTTCTTTTAAGAAATATTTTACTCTAAATCAATCACTTATGAACGCTACAACCATCAGTAATTACAGGCTTCAAAAACTTAAATGCAACTGTCTCTTACTACACGCTGCAAGATGCTTCTAATTAGGGCTATACAAGAGCTTTGGGCATCCTGATCACAAAAATGAATATTACCGCTTCCTGCACCTGCACATTAGCGGCAGGGAGCAATAAGGATTCACATCATTAAAAGGAGAAGCTCAAAAGGCTTTTCTTTTTTCAACCGAAAATTTTTCCAGATGAAAGAAAAAATATCACTATATTGGAACCTGTGTATTAAGGCAAATAACGTCCTTCAAAAGTTGTGAAAGGGAGTTGATAAAGATCTGGAAAAGGTTGTGCAGGCACGTACCGTTATGGGTTTAATGGCAAGGAATCTGACGACGAATTAAAAGGACCCGGAATCAGCTATGACTTCGGAGCAAGGATTTATGATCCTTGCTTAGGTAGATGGTTGGCTGTGGATCCTTTGGCAAGCCATTCCAATCAAATAGGAAGGTCGCCTTATTCGGTGATGTGGAACAATCCTATCAAGTACACTGACCCTGATGGAAGATGTCCCATATGTCCTGGATCATATTATTATACAAAGGCAAGTTTAATTTTTTCACAGTTCACCAATAATATTAAAGCTCCATCCCAAAGATTGTTAACTGGACAATCAGGCAACTTAAATTCAGAATACTCATCCCAACTCAGTAATTCTCAAGCATCTCTTATGTCGACCGTCTCTACTATCAATGATGGGATGGCAGTAGCATCGAGTGTAAAAGTAGCTTCTGCACAAGGAGGTTTGTTAGGGGCAGAGGTAGTACAGGATTTTGGTACAGCTATAGAGGTTGCGGGTATTGCCACAGCCCAGCCTGAAATAACTTTGGTAGGTGGGTGGGTTACTGGCGCAGGCAGTCTATTGGAAGGGACGATCAAAGCTTCAACAGGAGATCTTACCACAAATGAAAATGGTTATCAAGTAGCTAAAGGGATTGTGTTTAATCAGCTTTTTAAAGGAGGAGATAAGGCTGATAAGGCAGAAACCCTGAGTAAAGAGGTAAATAATGTTTGGCAAGGCATTGTAAAGGGGTGGGAAATGCTCAGTGACTGGACCTGGGAGTTGGGTACCGGCGGAGATGACAATAAAAATAAATAAGATCTATGGATGTATTAAACATACTTATTGGAGTGTCACTTATTCTTGTTTCAATAATTATTTCCATTATTCAAATTAGGGAAGGAGTATTCAAGAAAAAAGGAGGAGCCACTATTGGGGATGTAAAATTAACTATAGCAGGATTATTCTCAATTCTAGGAGGTTTATGTCTTTTAATTAGTGCGTTTTAGTACAAGTGGATTAAACAAATCTTGGCAAGCGCAGGCCTTTGGCCTTCACAAAGCTGCGACATTATTCTGGAAGAAGTCTTTGAATTTTTTGTTGGTGAGCATCTTGTTGATGAGCTTGAAGCTGGTCAGTCTGTCTTCGTCCTCAAGCTGCTGGATATGCCTGAGCTGTTCGACGGCGGTTTTGTCCTTGGTGACGACTTCTCTTGGGATGCCCCCGTCATAGGCTAGTATCAGGCCGGTGGGCATGTTGAAGAGTTTTTCGGCCTTATAAAGCTCTTCCACGGTGATTGGCCTGGTACCTTTTCCCAATTACTGAAGGCGGCGGTACAGAAACACCATCCGCTGGGATAAAGGGGAATAAAATAAACTTAAAAATCGTTAACTTTATGGGATAATCAAAAAACCATCAAATGGATATTGCGGTAAAATACAGGATCATATCGGAAATCATCAATACCAATGATGAGGGTGTTTTAAACGCCGTCAAATCACTTTTGAACATTGAGGACGAAGTGGATTTTTGGGAAGAGTTAAGTGCGGAAGACCGGGCGGCCATCGATGAGGGCCTGGAGCAGTTGGGTAAAGGGCAACACCTGTCCCATGAATCCGTCCGTGAGGAAATCAAAAACCGGTTCAGCTTTTAGGTTTGGCATTGGCGATCCGCTATTCTCTTCGTGCTAGGCATGAGGAAATAGAATTGTTGGAATATGTAGTTCGGAAGTTCGGACAACAGAAAGTAAAAGAAATATATGTAAATATCGAAAAAACGTTGGGTCGGCTTTCGGAATCGCCGGAGATGTACCGTGAATCGAATATAAGAAAAGGCTTGAGGAAATGCGTTTTCAGTAAACAGACGAGCATTTATTATCGCATAAATGAAGACCACATAGAGATCGTGAGTTTTAGGCCTAATCGGAAAGATCCCAACAAACCTAAGATATAAATTATCATTATCAGGTACGGTTCAACGGGTCTTCATGAAGAAAGGTGGCACTGTTACCAATCAGCACAGGTGCCTTCTTTTTTCTAATTTTCCATTTAGGGAATGTCATTTAAAGTATAAGAACCCCTTCTTTTTTTTCAATTGAAAAATTTTCAACTGAAAAAGAAAAAACTATCTTTAGGATTGTCCAAATGGACAAGAAGTTCTTTAAATAAGGGGTGCCAGGCAGAGTAGTTTGATTGTTGAAAAATATTGTGAACGGCTTTCTGAAAAGTTGGTAAAAAAGTAGTGCAGTTGCGTACCGTTATTGGTTTAATAGCAATTGAAAATCCCGAGAAATACGATTCCGATTATAGTTATGATCCCAACGAGGGCCGAGCGTAAAAAATTCATACCTTATTATGAATTTAGCGAAGGGCCTGTCCCGAGAAGTAAAGCGGATCGGGAGGCCAGGATGTGGGGGAGCTTATCTTTACAGAGACTGGATGAGCAGAAGGCCATCCAAGATGATTTGACATATGGATACTATGATTTCAGCAATAAGCTCAAGAATGTA
>Ga0105053_10012728_pt1 | contig 10077 bp, 10 predicted proteins | sample BON01_FD_78093 | JGI IMG/M metagenome (GOLD analysis project Ga0105053, IMG submission 78093) | Freshwater microbial communities from Lake Bonney liftoff mats and glacier meltwater in Antarctica - BON-01 | ecosystem: Environmental > Aquatic > Freshwater > Ice > Glacier meltwater | place: Lake...
ATATATATATATATATTTGTATATATATATATATATATATATATATATATATATATATATATATATATATATATATACATATATATATATATATATATATATATATATATATATACACACAGTCAGCAGTCTGCGCCGCGACGCCCGTCCTGCTCAAGGCGCCCAAGGTATATTCATATCTCTATCTCTGCGCCAGCTTTCGCAGGGCACGCGCGAGCTGCGCCTCGAGGGTCTCCACCCGCCTGCCGCCGCTTCGCGCCGCCGCCTCCACCTCCGATTTTCCGCGCGTCAGGTCCCGCTGTAGCAGCTCAATCTGTCCCTCGGCAGCCGCGCTAGCGGCGCGCAGGTGCTGCGCGGCGTCGTCGGCCGCAACACGCGCCGAAGAGGCGGCATGCTTCGCCACGAGCAGCTCCCAGGAAGCGTCGCTCTGCGCGCGCAGGTACGCTTCAACCATGACGCGCGAATCCATCTGGCCACGGGAGCGAGCGCCCTCCGCCTCGGATTTGGCAGCTGCCCTTGCCGTCGCCGACTCGTCCTGCGTCTCTCGCAGCGCAGACTGGGCCCGCTCCAGCGCGGCGTGTGCGCGTCCCGCTCCAATGTAAGCGAGCGAGCGACCCGTGGTTACCCCGCGTGCCGCTGCAGCGGCACGCAGGCCGTCGCTGAAACGCAGCCGTCTCCTCTCGCGCAATTGCAATCTCGAGCCGCTCGGACGACAGCTCCTCGATTTTCGCCGCGAGGTTCTCCGCTAGCTGCGTCTGCCTCGGCTGCCGCTGCAGCGGCTACCCCGCCGCCTCGGCCGCCAGCGCTGCATTGCGCTGCTGCTGCAGCCGTGCGCTGCCGCTGCCACACCGCCGCCACCTCGCGTGCCTCGCCATCCTGTTGGGGCTCGGCTGCCAGTGCCCCGGCGAAGGGCGTCGCCCATCACGAGCGGCGGCCGCGGTGTCCATGGCATGTCCTCGGGTCGCGTCGGCGTATCTGGCGCCGCGAATGGCTGGGGGGTTTGCGCTCGACCCGTGCGCGGGGAAGCGAGCTGCGTTGGATAGCGGCGGCGGAACTGGGCGTTGTGCCTGGTGGCTGATTAGAACGGAGTTTGCGAAGGGCGCCGAGCGCTGGTGATAGACTGCGAGACGTGCGCGCAGCGAGAGACGAAAAAGCTGCGCCGAAATTGGCGCCAAATGACCTCAAAATAGATCTTATAAACGTTTATTACGTAATTTCGTCGAAAAGTCAACTTCGGCGCCCGACGAGATCAATGGGCGCTGTCGCGCTCTTGACACTCCTCGCGCCGCTCGCTGCGGCGCTGCAGCTTCCCCGCATCGACGGCGCGGGGCTCACCCGGCGCGGTGTGCTCGCGGGCGCCGCGGCTTTCGCCGTGATGCCTGCTCCTTTCGCTGCGCTGGCCGACGTGCGTGGCGCCAACCAAAACATGTGCGCCAGTGCCACGCGGCGCCGGCGGTGAACCCGGTGGCGCTGGTTGTGCGGCAGCCACACCGCCGCACTTACGACGTTGGCCTCCTTGCGTTGCACAGGCCGCGTGATGCCAAGGGCACCGCCGCATTCCTCGTGCAGCAGGGCTTCCCGCCGCTGCCCGTCGTCAACGGGCTCTCGCCTCTGGTTCAGTACATCGGCGCCGCGCCGCCGGCCAACATTGACGGAGCCAAGACGAAGGAGCGTGCCTTCACCTCGACCCTGCTGGTAAAGTTTCTCTACCCGACCGGGTGGCTGGTCGAGACGCCGACCATCACGGAGAACGGCGAGGCTGGCAAGATCGCGGCCAACAACTACCTCAAGGGCGACTTCGCCGACTTTGTGGCCGTCAAGCTACCCGCCGGAAAGACGCTCGGGACGGTCGACAAGGAATACCTTAAGGGCTTCCTCTCCTCGCAGATGACCAGCGACGTCTTCGAGGACATGAAGGTGAAGAAGGTGACGCGGACGAAGGCGCCCGATGGCGTCGACGTTGCCTACATCGACTTTGGGTACACGCTGCTCACGCGCGCGGGCTTCACCGTGGACCGCAAGGTACGGATGCGACAAAAGATTGTATACCGTATACAGTTGTCTAATACCAATAGTAGAGAAAGCTGAATTAGGACCGGGTGAGAAGGGGCTACGTGCCCTGCCAGGTGCAGAATATGTAGAGGCGAGTACGCGTTAGTGGTTAGTAGTCGATGTACACTTTTATGGACATTCAATTCAATTTCTTTGTTGGCCCTATTTAGGGCGTTGCCTGCATCCACGTGATTGGCGACACCGTGGTTGGCCTCGTCACCGGCACCACGGGGCAGCGCTTCAAGGAGCTGGAAGCCGACCTGCGCGCCTGCGCCGACTCGTTCCGCGCGTACGCCGTCAAGACGCCCGATTTCGACTTCCTCGCCTAAGACTGCTTCTTTCTTCATGATGATGAGCGGGCCCGGGCGCTTCGTGGTGCGCATACGCAACGAGACGACAGCGCGCCAGACGTAGCGACTGCACGTTCATTCGCGCGTTGGATGCGGCGTTTATACGTCCTTGCTGCTGTGCTGCCGCCGTCGCTCGAGCTCGAGTCGTGTGAGCGACGTGCGTGGGTGTCGTGGCGTGTAAGGTAGCGGACGGAATGCGGCCAGCACCGCGCTTGGTCCCGGCTGTTGCTGCGCCTGCTATAGTGTGTCCGGTCATATAGAATATAGAGCAACCCGCAAGTAATAAGCGCTATAGCTATAGCAAATAGCATACTATAGCTAGTTCTAGTTAGTAGTTGTAGTTGTAGTAGTTAGCTAGCCCTTAGCCTTAGCCTTAGCTTAGCCTTAGACTTAATAGCTATTATAGTTATTATAGGCGTATCGCGTATAGGCTATAGCTATAGGCCTATATATGCTACCACATAGCCATAGCTGCTATAGCTATATAGCCATATAGCCATATAATTATTATATAATTATATAATAGCAATAGCAAATTATTTATTAATAAAGGGCATAGCCATAGCGAATAGGAATCAGGACTGAAAATTGCTTAATAATATAAGCTTTAGTTTGAGTTATTCATCATGTTCATTCAAGCTCTGCAGCTGCAGCTACCAATATACCAATTAACCGCTATGGTTAAATTGGCTTTGCTCAGGCTCAGGTACCTGAGACTGAGAGCGAGTTTCGACTAAGAGCTAAGAGTCTTAAGAATTAAGAATTTCGTCGTTATTTTGATTTTAGGTTATAGGCTATTATAGGAAACTCGAAGTCGTGCTTCACTTAAAGTCTTTAAGACACAGTGTCACTTAGGCGCACAGGCACAGGGCGCCTTACGCCTTATCCTTGAATCCTTATATTTAAACTGTGCGTTTGTGTTTTTATAAAACAAATGCGAAATCATCGACGAAATCGTAATCGTATTTGTATTTTTGTATTATTTGTGTTCGATGCACCTGTGCCAAGGAGGGCGGCGCGTTATACAGTCAGCTCTCGCTCTCGTCTCTCAGTCTCCAGTGATATATATCAGCGCGACCTCAACCTCTGCCTATGCGCGCGTGCCAGTGCCAGGCGCGGGGCCCACGCCCACGCCGCAGCCAAACACTGCACACTGCCCGCCTCTGCCTCTGACGACACAAGCACAAGCAGCGCCTGATGAAACGGCCCCCAACAGGGTGCAAGCCGCCATTCGACCCGCAACCCGGCCGCACCTCCGCTACGCTAACACTATCCCGGCCGGCCGGCTGGCCCTAGCTTCCAATTTCCACGCGGCGCCGAACCACAACGTGGCACGCCGTCCACCCGCCGCGTCAACGCCACCCACCAGCAGCCCGCGAGGGCCGCGCGGCAGCGCCAGACACCAGCTAGCACCACTGCTGCTGCGCCTGAGCCACCGCACTTAGTGCCGCCACCGCTGCACCGCATGCGCATGACGGTCCCCTGTCCTCGCGAGAATCAACGCACCGCGGGTTGGACAAGGGTCACGGGAGCACCGTCTGGGCATCTCCGAAGCGGTTCTGAGGGCGGTCGGCTGTAGCCAGCTGCAGCCCACCATCGAGTTGCCAGCGAAATGTGCCGCGGCTGGCGCCATGGGAATGCCTCCACGGCTCTCTGATCCTCCACCTCCCCCGCCTCCTCCAGCACGTCGAACCAAATCTGCACTATCGACCAAGCCGAGCGCCCCCCAATAAGACGCTCGCCACCCTCGCGACCTGTCAGCGCGCGCGCGCCCCTGCACAACCCGCCGGGCGGCGGGTCGCTCACTGCGCCTGCTGCAGCTTGTACCACTCTGGGATGAGCCGGTTCTTAATGCCGGGCGGGTGCTCAAAGAGCTCCTGCGGCTTGAAGTTGAAGAGGGGCGGCGGCGAGCGGTTGTTGGGCGGTATCGTCAGGTTGGGCTCACGCAGCTCGTTGAAGAAGGGCATCGCGCAGCCCTCGAGCGGCTTGGCGCGCGTGTCGGGTGCGTAGCGCAGGAAGCTGGCGACCAGGTCGATGGCGTCAGTGGGCGTGCGTGGCCGAAAGACCTTGGCCCACGGGTGGGGCTTGACCTGCGGGAACTTGTACTCGGTGTAGTTCTGGTTCATCGACTGGATCTCGTCGAGGGTCGGCGTGCCGAGCACCTTGATGATCTCGACCAGCTGGTCCACCCCAGACTCGCCCGGGAAGAGCGGCACCCCGAGCAGCAATTCGGCCAGCACGCAGCCCGCCGACCAAACGTCGATGCAGCAGGTATAGTCCGTCGCGCCAAAGATGAGCTCGGGCGCGCGGTAGTAGCGCGAGCAGATGTACGAGACATTGGGCTCGCCCTTGACTAGTATCTTGGCCGAGCCAAAGTCGCACAGCTTGAGTACGTGCGACTCTGGGTCTACCAGCAGGTTCTGCGGCTTAATGTCGCGGTGACAAACGCCCAGAGAGTGGATGTAGGCGAGAGAGCGGCAGAGCTGGTAGACGTAGAGCTGCGGCGGGGCAGCGGGGGAGGGGGAGGGAGTGAGTCTGGACGCTCCACATTAGGGCGGGTCCGCTTGACGCGCGCGCACTGCTGCTGCTGGCGGCGGTCGCACCTTGAGGTACAAGAGAGGGAACGTCTTTTTGGCCTTCGCGTAATGCCGCGACATGCCGTAGACGGTCTGCGGGACGAAGTCCATCACCAGATTGAGGTACGTCTCGTCCATCTTATCCCCTTCCGTGTAGAAGAAGTGATGCAGCGTGGTCACGTTGACGTGGTCCAGCATCTTCATGATCTGGAGCTCGCGGTTCTTGAACCGCTTGTCCTGCAGCACCTTCTTGATGGCCACCTCCTGCGAGTCACGAGCGCGGGCGAATCAGATACGCAGCCGCTACAGGCACCCCAGCGCGATGCCAGTGGCTGACCCCTCTTCAGCACACGCAGCGCTAGGCGCGCAGATGCGCCATGCCGCGCCTCTCCCGCTGTCTGGCAGCGTGCAGCTGGCAGGCGGCAGCGGTCACCTTGGATGTCTGCTTGACCTGGGCCTGGTACACCACGCCAAACGAGCCGTTGCCGATGACCCTCTCATTCACAAAGATCCAACGAGACGGGACGTCCGGGTCGGTGCTGCTGCTCCCGCCCGCCTGCCCTGACTCCCCTCCTGCGATGCAGCACAGCAGACGACGGTGAGCAGAACACGCTCGCCAGCAGGAACCATGGGACGATGCACGTCAGGGGAAGCAGTACACGCCTGCAATTGCCATGTCCTTCACTCCCGAGTCAATGGTCGACGAACTCGCCATGCTGCCGGTGCGAACGTGAGGCGTGAGCGGAATTTTGGTGGCGCCGAATTTGATCTTTTTCGGTATCTTCACAGAACCTAACACACCCGTCGTGTAAACGGGTGTGAACACTGCACCACACAATTTTTCATCGAAAAAGTTTCTGCGCAGCGGGTAAAAAACACAATCCATAAACAGACAACCAAAACACACGATAGGGTTAGCCCGAACAAGCAAGAACAACAAGAACAAGCAATGCTCTATGCAATATGCAATGTATTGGCAAAGTAGGCGGCCCTTGCAGCTTGCAGCAGCACAAAGGCGGCCCGACTCCGACTCCCGGCGCAAGCTCGCTGCGCTATGGCTATGGCGCCGCGGGCCCTCTGCCAGAGGCACGGGCTCGCCTTTGCAGGGACGGCTCGAGGCTACAGCGTCTCGAAAGCTCCGGCACGGCTCGGCGCCACAGAGAGGCTGCAGGGCGCCAGGGTAAGGTGCCGATCCACCACCCCACGCCGCAGCGTCAACTGTGCGCGAGATGGCGCGCGGAGCCAAAGTCCAATATCGGGCCGCGTTGCTTCCCACTCGCCAGCCGCCGCCCCTCCGCTCTCCTGCCCACAGTACAGCCGCCCCTCCGCCGTCCACCACAGCCTCACTCCTGCCCACAGTACAGCCCCCCCCCGATGTGTGCGCGCGCTCCACCGCGCGCGACCTAGCAGCAGCCGCCCTGCTTGGCCGCCGGCTGGTAGAGGTTTGGCCCGGATGCGGCCATCCCAACCTTGATCCCAAACGACTCGTTCGTCACGTCAAACACCCCCTGCTGGATCTTCTCGTAGATGCGCTTGGCCGTGTTGAGGAAGGCGTCCTCGACGTTGGCGGCCGTCTTTGCGCTAGTCTCGAGGAAGATGAGCCCGTGCTCCTGCGCAAAGGCCGCGCCCTCCTCGACAGAGACGGCGCGGCGGTGCTCCAGGTCCGACTTGTTGCCAATCAGCATGATTGTCATATTGGAATTGGAGTGGGTCCGCGCGTCGTCGAGCCACGAGGCCAAGTGGTTGAACGTCTCGCGCCGCGTGATGTCGTAGACGAGCAACGCGCCCGCCGCGCCGCGGTAGTAGGACCGCGTGATAGACCGGAAGGACTCCTGCCCCGCCGTGTCCCAAATCTGAAGCTTGATCTGCTTCCCATCCAGCGTGATCATCCGCGCGCCAAACTCGACGCCAATTGTCAGGTCGTGCACCTGGTGGGCGGGGTGCGGTGGCGGTGGCGTGCTGTGTACGGGAGGCAGCGCCGCGGCGCTAGTGCGCCCGCCGATGGCATCACTTTATGGCTGGCGGCTCACCTGCTGGAACCGCTTGTCCGTGAATTGTAGAAGCAGGCACGACTTCCCCACCCCTGTGTCGCCGATGATGATGTACCTGCAACGATGCGCGCGCAGAGGGGTGAGGAGCTCTGTGCCTTGGCACCTCTGCGGTAACACCAGCTCCCGCCGGCCAGAGGCTGCTGCAGCGCGCGCTGCTCCGCGCTCCAGTGAGTAGTGCCGGCGGGCTGGCGGTTTATGGGCTTGGGAGAGCCCTACTTGAACAGGTACGCGTAGCTCATCGTTCTCGTGCGGCGGGTGGCGACGAGGGAGCGCGCTGTGGGCGGGTGGTGGGAGCGGGCGACGGGTGAGCGCGCTGCGGGCGACCAGGGAGCGCACTGCGGGCGGGCAGTGTGCGGGGCGTCGGGTGAGCGGGCTGCAGGGGTGGTACCGCGTGTGTCGCGCGCTTCCGGCGGGCGGTGGCAGTGGGTCAGTGTGGGCGGGCGAAGTGGCTTGCAATGCAAAAGCTTTTCCGGCGGAAGCCTGCGATTTGGACGCCCACCCTGCGGTATTCCGCCTTTTTCAGGCCGGCCCGAAGGCCTGGGGGGGTATGGGGTGCCAGGAGAAGTGACACTGATCATCACCAACACACACCCACAACACTAGATGTACGTATGTATGTAAAGATTCGTCGGCACCAGCACGTGCGCGTACTGTACACGCGCACACAGGCCCACAGGCCCATATCACATATCATTTCGCCCCTGGCTCCTGGCTCCTGGCCCCTGGCTCCCCGATGATGATGATAAGTTTACCCCTACGAAACACCCAACACCCCTTCCCCACCACAGCAGCCGGCCCGCAGCGGCTCACACCTCACACCGGCACGGAGTCGAGGGGGTCCTGGGGGTCGGACCTGTAGACTGACTTTCCCCCCACCCCTCCCGCGACCACGACCCCTATCGGTATTTCGTTACACAGTTCGCAGCACAGTCAGCGCAGTGCGACGGCGACCCGTGCAACGCGCGCGCCAGGTCGTAAGACGGGATGAGCAGCTCCACGATGAGACTTCCCAAGCTGGCGCTAGCCGACCCGGCGATGCCGCTGCGCAAAACCGGGGTGGCGTCGCCGAGCGGCCACCGCGCGCGGTCCGCGGACCCGGGCGCCTCCATCACCCCGCGGATCAAGGGCGTGGGTCCGACTTTGGGCGCGTCCTACGGCGGCGCGTCCATGCCTGTCCCGCCGCTGTCCTCCCGATCCCAGGCGGGCCCGTCGCGCCGGCATCACATGCGCGAGTCGGACGGCATGTCGCCATGCAACGTATCCGCCTCAAAGGGGATGCTGAGCAGTTCGGCGCGCGACGCAGAGAGACTGGTCTCGTCGGAGCGGCAGCTGGACTCGTATGTGACGGCCGTCTCCAAGGAGACGCTGCTCTCGGAGCAGTACGCCAAGGAGTTGGTGCACGCGCGGGAGCGCATCAAGCAGCTCGCTGGGCAGCTGGGTCCGCGCGCCGGCAACTCGAACGCGGCCAACGACTCGCTCAGTCGCAGCCGCGCGCGCGCGATGAAGCGCACCGCGGGGATGGAGGGCCGGCTGAGCGAGATTGAGAAGTACAACGAGCGGCTGGCCGAGGCGATCAACGCGCTGCGCAAGCAGTCGCAGCCGCACTTCCAGCGCATGAAGAAGGCGACGGCGCAGACGGTGAAGCGGCACGCCGACATGCAGCAGCTCAAGCAGGCGGCGATCAAGGCGCTGGACGAGCGCGACCGCTTCAAGGCGCAGTTGCGGATGATGCGCGACGAGGCGGCGCAGGAGCGCCACCACTTCGCCGGCGCGGTCTCCAACGTAGAGAAGCAGCTCGAGGTCCTCGAGGACGAGCACGGCCGCACGGCCGAGGAGCTCGCCGCCGCGACCGAGACCGCCAAGAAGAAGCAGTTCCTCGAGATGAAGAAGAAGCGCGCGCACAAGGAGAAGCTGGACGTGCGGTACGGCTACCTGCGCTCGCAGCTCGAGGCGATCGACGGCGAGTTCCGCCGGCTGGAGCGCATCGTGGGTGTCCACTTCCTGCCAAACAACCCGGGCTCGCTCGAGCACATCATCAGCAAGTTCAGCGAGACGGAGACGCACATCGCCTCCCTCCAGCAGTTCTGGGAGCGCCAGAACCAAGACACCGTGCGTGAGAGCACCCCGTGCTGCTCGACTGCTCGACTCGCTCCACTCTCCACTGCTCGCCCTCGCCGTGCCCTCATTCACACACGCACGCACTCTCTGCTCTCTCCGAGCTATGGTCGCTCGCTCGCTCTCTCTCTCCCACTCTCTCTCTCTCTCTGACACTCACCAGGAGGCGGCCAAGGTAGAGATCGAACGGCTCGGCGCCGCCGCCGCCGGGCTTTACCGCACCGAGGGCGAGGCCGACCTCGACACCGTCCTGACGCCCGCCGCGGCCGCAGCCGAGGCTTCACGCGCGGCGGTCGAGGCGGGGGCCGAGATGGCGGCGCGCGAGGCGGACGCCAAGGAGAAGGTGGCCGAGGTGTGCGGGCTGGTGGCGCGGCTCTTCCGCACGGCCGAGTGCGAAGAGGACTTTGCGCTCGGCGTGCAGGGCTGCTCAGCCTCCACGGTGCAGGCCCCCCCTTTACATATATATATATATATATATTTATTTATATTTATGTATACATGTATATATATATATACCGAGTGCGAGGAGGACTTTGCGCTCGGCGTGCAGGGATGCTCCGCCTCCACGGTGCAGACCCCCCTTTATATATACATATCTATTTATATATATATTTATTTATGTATATATGTGTATATATATATACCGGGTGCGAGGATGACTTCGCGCTCGGCGTGCAGGGCTGCTCAGCATCCACGGTGCAGCCCCCCCCGTTACATATCTATATATCTATATATATGTATATATGTATATATATATTTATATTTACGTATATATGTATATATATACCGAGTGCGAGGAGGACTTTGCGCTCGGTGTGCAGGGATGCTCCGCCTCCACGGTGCAGGCCCCCCCGTTATATATATATATATATATATATATATATATGTATCTTCCTATCTATCTGTCTATCTACCTATCTAGCTGGATTTCGC
>Ga0105053_10012730_pt1 | contig 10075 bp, 8 predicted proteins | sample BON01_FD_78093 | JGI IMG/M metagenome (GOLD analysis project Ga0105053, IMG submission 78093) | Freshwater microbial communities from Lake Bonney liftoff mats and glacier meltwater in Antarctica - BON-01 | ecosystem: Environmental > Aquatic > Freshwater > Ice > Glacier meltwater | place: Lake...
GACCTACAACTACTACGTTGACAACCAGGGGCTTGTGCCGTGGCGGCTCCGTCGTCTGGGCAAGTCCAAAGTTCGTTCGGCCTCATAGGTGAGGGTACTGATTTATGGAAAGATTTCTTGAGATACAAGGTCCCAATTGTCGAGAAATCCTCCACTGCCCACTACCTAAAGCAACACATGTTTGTTTAAAAAAACAGGAAGAAAAACCCGAGGGAGAAGGCGTCTCTGCACCAGAGAGGTCGAGGACCCACCATCTGGTCTTTCACATTTCCACTACAGAAATGATACTGAACCGGCTGATGCTCCTGTTGACCCCGTATCAAAGCAGAACCACATGGGTCCTCCTGGCCAGTATTTGACGAGTTTAGACTCATCTGGGAGTGTTGGGCTTTGGTCAGAGATACTACGAGTTTAGACTCCTCTGAGAGTGTTGCGCCTGATTAGGTGTGGCAGTCTGGGGCAGGTCACAGGCCTGCAGGGAGTGCGTGTGTCTGTCTAGATCTACAAGCAAGGAAAATTTCACCTCACTCACTGCACTAAACTAGTCCACTACTACTGGGCCTAGGGTTGCAGGGTTCCAGGAGCATCCACGTGTGATTTGGGGAGTCATTGTCTCCATCTATATTATAATTGCTCAAGGAGAGACAATGAGGTCCAGAGTTGCCATCATCAGGGTAAAAGACAACGAAGTTGACTATCTGCTTACAAACCTTGCGCTTCGGGTTTCTATTCCCTTCGGATATGCGACCAAGGCACCAGCCATACGTGGACCATTTGAAGAGAATATGATGCCCAATAAGTTGTTGACCTGCGGGGTCGAGGAATGCGAGCATGGTGTTGGTTGGTGGTATGGATATAGGTTGGAAGCCAGGAGGAGGAGAATGAGAGAAAAATCGTCGTTATTGTCTGACAATGCTGCGTCCTCATCATCAGAGGACATGTCAGCAACAGCTGGTTGTAAAGATGTGATGTGTGTGCGGAGGGCATACGTGAACTCACAGCATAGGGAGATGGCTTCTTGTATCCATCTCCGTAGGTCCTTTTGCAGCATTTGGGGAGGGAGGTTTCCTAGGACTAGTCGTGTTGTCTCTCCTGCTGAGAAGGTGGTGAGGGAGGGAAGGTCGAGTAGTCGTGTGAGCCGTTGGAATTTAACAGTAAAGCTGTCAAGTACTACTTTTGTTGTCGGACACTGACATATGATGTGGACTTCATCACCAAGGATCTGCGTACCTGAGGCAACACAGTACGGGCACACACGATCTTGGTAAGGAGCTCGTGGGTTCCGAAATGCATAATGGAGGTGGGAAGGTATAATGTGGATGGTATGCTGGGTGCAGATCCGCAGGAGCTCTAGTTGGTAGGGTGAGGATTGGTGGGTGAGGTATGGGGCTGGCTTATACATGCTACGTTTGTGTTTGTTGTGGAGATGCCAGTGTACGTATGCCCTCACTCGTCCTGGTGGGTTGCTTAGCGTAATCTCGAGGTGTTTTCGTTATTGGTCAGAGCATTGAGTCTCAAGGTACTTTTTGTATGACTTCACTTTGTTATGTGGCTTGGCAGGGGTTACGTTGTGTGGCATAGGAGAAATTGAGTCTCGCCGTGGAGGATCCACCTGTCCAACAGCATTCTGCATACGGTCTTCGAGCGTAACCAAAGACACTGCTTGCAGCAGTGGCTTCCATAAACGTGACGCAACGAGGTAGGGTGCAAGACATGGAAGTGTAAGCCAACAAGTAACCACTGCTGGGCATACGATGGTGCACTCACCAGAACCGTGGAGAAGTAGAGATGCAGGTGGATCTCAGGTGTCCACAATTCAGCCGTATACCCTTGACAAATTTTCCAGCCAGTGTTTTGCCAGAACAAACAAAATGATACTCATTATACCTCTGGAACGAATCCACACGAGCACGCAATTGCCAGAGGTCAATGGAGCAAGCACACGATCTCTTTCAGCAGAAAGAACACAACCGCACAAGTGCAAGAAAAGACAATTTAGCTACACGAGCACATGCACTCCAACACCAGCAAATATTTCACACGATAGGGGTGAGCAATGCTCAGAAAAATTGCACCCCAATGTAGCCTCGAACTGCAGCTTGAGAATTACAGTCAATGAACGTACTATGATCACCCCTCAATTTCGGCAGTAACTATCCCCCGAAGGTGCAGCTCGCATGCGCAGCGGAGCAAAGGACGCAGTGCAAGCACCAGCAAACAAGGCAGTACACGACTATAACTCGAACGAAAATGTGGCTTGGCCTTGGTGAAGTGGCAATCTAACATGAAAAGCTCAGAGTTTTCCAGCACGCAGTGATACCACTGTATTTGCAGGGAGAACGCGCAAAAGCACACAAGGAACAGGTAAGAGACGTGTCGGTCCCCAATGAAGAGGAAATGGCAAGGAAACGAACCTGTGCAACGACCCAAGAGGTCGTGGGTCGGAGTAGAGGAGTGCGACAAGGAGCTTGAGTTCGGCGAGAAAAACTTGCGCGGCGCTTGAGCACTTGGACATGATATCCACGCAGTCCAAACGAGCAACCCACACTTTGGGCGAATGACCAAATGGGGCCAATGCGCTCTATATGGCAATGGTTGGCAGACAGGAAGGGGGTTGCCCCAAGGACTGCTGAATGGAGACAAGAGACAGACACCATCGAATGGCCCTCGGAGCGGTACGCTTAGCCTTTAATTGAATCAATGATATATGTCGCCAGACGCCCACGTATAGTAGCACCAGCCCGCAGCACAATCTTGCGCCGCGTTGCTCTTGTCGATCTTGTTTGTTGCAGCCGTTGAATGCAGCCGTCAGCTGACTTTGTAAGCGTTGGTCTGAGAGTGTTTATTAAAGATTAACCTCAGTAAGAGAAGCAAATAAACAATGGGATCGAAAGTCAATGAGATCGCAGCTGTCAAAATCCCCTGACGCCTAGAGGGGGGTGTTAAAGTGGAGTAGGCTAGAAACTGCTCGAGGGCGGTTTGAAGAAATGTGGGCACCATCGACGAGAGAGCTCGACACAACACCGGACGGCCCAGGCTTCATCACCTGTAAAACGACGTCACACATGCACGCATCACTCTGAGTCAAGAGGTAGAAGACAGACTCAACAGCTTCGACGGCCGCAGGGGAGCCACCCCCTTCTAACTCCACAGACCCCTGGAGAAACCGCCAGCACCCTGAGAGACGACGCCGGGCACCACACCGACTTCGCTTGCGGCGACAAGAGCTCGATCACCTAAACCTTCGCTGACATCAAAAGCACTGACATAACTATTTCTGTCAGCAGATGCCAAAGAACCTCGACCCAAAGCAGCCATTGTGACACCTGCCGCAAACACATCAACTCCACCCAGAGAAGAGCGCGCGGCGGCCGCAATAACATCAACATCATGGTCCAAACGGCTCGCAAAGTCGATCTTGAGATTCAAGCAAATCCTTAAACGTGAAATGTTTTAAGGGACGAGGGGATAATACTTCTCTTGTATTTCCAGTCTCATATATGTGACCGTACATGAAACCCCATATACGTTTCAAAGTATTGATTACACATTGGAATCACTTGATGAGATCTAGCGTCTGCATGATGCTCTTGAGGCTAGAGCAGTCACACATGCCAGTGTCACGGTCTGACTCTGACAACGTTCAGACGCTGACGCAGCGCACATAAGAAAGGCGCAGAACGTCGTGCAGATACGCCCGACGAGACAAAGAGGATACTTTCATGAGAAAGTGAACAGCCCGGCAGACTGTACGCAAGCTGGTCGTATAGCTAAGTGGTAGCCACTGAACTGTCCGCTAACGAACTCTCTCATGACTAGGCGGTCAATAAGTGGTGTATCCCTCATATCCTCTTGACTCTCTACCATCAATCCACGCCTGCACATTGTCTGCAAAATTTAAATTAGGCTATGGCTGCGCGAATGTGCACGAGTCCGCGGTGATAATAAGTCTAACAATCTTAGTCAAGTCTATTGTAGTTTGGCTCGACTCGAAGACCCACCACTGGTGACCAGTCACGGAGTACAACTAGTGTTAGACAAGATTTGAGAGCATAGCGACCAGTTAAACAAGTCAAGTTGACTAAAGCACCATTGAAGCACCACTGAAATTCTGGACATGTATTATTAGATTCTATTATATACTCAATCACTCTTCTTTACATTGCAACCGGCATCTAGCCGCCGACGAAGGGGCCGTTGCCGTCCATCCAACGAGGCTCCTCTGAAGTGATACCCTCGTCTGTCTGATACCTCTGGAAATAAAAAAGCTGCGACTCGGACGTGTCTAGTAAATCAAGCCCAGTACGATTTGTGATAGTCTGGCCGCATTGTGGGCTAATGTCCCAACGCACTATTGTCCATTGCATGTGATTTCAGTAGATTCATCATATCTCTGCTTCCTCGTCTCTAAATACAGGTACGCCTTCAGAAGCCTGTAAATCTGCTTATTGCGCGAACCTCTGGTCCTCGAGCGCCCAGATCCTGATTCGTAAGTTGTGCTGCAAGTATGGTCTGTCAGTGTCCAGATTTTGTAAATGAGATATGCGTGACAATTTCAACAGTCTCGAGCGAGTCATCAGGAAATTACGCGTGTTGACATATGTCATTTCAGAAATAGCATATGTCACAATTGTCTTCAACCGATACAATAACTTATTGAGGGCATTTCGTGCATAGTTTCTGTCCTGTAATTTTCTATACGATATATACATGCTAGTTATATATGGTCGGAAAGGTAAGAGACGTGTGGCAGATAGCAGGGGCGCAGATTGGAAAGGAGATGGCCAACATAGTGGAGTTCTAGGCTCAGGTAAGCGGGCACAAAGCGACCAAAAAAGCCGGTAGAACCCAAGCCTGGCAGCATCTTTCAGACTGGCAGCTCGCCGACGGATTCCAAAGGGATAGACCTGCCCTAATCCTGCCGGGCTCCTGGTGGAGTGGACAGCACGAGCCAGAGTTTGAGAGCGCAAGATAATGGCAGAACCTGATACGCCAAGCGTAGTGTAAGCAATGTGCACAGTGCAGGGTCGTCAAGGAGCTTGGCAAGGACTTTCACAAAATGCAAATGGTCAAGGGGGCAAGTGCTTAGCGTGTAAAGGATGGGGTCGAAAGACGAATCTAAAAGGACAGCAGCCACCGATCGGCATGATTTTCACCAATGCAGATCCGAGGTATGCTGGCAGATTAGATGACAAACAAGGCGGCGACACTGTTGTGACGATGAAGAGACTTGAAGAATCTATTGCTTTCCATGCAGAGTTGGCGGACTTGTTAACATGGTTGCGGCTCATATCGGAGCAAATGGGCTTTCTCTTGAGACCGACAGGTGAGGGAGACTCAGAGCACGAGGGGAGAGCAGAGGATTTATACAGCAGCCAAAGGGCACGTGACCACTTAGTTGCGTATCACTTGGCGCCTGCGATCACTGACTTCATTTTTGATGAAGATTGTGATTGCTGCAACAACAAGCTTGAACAGACACTCATGCTGCTGCACAATGAATGGAGTAAAGAGATCGAGCCCTCGAGGCAAAACTCAACACATCAACCACTAATTGACAGCAACCCAATTGAAAAGAAAGCCACAGTTCGGAGTTCATGCGTAGAAGCATGCGGTGGGAAGCGCCCTCGATGCCAACGGCTGCATGTAACCCTCGCCTCCTTTCTGAGCAAAAAACGCCACTAGTGATAAGAAAGACTTGATTCCTGTACCAAGATTTTCCAGCAGGTGGTTTCGTCAGAATCCAAGACTCGTCGCAGGTATGGGAAGAGCGAGTGGACAAAACGAGAATCATCACGATGGAAGGTCTGACTACATGCCTGAACCAAGGACGAGGATGGACAATCACTAGCGGGTGATGGAACTTGTTGAAAAAGTATGAGTGCGAGTGTTACAACGCACAAGCGCTGATTACAACTATTCGGAAGGAGACTAAACGAACAGAAGAGTTGCAGGAAGCTGGGTACAGATCACCAACGTGGGCAGTATTATGAGTACTGCGGCAGATCAATACTGCCATAAGAATTCAAGGAGAACCAGCGATGTCTGCTCCTCATTTCTGTCAGTTGGCGAGACGAGGAGATCTACTCTTTTGGGAGGGAAAAAGCAGGACCAACGGTAGTAATGTGGGAGACCCTATCAGAACAAGAAAAGGCTAGTTGGCTGGAAGAGGCAAGTACGACTGGGTCGTGTGGTGCATGTCAACAAAAGGGGCGAAGGAAATCCAATCTAAGCTCAGCGGGAAAGAAAGCTTCGCTAACTATTAAGAAACGAAATCGAAAGAGGTGAAGAGAAAAACAACGGGAGCAAAAAGAGTGCATATCGCCGGCAGAGCGTACGATACAAGTCATAGTGGAAGCAAGGCAATATGAAAATGGCAGTGAGCGACAATCACGCTTCATGCTGGGTTCACAAAGATCTCACTGTCACGACCACAAAAGATCAGGCTTTGTTGACAGCAGCGAGGGCGTCGGGCAGAAAAGACAAATGTCAAGTACGTCTGACAGGTATTGAGCTGGAATGCTGGATAGTCACAGAGATCGGCAGATAAGGCAGCAGAGGAAGGTTGGACCGTCCAGGACGCGAAGAGGAAGATCCAGCTCAAACTGTCCGGAACTAGCGGCCTTTGTCATGGCATTATGCGGCACCGCTATAACAACACCCATGCTTTATGTGTGCGGCAACCAAGCGCTGCTGAAAGTATGAAAAGAGAGGTCACGGTAGGCGAAGGCGGAAAAGCGACGTTGTTAGGAGCACCAGACGTAGAGAGTTTACGGGAAGCAATTGAAGAGCTCTGAAAAAGAATAACAGCAGGAGCAGCGACGTTTCTGGTCAAAGTGAAAGCGCATTGACGTCCTGACAACCTGCAAATGAAGAAGCCGATATTCAAGCAGTCAAGGCTATTTCAAGCATCGATGTTCCCAAGGAATGGCAGGACTGGACAAATCAAGAAGTCTTCACATGGCAAGAGCCCCGCCGGAAAGTAGATACGGTGAGCAATGAAGATCGAAAGTCGATGTGGAACAGTGGGGTGAGGAAGGCGATTAGACGAGGATCAGCAGAAGAGGAGGTGCGCAAGCACCGAAATCGTGTGACAGGAGCTTGGAAACAAATCAGCAAACAAAGACGACGAGTCGTTGTAAGCTATGACCCGAGCATGGTAACGGCTCTACGGCATGGTACATGGATGGATGGAGAGAGATTAAAAAAGACTTGTATCAACGAAAAGGGAAAAAGGGGAGGCATCCACCAGCCTTTTCACGGCACATGGGCAGCGGACTTTATGCTGAGGAAGAAGCAGGGAAGTTTATGCTGGGAAAGTACTTGAGTGACAAACAAATTCCATTGAGGCAAAGGAGACGTTTAGGGATGGTTGTGGCAGGAATTACACCAACAGCCAGTCGGCTAAACAAAATAGGCAAGATGCAGTCAGCAGGGTGTCGGCTGTGCAGAATAGCGCGAGACATCATGGCTGGAGGCACCTATATGACAGCATGCATGCTGCACAAAAGCCAAAAAGCAGGCTCAAGTTTGTCACTCTTGACAAAAAAAAGTAACATGAGCACGTTGTGGCGACGAGAAGAGTTTCTTAGAATCTGCAGCGAGGAAGATCTGGCGGAGAAGGCAAAGGCAATAGAGGTGACAATACCAGTCAAAAAAAGTCAGAAGACATGGTACAAGCACAATCCCGTGTCTTTCTTCGTAAATCGTTTCTTGGGCAATGTACAAGAAGGAAAGAAAGACAAACACATGTACAAGAAGGAAAAAAAGACAAATCTTTCGCTGATCATGTGACACGGGTATGAGAAGCGCACGATCTGGTGATTTTGTCTTTCCTTCCGCAGGTGCAAAGACTTGCGAGGCCATGCACAGAGGGATCGAGGGAGAAATTTGGGCACAATGTGCACGTGCCAGTGTAAGGAGATGTAAAGAGGAACACACACCGTGGGGCAAACAAACGTACTCTGGGCCGGCCCAAGGCAAACAATCGTACTCTATGCCGGCCCAAGATTAATGATTGAATAATTAATCGATTAATGAATTAATTGACGTATTTTGACGTGACCAAGCACTCAGATTACTTTGTTTGAAAGGACACGTCAGAGCGCATGACTCGACGCTGAGACGACACCAGTTGACATGAAGCGAGTTAATTCTTATGTATTAAAACACCTTCTTTTTTGAGGGAGTTCAGCGACCAAAAAAATTGCCCCAAAACCCGGAAATGCTCTCTCCGAAGCGATACTTAAAAAATCTCGCGTGTGGCACTACGGAAAAAAAAAATCCAGCGGTTTTTTTTCTTCGCGCAGTTTTAATTAATGAATGAATGAATTCATTCATCCATTAATTCGGGGCCAAAGATTCTGAGAAGTTGTTTGGTTCAATGAACACACACTCACAGAGCATCAAAGCTGGGGCCCGTCGAACAATAGTGGACTCAGGATGGCAAACTGGGAATCACAATCCAAGACACCCCAGAGTCTGGAAAACAGACACATTTATTGTATTTGCCTTATTCGTATTGTATTCTGTCACGTTTTTCTAAAATTGTCACTTCACTGCTTGTTTAACGTCACTATGATCATCTATTTCTGTTTCTACTTTAATATTTCACGTGATGTCGTCACAGATTTTGCTTGTGTTTTTTGATATTTATCATTTTTGTTACACATTTTCACACGCACATATAGAGGCACACACACACCAGCACACATGTATGATTAGTGCACAGAAGGAATTGCGAAAACCAGGCACAGGAGCCTAGTTGGGAGGGGCGGAAGAAGGTATTTTGGTATAGACAAAGGCCTAGCACACACATACACACCCACAAGAACATCATGATTTTATTTTTGTAAAATCAAAATAACAGCACACCAAGATCTCAAATTTGAAAAGATTCAGACAAATAGAGCTTACAGCAAAGCTTCTAGACTATTTCTTACTGAGTAACAAAAGCAATATCAATCAGTAAGGAATCGGTAATACAAATGTATTGTCTTTTAACAACAATTCAATTGTATCTCCTCGACAGGGCTCAGAAACGTAAATTTTCTTGGAAAAATCGCAAGAGTTTTCGCAATTGTTGACGGCCCCGGGCCGGATGGCCCATGCGCCTCGTGCTGGTACGGGCCACTCCACGTGCAATACGTTGACGTTGTCGGTGTTCAACGATGTTAAATTGCCAGGGCCATCTTTCATGAGTTGCACTTTCTTGTCAAGATTGCTCCCTCCTTCTGATAATCGTGGATAACAGCCCAAATTTGTTTGTTTACAGGTTGTCGATGCTTCTTTCTACGAATCCCAACTGATGGGTTCGTTTTGGCTGACAAGAGTATGATTCGGTTCCCTGAACCGCTGCAGAATGCAGAAGCAAGGAGATTATTGAGGTCTCACAATTCTAGAAATTCGTACGTTTCCGAGCCCTCGCATCGACTCGAACCTGTTCGGGGGAGCACGTGGTTGCCCCCTTGCCTTCCGTGATTGGATTTGTTTTGAACCTTGCGCAGCTGCGTGCCACTCGGTGGCGGGGCGCAGAGGTTGATATGTATGTACGTGTGAATGTATGTGTATCATTCTGCACCTCTACTATTTTCACAGGGTGGCGCCCCCCTCTCTACTTTTCAGTGTTCAGGCGCTCAATTGATACTTTCTGAGGTCCATATACACGGCCCACGTCGGGCTGTGTCCGGGCTGTGAGCCCGGGACCCGCAGTAGTCATGACTCCACCGCGCGCCCCTTTGACCTAGAATGAACTATATTTATTTAAATCGGCGCACTCTAAAACTAATGTTCTTCTGTTTCAGCTCATACACCTTTTGACTGCCCGTTCCTGCAAACACAAAGCGTTAGATTCGTTGAACGGTTGGTGTGATGGTTTGTTGCCTGACACAGAATATTCAACTCCCATCACAAAGACCACGAAATTAGAGAATGAAAGAGAGAAAAAGAAAATTACAATTACAACCTACACTACTCTACCATCACTACAATACAACACGTCCTATAATCTACGCTACACAGTGGCCCTGCCCCTGCACGCATGCTCAATGAGCAGGCGGCTGGCCAGGGAAGCCGC
>Ga0105053_10012731_pt1 | contig 10075 bp, 4 predicted proteins | sample BON01_FD_78093 | JGI IMG/M metagenome (GOLD analysis project Ga0105053, IMG submission 78093) | Freshwater microbial communities from Lake Bonney liftoff mats and glacier meltwater in Antarctica - BON-01 | ecosystem: Environmental > Aquatic > Freshwater > Ice > Glacier meltwater | place: Lake...
ACAAACTGTTTGCCGAAAATAGTGACCACCGTCTCCGTCTCAAAGAGACCATACAAGGGGAACCATCTCTCTATCGTGGCTGGCTGGAAAAACGTGAATGGTAGCCCCCCCTTGGGCAACAACAACAGATTGTCAATTGACAGATAGATGAGCACATGACGGCTCGATTCGTTGACTCCAAGCATGATAGATGGCACGCGGATATTGATCCTTGTAGACGATTCTATCGTCACAATTCCGCCTGCTGCTGATACTGTTTCTGTCTGCACCAAATTCCCAAAGTAGACGCGGATACTGGGAGCGTACGGTTGAAGCTGGTGCACTAAGGGGAAGCCGGTACCAAGAATACTGATATCGAAGTTTGAACCAATGCTTGGGCCCTGCAAAATGGTCTGACCGGAGACGGACATGTTGTAGAACAGGAATCTTGCAATTGTTGCTACAAATGGTTGCTGTTGTGAAAGAGCGTGAGGGGGGGAGAGGGAGAGAGAGAAAGAGTGGGGTGGGGGGGGGGAGAGCAAAAAACAAGGGGGAGGAAGAAAGAGGGGGGGAAATAGAAGGGAGGGAGAGAGGGGGGAAGAAAGAGAGACAAAAATGTCACTGGAAACAGAGGCAGATCAAGATGTTTGCTCACACAAATCGAGATGACTGGATCTGCAATATGCACACACGCACATATGTACCTACATTTCATCAATCTAGCGTAATAATAACAGCAAACGACAATATGTGGACATTGCAGAGCCGAAGGCATTCATCCTAGAGAACGAGTGCGTACCGCTTTAAAATGCACATAAAAATGAATTCGATGTTACTAACACGCTAGATCCATCAAAAACCAAACCCAATCAGAGTTATGAGGATTCAATTCAGTGACAAGTGGATTCCAAAATACATGTTTTCAGACAGTTTCAAGCATGTTAATTTCCTGCATGCATACACACATAGACACATAGATCCATGTATTTGACTTGCCGGCTGGTACGATGACAGCGAAGCTCTCGACGAATGCGTGGTGAAATGGTTGTAAGACATGGGTACGAAAAACAGCCCATCTACCGAAAAGCACACATGGTACTCTCCAGCAGGTGCTCCAGGGGGAGCTGTTCCCAGCAATTGCGAAAACCACGCACTGGCCGTCTGACTAAAGGTCATTGTAATATCTAGGTTGACTTGAGCCGCTTCACAGCACCCTAACTCCCGTGGTAAGGCGGGAGGCGCAAACAGGTACGGCACATGTTTCCCTGCAGTCTCTGCTGCCTCGAAAGCTTCCTCACCAGCAGCGCCTTTGTACCCAGCACCCTTCGTCATATAGACATTGGCATCGTCTACCGTACATTTGCCGGGAGAAAATCGATAAATCAGCTGCGGCTGCCCGGGATCACGCGACGCTGCAGAGGCAGCAGGGGTATCAGAAGAGAGACGTCGGGTTGTGGTAGAGGAGGTTGTATTTTGAGCTGACGCAGGACGGGGGATCCGCCAGACGCAATCAATGTCTGACGGGTTAGTGGCGTCGCAATGAGCCTCTTGCATATAGCTGATGAGAGGGGTGCCAGGAGCGATATCGGTAAGGCGGAAATACTCGAACTTGTCGTTCAAGTCTGTCACGACACCGAAAGAATACACCTGTGTGTCCGACTGCTTGTGGTTGACTGCAACAGGCAGATGGTAGAAAATGATGGATTGGTCCACATCTTTAAACCATTCCTGTCCGTTGAAGGAGAGTGCCAACGCGCGCTGACTTGACTCTGGGAGGATGGAAGGCCATGTCGCTTGCATGGCAAGGTGCACAAGCACGGAGTATTCAGAAAGATATTCAATCGTGCAATCCTTCTCCTCGGCGCAAGTTGCACCACAGTCTAATCCGCACGCAGGAAGCGGCAGAGTGCGGCTACACCTGCAGTCGTCAAGATCAATACATTGTTGGACGTGACATGTTTCGAGCCGGCACTTCGATTGCTTTGTCACAAGGTCTTTTAAGGTCAAGAAATTCAGCGACGCGGGGTCGAGTGTAATGAGCAACGTTGCGTTTATTTGTAATGGTAGTGCACGGGGATAGATTGACATAATGGTTGGCTGCTCGTATCTCTTGATCATTTGAGGCGGCCCCGGGAACATAGTAGAGGACGAATACAGCGGAGCTATATACGTATTGTTGTATGCATGATATTCAAACTCATTGCCCTGAGCGTCACACGAGCTTGAGTCGGCCACAGCATGTTGTGGGCACTTGGCATAGTCTTGAGAAGCCACAACAAGATTCACTTGCACAGTGCTGCGCTTGCCTCCAGCTCCCGCCAAGTCATGTTGCAAGAGTGCCTGCCCTTCGCTTGAAGGAACAATACACTGAAAGCATCGGAAGGAATCCGGGCGGTTGGTGATATCCGAGTACTGCACCTTCATTCCCGCACCTGACCCTGTGGTAAAGAGGTGGTTCGTTTTTTCAAGGTCTTCGAATCCGCAGCATTCGGCGGTGTCAGCGTATGGTGTAGCGCACGTTGTCTTGTGTTTCGGGTCAACATTGGCTTGGCGTGGGCAGGCAGCAGCTTGCTGGATCGGGGCCCAGACAAAATTGGAAGTAGCATACGTGAACCCTGCAGTAGAGCCCCTTGAGCGCATGGTAGTATTGGAAATCCGATACTCTTCGTGCCAAGCCCCATTTCGGTATACAGTGAACTTGAAAATACACGAAAAGCGTTGGGTTTTGTAAGTAGGGTCGTACCAGCGTGTCCAGTCAGGGAAGGAGCGAGCGCCGATTCGAATCCGCTCTCCGCCCTGTGCCGGGGAGATAATAGGTGTAGCTGTAGTGACATAGGGAGATGCTAGACACAGATCGAATCGGCGCGATGGCACAGTCGTCATCTCTGTCCAATCCTGAAAAGAGTCGGTAATCTGATATGCTCCCGAATTTAGAACGTTGCGGAAGAGACACAGGCATTTGAGAGTCAACGGTTCATAGTCTCCAACAGGCAAACACCCGTCGGGAGGCAACGCCGAGTTGTAGAAGGTGAAGTGTTGAGTGTGCAAAATTGCGGATGTCCCTTCCACCACGAATTCTAACCCTACCTTGTAGGTTTGTTCTGTGACACTAAATATGATGGTTGGGTTTTCAAAATCCCAAATCTGCACTACCACGTCATTTGTCGCGGTTTGAAGTACGGTTCCTCGCTTGACAATTTCAACACACCCTGCCCCAACCGCGCTATGAGTCGTGCAGTACGGAGGATACGTAATTGTCACTGTGAGAGATCGGCATGCAGTGGCGTCATGATTGTGGTAGAGGCAGATGTGATTGCCATAAATCATCAGCGTTTGATTGTGCGAGGTAAATCCTGAGTCGGGTTCGATCGCCTCGAGCTGTGGCAAGCGGAAGTAGTTAAAGGCGAGCTCTTGCACAGAGCCATCGATTTGAGTGGCTCCACGCTCACGTCCATTCAAGCTGACATACACGGCGTATTTGAGGGCTGTGAACGGCGTCATTTTCAGTACTTCATCATCTCTCAGTGACGGGGCAACGCAAATGAGCTGTGTAGTTGTGACAAATTGGGCCACCACACGAGTTTCCTCATGAGTTGTAGGATCCACCCAGAAGCAATATATGGGAGGATCATTGACAAAATTTGCACCATGTACTGTCACGTTGGTGCCGCCAGTACTGACTCCAAACGCAGGCTCTACTGACGTGACATTTGGTGTGTCCATGTGAGGAAAATCGATAGGCTCTTCCCAGTCCAACCCGTTTAAAGATAGTTGAAGGATGACGCCCTCGATTCCATCTCCGGATAGTACGCGTGGGACTGGGCAAGTGATCATCGTGCCATCATCGCTGATGATACCAGGTGCCAGCACGAAGTCAGACTCGCATGACACTTCTGCGCTTTTAATCTTGAAATATTCAAAATTTGCAGATGGTGTTGCTAGCTGTACATCAAATTTGAGGAGTGCAGTTACTTTGCAGCTCGCGATATTGCCGGCTGGGCAGTCAATATTGGCCGCTGCAAAAGGGTCGTTGATCACGTACTCGCCCGTGGTGTGGAATTGCTCTTTGCACTCACACGCCGAGCCCGTGCCCGTACACATACATTGATCGGGAAACACAGTGGTCTCGTGACATTCCATGCCTGATAAGGGCATACGATTTGGGTTGCATGCACACTGTGCATCATTGGCGGCGAGTGTGGCAAATGATGCGTCATTGGCGGTACCTCTATCTCCTGGTCCCAGCCATGAATAGGGACACATGGGCTGGGATGTTTCAGTGTCATCGAGTTTTTCGGACGACGCACCACAGATACCACCAAAACCACAGCCGTTAGGGATGTCCAAGTGTCCAGTATCATCTAATTCCGTATAGGGGTTGGCACCACGACACACGTACAGGCTTTTCCACCAGCCGGACTCGGATTGCGACACTTGGTCTCTGCTGTAAGAGCACCGCTCTGGATTGGCGAAGCATTGTGTCGATGTTGCTGAAGTCATTTGCCACTGCACATCTAAAGCATCTCCAAGGCCCATCTTGCAGCCGGTTTGGATATCCCACTCAATTTTGAGATTGCGTGCGCATTGGTCCAAATTTGTAATTCCCCAAAAGAGGTTTTGGTTGGCTCTCATCTTGTCTTGCTTTGGGTCACCGTTTGGCAATAACCCAAAGGTCTTGCCACGTTCATCGTTCAGTGTCAGCAAATTGATTTTCTTGTAGATCGGATCGTGCCGTGCACCATAGCTCGCCTGTTTCGATGCAAGACATTAGTATATCATACATGTGCGTGTGCGCGATTGTAGGCATAGTTGGTACATGAAGGTCAAGTGCAATTTTTATCTGCCACGCCTTGATTAAAAACCCAAATATACACTCCAGGGGGAAAATTCAAAAAAAAGGGAGAGGGGATTCTCACCATCTTGCAGGTGACATTGGCGCCAAAGAAAGGCCTTTCGGCAGTCAAGTTGACTGTGATATTCTCATTGCCACCGTGCCCAAGCTTAATGAGCGGCAAGGGCCAGGCATTGCACGTTCGAGGGCTCGCTGGTGGCCCGCATGGCACCTTGAGATCATATAATGACAGAGAATGAGTGGGGAAGGCAAAGGCTCTGTTGACCAGATTGCCGATAGTAAGGCGCAATTCATGTCGGGAAGCATTCGTAATCGAGTTTCCCTTGGGATCGACGATAGGGCTCGGCACATCAAAATAAATCTGATTTTTAAGAGGCCCGCTGTATCCATCCAGCAACACTTTGGAAGTGCCAAACCCGAGCTTAAAGACGAGTGCCAGCCAATTCCCTCCCTCTGCACGACACTGGGCTTCGTCCTTGTAATCAGGACCAGTGGACTTGATGGGGTACGGCAGCTGGCAATATTGATTTGCCAGGGTAAAATTTCCTTCAAACATGGCTTGGACGACCACCCGCGAGCCTCCTCGGACAGGAAAGACAGCGGGAATAACATGCTCGACGTCAAAATAGTGATAGCTGACAGCGTCTGTGGAAAAGTCTTGCCCATTGAGCGAAACACGACACGGCACAGACATTGGCCGCGCCACAGCTGGAACCGTGCATTCCAAATGCTGAACACTGATAAAACGGGCAGGCACAACTTGGTTGCCAAACTTGCAGGCAGCAGTGTCCATATCCTTGAAAAACGAGCCCAAAATATTCACGGTGTTGCCGCCATAGATACTGCCAATTGGGTCCGACACCTTGCTCAACACTGGAGCATAGAAGAATACGAATGGAGCAAACGTCACACTCATCTGCATGTCGGCCGAATTTCCATTTGGCGAGAGATAAACGTTAGCATTTTGTTTGACGGGCGAAGGCGGTGTGCCACAAGTGACCTGTTTCGGGTTGAGGAAAGTCGCAGTTGTAATGAGGCGGTCACCCGCTGCTGTCACAAAGACACAGGACATGGCCTTTGTGTTGCGGTACGGCCCGATTTTAGAATTGGGGTCATTTCCAAAGATCTCCACGCCTGGACCAGTAAGGGTCACGAGGAATCCTCCCTTTACCGAAGATGAACTCGGGCGCAACATGTTGACGCCATAGGCTTTGACATACATGAAGTTGGGGCCCTCAACATAGCTCTGGCCGTCAATGGCTATGGACACCATGACTTCCGACTCTTTCCCGGTGCCAAGCTGTGGGCTTGCACACACCACCGTGTTGGGGTTGATGAATGAAACTTGCGGAGTCACAATATTGCCAAACCTGCAAGTCGGCGCGTGGTTGACACCCCATCCGCATCGCGTCGAGCTGAAGTTGCGACCCAGCACAGTTACCGGGGTACCGCCCGGCATGAATCCAGATGTCGGATAGATACTGTATACTTCGGGCACAACAACAGTGCGCATCACAACTTCTGGGAGCCCAGTAGCAATGTGCCAAGGACCCATCGTCGAGTCCCATCCACCGTAATAGTAGTTCTGTCCACGTATCGGTGCCACCCACTTAATCAAACACGAGGGACACCCTTCACGCCCGCACTCACATGCATCTAAAGATAATCCAAAGTCGGAAGTTGCCAGATACACACCCCCCGGTGGGGCATTACACTCGAGTGATCCGTACACTAGCGAGGATGGGGTGGCAACAGTATGGTATGCCCAGTATTGTTGGAGTTTGTCGTCCGACGTTGAACCAAGAGTCTTTGAGACCTTGCCGAATCGACAGTATGAGGTAATCTGAGGGGATTGGCCGGCTTCAGGAAGTAGAAAGTCGCCATTGACACGCACTCTTGCAACACCCAACGTCGGGATGCACACTGGTTCAATACTGAGCACCGAATATGTGGTGAGTGGCATGCCAACTTGCTCAAACTGCTGCGAATTATCGGATACAAAGAGGCGCAACAACCGTGCGCGACGCATCATCGGCACCTCACACTTGATCGTGGCCTTGTTGACCCACAGTGCCTTTGTTCGGCACTGTGTGTCCAGCGAGATTGCATCGTAGAATTGACACGCAAAGTCGCCCGACGTCGGGAAATACGAGCCTGTAACTGTAATCATGGATGGCCTATCGATATCTGCAGGGCCTCGATTGCCCCCATAAGGCCTTAATGGCAACTTTGTCGGTTTGACCCGTTGAATTGTCTCGTACTCGTAATACTCAAAGCTCTGCGCGTTTGAAAGGTCAATGTCCACGCCTTTGATTGCAAGCGATGGCGGAGTTGGTATGGTCTGCCCTGTCAGAGTCAATTTGGCAAAGCCAGTGACATTGGATGGAGGCGAATTGCATGTAATCTTGTCCCAATCGTGCTCAGAATCGAAGTAATACAGGTCTGCCAGCATGAATCCCATGACTCCTTGTGCAGTTTCTACGACGAGGCGTGCATTCTTGTCGTTTCCTTGTGCGTCACATGGATTGCACCCATGGATGGTGACAGTTTCTCCAGCAGGGAGCTTCAGGTGATGTTGAGCAGCGTCTTCTGCCGAGGGTTCGTATTTCTTGGTCAGCGTTGCACGCCACAGTGCGGGGGTCAGCGGCAATGTCCATGCATTGCCGTCCTCAGAAGACATGTCAAATTGACACATAAGAGCGGGGTATTTCTTAGCATTTTGCCAGTCGTTGATCAGGTGGTTGCGAGAAATGATCCGATCTAGACCTGGCCCGCCTATAGTGAGGCGTGTGGCACCTTGAACCGGTCCAACAAAGGGCGAAACCGTGGTGACAAAGTACTCAGGTGGTGTCATGCAATCAGAGTCCCTGTAGCTACCGGCACCTGCTGCAGTCACACAAGAGCACTTGGGAGCCCCAGTACCTACCGCTTCACCACAGTGGCCTTTCCCAGAACATTCGTTGATACTACCCAGCAGCATAGGTCCAGGGCAAATGTCTGTTTCGCAGTGAACACCAGACCAGACGACTTCGTGTGATTTGTGGCATGTGCAATGGTCGGGGCAGTCGTTTTTACCTTGGCAGATGCCAGGTCCTCCAGCGCACGTGCCGTGACCGCTGCAGTCTGCATCCTCTGAGTCTCCATTGCAGTCAGCTGGGAGAGAGCAGTTGCGACCAGAGAAGCCCGGGCTGCAGATACACCCGAAATCCGAGCACAATCCGTTCCCAGAGCACACGGATATAGGTGCATCCAGATCTCCATTTTGGTATATACGGCTGTCATGGCAACGATCCCTTTCACATAAATTACCATAGTATCCCGGTCTGCAAGAGCAGAACCCACACTCCCGCGAGCCGCGTTTGCTGCAGTCGGCAAGTATTGAGCAGTCGTCGCCTTCGAATCCAACATAACAGATGCAGGTGCCGTTATTAGTGCATGCACCTTGCCCGGAGCACCCGTTCGGACACAGCGGTGTTGCACATCCTGCTCCACCCCAGCCCGGATCACACAGACACTTGGCGTCAGATTGGCAAATTCCGTGCTGGGAGCAGTCGGATGGGCAAGAGAGTTGACTGCAACTGCTGCCTTGCCAGCCGATGAGGCAGGCGCACGTGCCATTCGCACACACGCCATTGCCGGAGCACAAAGTGGGGCACGGCATATCGAGCAATTGCTGCGACGACGCCACACTGCTGCAATCGTTACCCGCTTTTCCTAAGTCACATACACACGTGCCATTTACACACACGCCGTTCTCAGTGCAGTTTTTGATACATGCAACCGTTGGTACTCCTCCTGGCATCACTGCCATCAGCAACTTCAATTCACAAGTCTGGCCTGCAAACGCAGGGTCGCACAAACATCTTCCAGCAACACACGCTCCATGTCCTGAGTGAGTGGTCGCAGGGAATCTATCAGGAGAGCAGGTTGCGCGCATGCATGTAGATGAAAAGAGTGCACGCCAGACTGAAACGTCCAATCAATACCATCATGGTGGCGGTCAACAGTGGAAATTTCAGAAACAACCTAGGTTAACTGGTGATTTGAGAGAAAGAACAGGGGGTTCTTAGAGAGAACTAACAAAGTAACAAAAAAAGAGATCAGAAAGAGAAGATCCGAGACAGTGTGTGCGTGTCGCATGTATGTATGTGTATGTGTGTGCGTGATTGTGCGTGAGAGAGAGCACGCGCGCGTGTGTGTGTGTGTGTGTGTACAGTGATTTGTATAATGAGTCACCTGAGCAGCCTTGTGAGCACAAGGACGTAGCATTAAGGGTGTCAGTGGACGACGGAAGCGGCGTAGCACCGAGGGACAACGAATGATCAACAGCCTCGCAGTAAACACCCGTGAATCCCACATCACATGCACATGTCTCGTTTACGGTACACGAACCACGAGTTGAGCAGTTAAATAGACACCCGGGCCCCTGTAAATCCATCTCGCAAGTGATTCCGACATATCCGGCATCACAAAAACACGTGTTATTTCCCGTGCAAGTGCCTTTTAAGCTGCAGTTTCCAGGGCATACTGCACCAGTAGCAGTGGCACTAATCAGGGAGCAATCTATACCAAGCCAGTTGAAATCACAGTTGCACGTGCCGTTGGTACACTCGCCGTGACCCGAGCAATTTCCGACACATCCTCCAGAAAGCAACAAACTTGTATCCACGTACTGGGTCAGCAAAACATCCGCACACCCTTCGCCAGCGAATCCAAAGTCGCACACACACGTCTCATTAAAGTGTGGTCCACTACACATACCATGCCCACTGCAGTTGCTGACACATACAACTCCAGACCAGCAGTCACACGTGCCGTTTATGTACATGCCACCACCCGTCGAGCAATTTTGCGCACAAAAGGCATCGCCACTCTGCAACTCACACGCCAAACCCGTGTAGCCTGCACACGAAAACCCCAGCACAAACACGCCTACGGGTTAATCCCCGTGAACTAGACAAAACAGCTAGCGTTGTAGTAGAATCTTAACACCCAAGACGAATAGCCTGATAGGATTAAAAATGTGTCTGCATGATACAAAAGTATATATATATATATAAATATATAAATATATAAATATATAAATATATACATATATATATGTATATGAACATATATATATATTCATATATATGTATATACATATATGCATATATATATAAATATATATATATATATGTATATATATATATATATATATATATATATATATATATATATACAGAGATATATATATATATATAT
>Ga0105053_10012733_pt1 | contig 10074 bp, 12 predicted proteins | sample BON01_FD_78093 | JGI IMG/M metagenome (GOLD analysis project Ga0105053, IMG submission 78093) | Freshwater microbial communities from Lake Bonney liftoff mats and glacier meltwater in Antarctica - BON-01 | ecosystem: Environmental > Aquatic > Freshwater > Ice > Glacier meltwater | place: Lake...
AAAAATATATATATATATATATATATATATATATATATATATACATATATATATATATATATATATATATATATATATATATATATATATATATAAATTTATATATACTTAATTTGATTTTTAATTACTCTTTTTTTTTTAAAACAAAAATCCTGTCCACCCTTTCATTTCAGTGCCTTCTTTAATTTACAGATTCATTGGTTTTAAAAGCAATCACAACGACACTATTTGTTAAAAACATCAATGAAGAAAGTGTCGAATAACAAATCCTTTGTCAGATCAAACCTCGTGAGATACAAATCGCACAACACCAATTCAATTCCAAAACAGTTTGTAAAAACAACGTACGTCATCACACGTAACATCAACATCACAACTACTAGACTGATCTTTATTCGTCTCCATTTCCACGCCGTTTCTTCGCGCCTCCTCCTGAGCCCCTGGCACAGTAACGATCCTGAGCCGACAATCCATTTGTTTCTGCTTGAGTCGAAGCTGCAGTTTTGTTTTGCCTCTTGTCCATGATGATTACCCACTTCTTCGACACACCATATTGCTCCGACAATAACGTATGTACAATCTCTTGCTTAATGCTACTGTAATAAAAAAGCAATGTCCCTGTGGGCGCCTCCAGCATCGTCATTTTACGTTTGTGTGACCTTGCACTTTTTCGTCTCGAATTCTAAGTTTTGATTCTAACAGGTAGGAAAACACAAAAATCAAGAAGACAGCAGGAGGACTGTCTCACCGACAACTTGCAGATATTGACGGAGAATCCACCACTGTCGCCAGTATTTTCCCCGCCGTACTTCGTTCTTCATGCTCAGCCGCGCCCGCCGACGCCTGCAAGCCAATACCTCTCGCAGAATAAAACGATCCAGTGCCTGATACTGGTGACCACCCTCGTCGCTACGCAATCGTCGGGCTCTGCAAGAGTGAATTAACTGAAACTGTTGAAGGAAGCGCTTCTATTGACATAATCCAAATCACTTGGCGGGACCGTGCCGGTGGAGACAAACAGTTTGAAAAAAACAGAGATTCTCACTCAGAGGTGTGTATGTGTGGGATGTCAACTCAAGAGTGACCAAATACTCGGATTACTTAAAATATCAAGGCCGGGGGCGGGAGAGATCTGGGTCCACGTGTAATATTGCAGTCTGCACGCAGTCTTCAAGTGTGTCCAAGGGCACAACTTGTAATAGGGGCTGCCATAGTTTCCAGAGTAAGTGCTGAATAGTGTCGGGGGGAAGGAGTGCAACCTAAAACTGAGTTGTGCAAGCTGCAGGTTCTGTGTTATGTACAGAGGGGTGATACTTGTCTTAGCAGGTACTGCTGTGAGATACTCATAGACATGCAGTGTGATGCTGAGTGTCCTGTTGAGACTAACCTGTAACGTTTGAACATGTGATTTATCTGAGATGTAGCCGAGGTAAAGTAGAAAATATGGGAGGACGCATGATTTTCACAGATTAAGCATTTTCATAGGTGAACTGCAGAGGGTAGCGTTTGAGTGGTGCTTGTCATAATGGAAGGAATGGGAGACAGCGATGGCTAGGGAGTGGCTTTTGTTTGCTGTTTCCAGGATGAATGCTATGGCAGCTTTCACATTCAACTTCATCATGGAGTTGAGTCTGAAGCCTAGATAGTCAAACTGTTTTGCCTCTTGCAGAAGAGTGGAAAAATGAAAAAAATAAGAAAAAAATTAAGTAATTTTTTCATGTGGGGAATTGACAAATCCACTGGGGATGATGGTATCACAAACCGCATGATCCAAGCAGGAGGCCCCAAATTCGAGGAAATTCTACATGAAGTCTTTGGTACACTATGGCAGTATGAGATCCAACCTAAGGCATGGCAGATATCATTGATGCAGCCAATCTACAAGGGTGGGGACACATCAAGGGCAGATCCAGCATCCTACCGTGGCATCTATTTGAGTATTGCCCTGGCCAAACTCTTCGAGGTCATACTTATCTCCCGCCTAACCAAATTCACACACACCCATAATACACTCACTCTATACTCCCAATTTTCATCCTAACATCCATTATTTTTTTTAACACTACTCCTGGAGGTAACGCAGTTTGACTATCTGGGGATCAGACTCGACCCCAAGATGAAGATGAAAGCTGCAGTGGCATCCATCTTAGAGAATGCAAACAAAGGCCATTCTCTAGCTTTCACTGTCTCCTATTCCCCCCGTTATATTAAGCACCACTCCAACCCTACATTTTGCAGTTCGCCTGTTGAAATGCTCAACTTGTGGAAATCATGCGTCCTCCCACACTTCCTACTGTACCTCCGTTACATCCGCTGCCTCGCAGGTTCAAAAATTATAGGCCACTCTCAACAGGTCACTCAGCACCACACTACATGTTCATGGGCACCCCACAGCACTACTTGCTGACACTGGTATTCCCCCTCTGTACATCACACAGAACCTGCAGCTCGCACAATTCAGATTCAGACTGCACTCCTCCCCCCCTGACACTATTCAGCACTTTTTATGGAATCTGTGGCAGCCCCTTCTACAAGTGGTGCCCTTAGACACACTTGAAGACCTCATGCAGACTGCAATCTGTCACGTAGATCCCGCTCGGCGTGATCCTGCCTCCCCCCTGCCGCATAATATCTCCTTGGCCAACCCCCTGAATAAAGAGAAATCATACAAGAAATACCTTGAGTCTCAATGCTCTGATCAATGGCGCAAGCACCTCGAACTTACATTCAGCAACCCACCAGGCCGAGTTCGAGCATACGTACACTGGTATCTTCACAACAAACACAAACGCAGTATGTATAAACCAGCCCCATATTTCACTCACCAATGCTGCCCCTATCAATTAGAACTCCTCCGGATCCGCACAGAGCACACTATGCACATTATACATTCTCACCTTCATTATGCATTCAGACATGCCCGGGCGGACTACAAAGACAGAGTGTGCCTGCACTGCCCTGCTGCAGGCATAACAGTACTGGGGGACGAAATACACATTATTTGTCATTGCCCAGCCACCAAGTTGGTCCTCGCACAGTTCATTGATAAATTCCAAGGACTCGCACGCTTACTGGATCTTCCTCCCTTCGCATCCTTCACACCAGATGAGGTGACACGACTAGTACCTGGCAACGTCCCTCCACCAGTCCTCACTAAAGAACTCAACGGATGGATTACAGAAGCCACCCCCATCTGTGGCGAGTTTGCACACGCCCTCCGTATGCACGTCACATCCCTTCACCCTTTTGCTGTGGATCTGTCCTCTGATGATGATGCTGCCTTGTCATCTGGTAGCAATGATGATTTCTCACCTATCTTACTTCCACCCGGTTTCCAGCCAGCGTCCGCACCACCACATGGCAACATGCTTGTACCCTTTCACCCCGCCGGATACCAGATGTTGGGGCAGCACATACTCTTCAAACGGCCCACATATGGATAGTGTGTTGGCAAGATATGTGCGTGGAACAGCAACCCCAAATGCACAGTGTGTAAGCAGATAGTTAATTTCACTGTCTTCTACCCTGATAATAGTAGTTCCGAGCCGCATTGTCTATCCCTGGACAACTACAATATAGACTCAGACAATGACTCCCCCAACCACACATGGCTGTTCCTCGAGTCCTCCTCCAACCCCTAGCCACCTAGCACCCAGCAATTCAAGCGTCATGTGCCCCTGACAAATTCCGGTTTACTCCCAACAAGCCTTGCACCCCGACATATGCCCCTGACTGCCACATCCAGCGTGCTGAAATCCTCCCACATGAGTGTGAATTCGTGGTGCACTAGCTCTAGATCATAAACTCCCAGAGGAGTATAAACTCGTCGCTATCTCGGCCAGAACAACCCAAAAGGTCCGCAATTTGACATCCACCTTTTTCCCCTGCACATACCCTCTCCTCCCGGGAGCGCCCGGAGCACTGGTCGCTGTCAGTCACACTCCCAGAGGAGTCTAAACTCGTCACCACCCGGTTAAGTTCGAAAGTAGCTCTCAATTGCGAACAACACGAGTACTTTTTCCTTCGGGGTTTTTTCTTCTTCTTTTTTTTAAAAAAAAATAAGTGTTGCTTTGCAAAGGTCATGGGTGGCGAAGGATTTCACACACTGGGACCACAGTACCCAAGATTTCATATCATCATTCATGGCCCTCACCAATGAGGCCGAACGAACTTTGGACCTGCCCAGACACGGAGCCGCCAGGGCTTGCCCCTGGTTGTCAAAGGCATTAGTTGCTGGGTCCGTTCGAAGAGGAAGAGGAGGGGATCGGTATAGCCAGCGACGTAGTTAAGGTGCAGGGTGAGGATCCAGCCACCCCAGGTTGTCTAAGGGAGGTTAGGGTGAGGTGGTGCGTCGGCGATTTTCAATCGTTGGTACGTGCTCCCTTCGCTCGCTCGTGAAGAAACCCTGGGACCGTACATTGATTCCCCAATATCGGTTTAATTAAACAAAGCAACACACACACGGTTTAGGTCCGTGACAAATGTGTGAACTGAACTAACGAATCCTATTTGTCTAACATATTTTGTCTATGCCTGGAATCCGCTCATTCTTGTTTTTTCATAATTGTTTTTGGTGACAATAGATCAAATTGGGTGCGTAACCAATTTTGCCTGCTTATTATTCTGGTGAATGGGTGTTTTTTGTAACGAACAGCGTGTCGTTTACTGGTAGTGGTGTCTCTTTCATGTGTAATGTCTTCAGTAACTTCAACATGTCCGACGCCTTGGGTTTCAACTGGTACATCCAGCGGTGCAATCAGTGTGTATGTGAGTCAGTCTCTTTTGTTGTCTTCCTCGCATCAATTGTATGTATCCTCGTACGCCTAGTATGTTGAATTATTACATAACAATTTGGTCCCCAGACTCGCGGTCTCTCCAGTCATGTTTTCTTCCATCACGAGTTGTGCATATATAAACATGATGATTGTCGCCTCCTATATATATGTATATGTATATGCGTGTTCACACAAACACACACAAACAGGGGGATGGGCGCGCGCACAAACATATACACACATACATACACATACACACACATACACACACACATATACACAAACACACCCATGAGCACCGCACACATACACATACACGCACACATTGAACCCGCACGTATATATATAAACGTATATATGTATCATATATATGTGTCATGATGTATATATTCATATTCAGGTGGATATATGTATATATGTACATACATGTGTAGATGTTGATACGTATGTTGTATATACATGTACATATATGTGTATACGTATATATATATGTACATATATGTGTATATGTATATATATATGTACATACATATATATGTATGTATACATGTACACTTTATATACATATAGATCTAAGTGTATATAGCAAATTTGCAGTCATATTTTGGTGGTCAACACAGCCACTTCCCGTGACTAACAATGAAATTTATGGTTGTGCAAACTCGATTTTTTAATCGCCCACGCCATGGAATTCGACGTCATGGAGACGCGCGCCATGGAGGTTGCTGTGCAGTCACCCGAAAGTAAAGGGAGGTGTAAATGCAAGTTCACTCAAATGTCCATCCCAGTGGAAGGATAACCGTTTATGGAATTAGTGTCGTATCCAGTTTTAGACAATTGGATAGAAGACACTGAGAAGGACACCTATTTAAATTATAAACAGACTATGCATGAAAGCACTCGGTTTGATGAAGGGAGGTCAGATTTGTGATGCTAATAGCATCCTGCATATTTATATGGTAGAGGGTAATTTAAAAAAGCATCCGGCGAACTTGGATTTTGTAGAGGCAAAAGAAGCCAAATTGATGGCTGTACAAAAAGTCGAGGAGTTCATGCACGAAGTAGCTGAGAAGCTGCCTCCTACCATAATTGACATGAAACCATACTTTCCAACCAATCAGAAGGATTGGTTGATAATGGGTTGGCACTGCAAGTTTCTGATCGTGACAAAAACTAGGAAGAACGTCTTGCACAACAGCTTCCAGATCACGAAAATGTTGAGGAATTGCGACTTCTCTTGATTAATCAGAGCAAGACACTTCTGGACTCGTCGTCTGCGTTGAGCACAAATTGCACACAGCAGACAAGAGAAAACAAAACGAAGAAGATGAAGAAGACGACAACCAAGATGACTTCGTAAACGAGGCTGTTCCAACACAAACGACAGGAAAAAGTCCGCATGGTTTAGCTGTGCAGATTCGACGGCGCGCCTCAGCCGGGGGGGGGAGGGGGGGGTGACCCCCCCCAAAAAAAGGGGTTTTTTCTCCGGAGAAAAAAAAAGATACACCCCACACGTGCTCGAAAGAGGCCGCTTTCCCACAGCAAGGCGGGGTGGTAAGAAAACAGACGACACAGCCAAAAGGTAGTAGCCAGTGGATGGGCACATCTGGCAAACCATACATGCTGCACCCACCACCGCAACGCAAGCCTAGAACTCCTGTCCTTAGCACTGCCGGATAGCGGCTAAGACAGCAACCAGGATACGGAAGTGGTGGCCATCCTAAGAGCTAGCAAGCAGATTCCACAGTCACTCACTTTGTGAGAATAAACGACTGCACCTTGAGGGTTCCAACCAAAACTACTACATTGTTTCTTGTCGAGCAATAATAAAAGCAATCTTCATTCACCCAGGAACACTTTGATACTGACATGCTATAGAGACACAGAAACAGGAGGGTTGTCTGAGCAAGTGGCCAAAGAGAAAAGTACTTTAGCAAGACTTCTTGACAGTAAATGTTTCAAATGCTCAGAGCAATGCAGGATCAAAGATAGTGTAAGGAATTCTTGCGCCCCCATCCTTGAGACTTGACTAAAATCATGGAAAATATGGCCATTCTTGAAAACTCGTCAAAGAAACAAACTGAGGAATTGGGGTCTAAAAATGATCCTGCTACCGGCATGATGTATCATGCCTGAGTTTCACAGAAATGTCTCAATATTGATTACAGTACCATTCAACAGAACTAAGCGAGAGCGTTAAAATTGTTTGTTTGCTCTTGGTTTGCCAGATCCGTCATGCAAGTGCCAGTGTGCGCACAATTTTTGACCTCCATCACATTTGCGAGACTGGCATACGGGTGATCGACAGTCTGTTCCAGAACGGTGGCACGTGCTGCACAAGTGGTGTGACAGTCCTTCAACGCGCGTGTTTTTCACCAAGCACACGTTACAGATATGGATTTTGAATTTTCCATGTCGTGTTTGCAATATCGCCGGCATTCTGCATCCCGGAATTTTGCACTCGTGTGATCTCTCAGCAATAGTTGCGCTCAGTGCTGTAGCCATGTAGGCCGCTTTCGCTGCTGCTGTGCCTGTTGAGCAAAATTTTTTCCGCCCTTACTTCGTGCTGCAAAGGCTTTGTTCAGTGTGTCTGCCCATGGGGCTCCATGGCATCCGCCCGCGAGCCGCCAATCAACGACTGATTTGTTCGACACGCCGACAAACTTGATGATCGGTGCTCCTGCCTTCCCCGCCTGATGCCGGTGAAAATCCATGCTCAATCTGCCCATGTCGTGGTACCCCCGGATGCACTCCTTGCCCTTGTTGTTGCTCATGTAGCCCAAGAGGTCGATGAGCTGGGCTTTGCGCGCTGCGCCTCGCGCCTTCCTCCTGAGCGCCCCGGCTTTGACCTTGGCCGGTTCCGACGCAAAGGCTTCCGCCAGTATTATAACATCTGTACCTCCGAATATCCGCGACAACTATGTCAACATCTCATTTGTGCTTAAATCTCGTTAGTGCTTAGAAAAATCATGAGGACTATGAATTTTGTAAATATAGACATGTATCAATCACCGTGAGCGAAGCGCTCGTCTTGATAATTGTGCGCAAACTGGTTTCCAAAAAACGATTCGTCATCAAGACATTCATAGGGTTCATCAACTCGAGGATGCCGTCAAAATCTCGAACATTCGGGAATTCCCTCTCAAATAAGGCCAGCTGGCTCGCAGGCCAAGCCCCCATGTTAAAGGGATGTGGGGACTTGGTTTGTGCGCCAGTCAACACCTGTGTTCTTTTTGTGGCACGTTTGGTGGGGTGTTATTTCCCCGGGACAACACATCTACGGGTCCACCACACCTTCTAGGCGCTGCACATGCAATACAACAAAATACACAAGGCGAGCCGAATACAGCGTGGATTACATCGTTACTGTGGTCAAAACACTTGGGTGTGAATTTGCTGCAGAGCTCTCGCCAGAGAAAAATCCGACGCGCGCAGCAGTTTCTGCACCATTGGCGTCTGCTGCGTGTAGATAGATGGTATTGAAGTTTGTTGCCCAGGTTGACGCCACACTGTGTTTTTGTATGTTGTCATATTGGATGTGTAACACGACTCACTTACACTATTATTTGCAAGCGGGAGCCTTCGAGTCACTTTGTTTGTCAAAAGCATTTTTTTTGGGGTTTTGCCGACAAAACGAAAGGAAGAAGAAAAAAGGAAAAGGAAGAGAAAAGAAAAGAAAAAATGAATAACATTTCTCTGCAAGGACATGTCAATCGTTTGTCATTTGCACTAGGCGGAGTCACCTGAGCATTTCAGAGAAATGACAAACGAGTGATCTGCACATTGCAGAGAAATAAAAATCGGTTGACCTGTGCATTGCAGAGAAATGGCGATCGGTTGACTTGCGCATTGTAGAGAGATGACAATTCGAACGATTGAGGCACTAGGCGCAGGCACCTGCACATTATTATTTCTTAATTTAGACACCCCGCTGATGATGATTATGATTGCTGTTATTACCATAAATAGTGGTTTAGTACCCTTGATTGAGGGTCTATGCGCTCAAATCTTATATTATATATTTGAGATTATCGGTGGTTTGCACATCTTTTGCTTTTATTTTTCGGAAGAAAAAACATATTACAGAAAAAAGCAGTCAGTCCAAGAACTCATCCTGCCTTCTAGCATATACATACACATGTGTACTTTGTACACATATACGAATATATGTATGCCGAGATTTAGTCCAACTTGATTTTTCGGGCCGTCCAGGTGAATCATCCCGAATCTTGGGCTCACATCCGAGTACCCCATCTGTGCTGTGTGTGTGTGTGCGTGCGAATACACACACATACACCCAAATACACTCCCACCCACATCAAAAATAGAGAAGACACATACAACGCCCCTATCTTTCTTTCTGTCAAAAATAACTGGTGCAAACTGGATATTGACGTCGCGGACTGGTGCAATCTAGAACAAAGAGTATTCCGAGGCAGCTATCAGGAGGTAGAATCACCACTCGGTCAGGTCATCAGTAATGTGACTGAAAACATGGAGGGTTGGCATTGCCAAGGGTGCTTTGAAGCAACTTCAAGGAATTTCAGCCTGAGGGGCATACTAGATGCGTTCTCTGTATAGAGCTAAGATTCTTAAAGACGCAAGAAGCAAAGGGAGAGGAGCAGGAAGGCACGTATGATTCCCGAGCAAAGAGTGGCAGTAGAGGAGACAGGACCAGTGTGACCAAGCGGGCAGTCGGTGGAGGGGATCCACAAGGGACAGGACACAGACCAGCTGAAAGGGTAGGAGTCAGCCGCAGGACAGGATGCCTGTTGGCAAAAGGGGAAATCTGCGGATGTGGAAAGCCCTCTTTCTTCACAGTCATGCGCTGAACTCGGGTCCAGCAAAGACCCGACTGGCGAGTGCATCGTCATCAATGAGAACACTGACGGGTGGCTATCAGCTATTCCCGGGCCAACCTCCACTGCTGTGAAAAGTGCCACTAACAATGGCCCTGAGAAGGTGGGACGTCAGAGCAGGAGGGCTGCCAGGAAAAGGGCTAAAACCTCTGCCACACAGCTTCCCTCGGCACGGGGACTTCGAAATATGGTCAATATTTGCAATCTCAATGCATCTCTGCAGTATCTTGCGGCTGTTGGGGAGCTTGGGAGACGCAGCCAATACATATATTTTTACATTGGTTTCATTTTATTTATTCTTTTGTCATATCTAATATTTGATTTTGTATGCTTGACGTTATCATTGGCCGATACACATGGAATTGCCAAATGTGCACGCACACACATACGGGATGCACACACACACGCACACACACACACACACACAAAAGTAGAAAGGG
>Ga0105053_10012735_pt1 | contig 10073 bp, 2 predicted proteins | sample BON01_FD_78093 | JGI IMG/M metagenome (GOLD analysis project Ga0105053, IMG submission 78093) | Freshwater microbial communities from Lake Bonney liftoff mats and glacier meltwater in Antarctica - BON-01 | ecosystem: Environmental > Aquatic > Freshwater > Ice > Glacier meltwater | place: Lake...
AATAGGAGGATAGTTCCATCATCGATCAGCATTTTAATAGAAAAGTAATCGATAAGTTCAAGATTAATAAGCTTTTTTGATTATTTTTAAATTATTCGTTCTGAATGAGTTCATGAAGTTCAGGCACATCCTCAAAAACCTCTAGTGGAAGCATATACAACAAACTCTGGGCGTCCTTCAACTCGCGTTCCATTTGTTGAAATGCTCTCAAAGTAGACCAATAGCCTGTTATCATACAAAGAACGAAAATCAATGAGATCAATATCTTCTTCGATCGAGTAGCGGCCACTAAATTTTCAACGAGATGTATATAGTTTTCTAAAGCAACATCCAGCAAGTCGCCAAACACCAAGAACAACGGAAGATTCGCAAGATTCGATTTTGCTTCATATGTCGGTTGAGTGTCAGTGTCGATCCCGTTGTAACTTTTTACAATGTTAGTCACATATAGTAGATATCTTTCCATTGTAAGTACCATGCCATGCTGCATATCTTTAGCCATATCAATATTGACGCCTGATTGATTATTTAAGATATCCAAGCATGGCTGTTCGCAAATATCCTCGAAGTACAAATGGTACTGTTCACCTTCTGTGGCTTTGAATGCTTCAACACCAATACTAGTATCTCCAAATTTCAAGGCTCGATCATATGTAATAACTTCAGTTTCAAACGCCAAAATTTTGTCTAGAGTTAAGTTGTACTGCTGGCGAAAACCACTCACTTGAGTTCCCTGAGGCGCCACGGACGACCAGAAATGCAACCCAAAAAGATTGGAATTCCGAAAACCAGCTGCAAAAACTGCTTGATTCAAAGATAATATACTTTGACATCGAAACAGATCGAGAACCGACATGACAACAAAAAATATGAGGACCACCCAGAAGATGCTTGCAACACGAGTAATAGAAGTCAGGAGTATATAAAATCGGCTTGACCGAGTTTCTCTTTGAATGACCAAAACTCGTCGTTGAGGTTTTGCTTCAATCAATTTTTCATCTTCAGGACTAATTTTAGCCTTTCCAACTTTTGCAAACATGCTCGCAACATATTTAAAAACCCCTTGCGAGTTTCTTTTTCTTAGACCTTCAGAATCGTTTTTGTTATTCAAAGGAAGCTCTTCAGAGATCGGGAAACTGTCTTCATCGTCCGATTTTTCTTCCATACCGTCATCAAATTCCTGAGTAGCAGTCGTATCTTGAAGAATTCGAATTCTCCTTTCTGCTCGTTTATGCAGAGATTTCATGGTGCTTGTCGGGATATGAACGAATGCCTTCCCAAGTGATTCCTTTCGCTTCTGAGTCATTTTAAACATGGGCACAAATCCATACACAAACGCAGCGAGAAGAAAGACTAAGATCGCCATAATTGAATATCTTGATATGGTATCAATCATATTGATCCTTTCTACTGCCTGCGCTTGGTAGTAATTGGATTGTATCAAGGATTGATCAAATAATTCAAACATTCCATTGTTGAGAATGTACTTGCATGATCCAAGACATTCTTCTGCATCCGTTTCAATATAGTTTTCAAGATGTCCCATATATTTAAGAGCGGCAAAATGATAACTGGTGTGTTCACTATCTACTCCATTCAAAGTTTCGTTCATGTCAGTCAAGTAAACAAGTAAATCCAGCGCAGGGACACTCACTCGCACAAGGTCCGCATGAATACTTCGAAGTTTAGAGAGTTCTTCTTGTAAAGTAGATCTTGTATCAATTGGTAATATTCTAGAGTACACACCTGTCTTAGACGCATCGATAGCTGAAATATTAAGCAAAGGCACTCGAGAGTATTCCACTATTGTTGCGATGGAGGAGATGCTGTGAGTACGATGATGGGACAGGGCAACAAGACCTAATTGTGACAGAAATACATCATATAGACTTATTACATATCCAGTATGACATAAGGAGAATAGAATGAACACAATGGTAAACACTTTGATAAACAATCCAAATTTCATCACTCTAGGGTCTTTCTTTCTCAATTTTGATTCAATCATTCGATGAATTTTTCCAATTGTTAATTCAGTTGTTTCTGTGATGCTAGAACCTTGACTCCCTTGGCTTTTACCCCCAGTTCGCATCGTGAAGATGGAAGGCGATGTTTTCGATTTGGCTTTACTGGAGCCTTTATTTTCAAATTTGTCAGTTGCTAGTACTCCGTTCAAAACGCCACCCAGATGTAGTCGCGGAGTTGCGGCTGTTATAGGGACAGTATGGTTCTCATCGAAGACATCCTCGTTGTAGTCTTCATTCATACTTCCAGCTGCCGATGATTCATCTTCGCTATCTTCCGATAGAACCGACACTACCTTGAGGGTAACTAGAATCACTCCACAAGAAAAGGATACCGAAGACTCTGCACGAGAGTCAAAATTCATCTTTCGTGCACTGACTTGAGTTACAAATTTGCCAATGTTTACCGTTGCTTCAAGATTTTTGAAATACTTTGAATTTCCTTGATCGTCTTCAAAGAAATCTGGTATGGCGTCAAGAATGTGGACATTCATCGCATATATTTCACTCATATCAATTCCTAATATCCTAGGAGAATCTCGAGTGCACGATGTGATCAGGTTGGTTCCAGAATCAACCAACAAAATATGTTTGGTGGGGTCATCGCGAAGGGCAAATTTACCAATGAAAATCAAATCACTGTTGGCGTTTGTACTTGGAGTAATCACAAAATCCACGGGTAGAAGATATCCTTCACTGTGAATTCCAAAAATTCTCCTTGTTTTGGTTTCAAAATCAGCATCGATGGAGAGAAATTGTTTCAGCATCATATCATGGATACGGTCAAAAGGCGGAGGACAGACGCAACTTATATTTTGCCCTATCAGATCGTTTTTATGATATCCAAATAAGTCGCAAGTAGCTTGTGTTACATCAATAACTTTCCCAAGCGATGCCATGTTACCCGACACAGTTGCGACTGCATATCCTCCTTCTGCTTCTGCAGTGCTTGTCACGCGGCTGAGTATCTTTGTAGCCTGCTGCTGGTCATTCATTACGAAGTGCACAAACGTGGAATAGAGTCTCATAGCTTCTGGACTGCCACTTGATATTTTGAGCAGTTTTGAAATATGGTTCTTGCATTGTTGTGCTTCCAAATGAATCTTTGCTCCTTGAGAGATAAGTTGGCTGATGGTAAAGTGACCTTTGCTTAAGTACTTCCAAAACAAAGCGGTTAATCTCAAGGTCGATATTAATTTCTCCTTTGCCTCTCTTAAATGTGTGTCAAAAGCCATAAACGACGCTGCTCCCTTTTCATCGTTTTGACGTTCAAGGTTTCTTTTGTTGAGACAAAACAGCAAAAATTCAGTATCAAACGGGATTCGTAAATCCTTAGCCTCGCGAATGAGGTTCAAGGAAAAGATAACGCGTTTAGAGCTACTGCAAAGCTCTGCTACATATAACCTCAGAAAGGCTGAAGAAGGAAACGCTTCAAATGCAGTTCGATACCCTTGTTCTATTTCTCCATTGAAGACGAACTCCTTCTTCTCTGATTGAGCATACAGCAACCTCAATCGGACCTCCACCGTATACGGATTCAAAAGAAGAACCTCCTTGCTAGGAGATATTAAATTGTGGATCCTTAATTCAACCAATGATCCCAATGCGAACACAACCACTGGTGTCCCTCCTATAAATAGCACCACTCCTGCATAGTCAGTAGAATCATCAATAATATGAGTAGCCATCAAGCAAATAGTTGACCAGAAAAATACCCCATAACATGCAACTGAAAACTTGTTCCAGCTCATATCTAGGTAGGGGAGCGTGTACATATAGGCACCAGTGAGTAAAATAGACGCTAGTATCTGCATAAGCATCCAGACAGTTTGCACCACAGGCGGCAGTTCTGTATCTGTTGGTAGGATCGCCAACGCACAAGCTAATCCACCTCTAACAAAAGTGGCTAGCAACTCTACTCGGCCATGAGGAGCTGCGAATTTGCCTTGAACTATTGTACCCGTAGAATCTAAGTTGGTATGTGTGACCATCAATGTTGCATTCAATAATACCATAACTGCAAAGCAAACCATAAAAGCGACACCTAGAATTTGAATAGGGGCTCTAGCTGCAGTGCCACAAATGGACAGTTCATCTGGCGAGCAAAGTGCCACGCGTACCAACAAACCACTCGTTGGGACCAGCAAAACCGTTTGAAATAACCTGAGCGAAATTTCTAATACTACAGTCAAAGACTGATATTTTACAGTATTACTTAACTCATCACTAGCTAATAAGATGAGACCCAGCAACATGAACACGATAGCAGCGGCAGAAAGCGACACCAACGCATAAAAGCTATTTTCAGTAGAAAAATTATAGAAACCATAGTTTAATGCTTCTGCTATTGGAGTCAAATTGTTAACTACACATGGGTTCCAGTGGAATTGACCCCTGGAGCTAATAGGGAAGTAAAGCAACTGAGCCATCATCACTAGGGTTGAGACATAGAGAAACCGCTTCCCTACGGTCATGCGTTTACGCATTGAATAGAACGAACCATAGACGCCTCGTGATATTCTTTGTGAAAAACCTAGTCTTTTAGATTGCTGAGAGGCCCCTACTTCGTGGACTTGATCCATATCAATTATAAAAGCCGTTACAAAATCCAGGAACGCGAGGGGGGCTTTTTGGGTCAAAAACGGTCAAATTTGTTTCAAATTACTGTAGAAAGACCCCCAACACACCGAATCACCAGGACAAACTAGGTGAATCATCAGGACTTTTTTGATTCACAATTAGGGATGTGTGTATAGAACCAAACAAGGTTGTTATTTACATGCTAATAACTGATTATATCAAACATTTTTTGTTAATAACACATCGAAGATCCTGGCAAAAGAGTGAGGGGGCCATACTTATAGCGAATGCGGCTTGAATTGGTGCTGGGCACATTCAAGACTGCTTCACTCCTTAGGAATGTAGGAATCAATCCCCCAGGCGGAGCCATCACCACTATCTGCCAGGTTCGGGCGTGCGAATAGGAAAAAATTGTCTGCCACACAAAAATGATAATAACATGTTATTTACATGTTATTAAAATACGGTATAGATAAATTTGGGGATGAATTAAGGTATAAATACAGACCATTAGAGTTATAAAACAAAAATGTCGTGGCGATTCACCTATTTGTCATGATCTAGAGCTACCTGGTCAATTCCTTTTATTAAATTAAAACTAAACTATTCTATCAATCTTTATTGGTATTGAAGACCAAGTTATTCATTTCCGGTACTTCTTCAAATACTTCAAGTGGAAGCATAAACAGCAAAGTCTGGGAATCCTTTAACTCCTTGTCCATCTGTCGGAACATTCTTAACGTAGCCCAGTAGCCTCCGAACATCGAAACTATGAAAAAGCAAATTACAAGTATCTTTGTAGATCGTGTACGAGCCACCAATTTTGTAACATCATCAGAATAGTATGTAGACGACTGTTCCAATTTGTCTCCAAACGCCAAAAACAATGGCAGATTGCCAAATGTCGCCATTGCTTCGTATAGTGAGTCTTTAGACTCTGTCGTATTGACTTGATAATCTTTCATCCCAAAGCTTGATACTTCATTGATTCGATGAATAAAACGATCAATAGTTAGAACTAATCCGTGCTTCATGTCGTCTGCCATATCAACAGGTACTCCCAATTCTTCGTTTCTAGGATCATTTAAAACCGCTAAACAAGATGCATCGCAAATATCAGAAAAATACAAACTGTACTGCTGACCTTGAGTAGCCTTGAATCCCGAAACCATGAGAGATTCATTTCCAAATCTGAGTGCTTTGTCAAATAGCACGAAATTGTTTTGATATTTGAAAACGAATTCCAGCCTGTTCTTGAATTCCTCACGAAGAACTTCAGTATTGTTAGGGTAATCATTTGCCCAGAAATAAGCACCATCTGCATAGGAACTTCTCATCCCAGCGACATTCACGGAATTTTGAATATCTCGAATGCTGGTGCTCTGAATCATGTCATACAAAGCCATAGCAACCCCAAATACCATAACCACCCAAAACAAGATACCAACACGTAAGAGGGACTTGGTGAAATTCACAGACTTGGTCAATCGGCTTTCATTCTTGATTTCAGACTTTTTTGATATGTGGGTTCCAGTTGCTTCAGGGGAGATCTTCACTTCGGACTTTTTTCTGCTACACCATCTGCTACAAAACCCAATTTTGACTCGTTTTTCAGGTTTAGAACCTGCAGAATCAGTTGTTAAAGTTGGTCCAAGTAGTTGTTCCTCGGCTCCATCACCTTCATACATCTCTTCATCATCGTCTGTCTCGTCGTCAACACCGTTCTTAGCTACACTTGCATTTTGAACAATGACGATGCGCTTCTCCGCTCGCTTATGTAATGTTTTCATTGTACTGCGGGGAATACTAATGAATGCTTTACCTAGCGTTTCCTTACGATGCTCTGTCATTCGAAACATTGGTGTGAATCCATATACAAAGGTCACCATCAAGAATACAACAATACCCACCACACTGTATCCAGCAGCTTGATAGATGAACTTGGTGATTTCAATAGCTAATTCCTCATAGTGGAGATTGTGCAACAAAGATTTATCGAACAATTCGAAGAATCCGTTGTTTAAAGCATACTTGCAGGAATCCAGACATACTTCATTGTCCGTGTTGATATAATTCTCCACATGCCCAAAGAAATTCAAATAACCCATGTGAAAGCTGACATTTGAAAAAACTACTTGCTCACTGTGCCCGATGGTGGTTTCATGCATGACAGGATCATACATGAGACTATCAGCTACAGGATCTCCGTACAATGCTGTACCATCTACTAGAGTGAAGTGGGTTTCCCGCAATTTATTCAATGCATCAGTTAGTGTGGTCGCAGTGTCAGGGAGAATGCGATGAAACACTTGATCAGATGCATGCAGTAATTGACTTCGCGAAAATTCCAAGATAATGCATATAGTGGCCATAAGATGCGTTCGGCCGTACGCCAACGAGTTATATCTAACTGTATGAAGAAAGTCGTCGTACAAGCGAAGCATGAGAACCACTTGCACTGTTGCCAGAGTGATAAACATGAACGTAAAGTACTTCACAAACCTACTGAATCGAGCTACCCGGGGATCCTTTTTGAGCAACCTTGCATTTATCAACTTATGAATCTTTCCGATGGTGAGCTCATTCGAATCTGTGATACTGGACCCAACGCTTCCTGAACTCTTTCCAGTCACAGACCTACTCACTGAAGTTCCTTTGAGTTTGCTTTTCTTTGAAGCAACTGATCTAGAATCGTCCTGTTGCAGGACTGCCATGTTTAATAGTGGTTTTGATTCTGGTTTTGATTCTGCCATATCGTCAGCCAGCTCTTGATCAGACCCCACATCACCTATTCCTACATCAGAGCAATCATCACCACTTCCACCATCCAGTACTCGATTAACGACTCGGAGAGTAATAACAATAACTCCACATTTGAATTTTACTGGAGATTTCTCTTTGGAATCGTAAATGAGCTTCTTCGCTTCGATCTGTAATTCGAAATTATTAATGAAAACAGGCTTGTCGGTGTACTTGTAGTATTTGGAATTACCATTCTCATCATCAAAAAAATCTGGCAAAATATCTGACAAATGCACGTTCATCGCGAATATCTCATTCAAATCTACGCCAAGCACGGTTGGTGCATCTAGCGTGCAAGATGTAACCACATTAGAGTTATAGTCCACCATAATAATATGCTTGGTTGGATCGGATCTCAAACTAAATTTTCCAATCAAAATCAGATCCGAGTTTGCGTTGGTGCTTGGGGTGATAACAAAGTCTACCGGCAGCAGATATCCTTCACTGTGCACTCCATAAATGGAGCGAGTTTTCGTTTCAAAATCAGCATCGATGGAAAGAAACTGCTTTAACAACATGTCGTGAACACGATCAAACGGCGATGGGCACAGAAAATTCACATTCCTTCCGACCATATCCTTCTTGCTGTATCCGAACATGTTAGCCATCGCTTGAGTGACATCCATAACTTTCCCTAATGAATTGGTGTTACCAGACACAGTGGCAACTGCATACCCACCACTGTGATCGTCCACATTTTGTCCCTGTCGCTCCATTATCTTATTCGCCTGCTGCTGATCGTTCAACACATACTGAACATACGTCGCATACAGACGCAGTGCCTCGGGGTTTGATCTGGAGATATTCAACAATTTTGTAATGTGATGTCTGCAGATTTGAGTCTCTGAGTGGATCTTAGCACCATGGGCAATCAGTTGATTTACAGTGAAGCGACCGCGGCTCAAAAGCTTCCAAAACGCTGCTGTCTGTTTGAGGGTAGAAGCAATTTTCTCTCTCGCGACGCTCATGTGCGTGTCAAACGTCATAAACGAGGCAGCACCATCGTCCTCATGGTGTCTTTCCATGTTTTGCTTGTTGAGACAGAATAGAAAGAATTCATTGTCGAATGAAACTTTGGCATCTCGGGCCTCTCTAATGAGGTTCAATGCGAAAACAATGCGTTTAGAACTACTGCACATCTCAGCAACGTACAGTCGGAGAAACGACGAATTGGGAAATGCCTCCATTGCTTCTTTGTATCCCTCCTCCAATTCTCCCGTAAAGACAAATCCTCGCTTCACGTCGAGAGTCTCAAAATGCAACAATCGCAATCTCAATTCGATCAAATATGGATTCAAGAATACTAATTCCGTAGATGCAGATTTCAGTTTCCTGATACGAAGGTCTACTAAAGCCACTAAAGCAAACATCACAATCGGCAATGCCGCTACGAACAGCACTCTTGAACTCAGATCTTCCGGATCGTTAACAGACTGTGTGACAACAAGACATATGCAGCCCCAGAAGAAAATCCCATACATCGCCACACTGAACCGGTTCCAAGCCATGTTTAAAAATGGCAGGAAATACAAATACAGAACCACCAGTGCAAACGAACTAATCAGCAAAGCGATCATCCAGGCTACTTGAATACTGCTTGTAAGTGATTCAGTTGTTGGTAGTAAACCAAGCATAAACGCCAGGAAAGCTCGAATTATTGTAGAAGCGAATTCCACTCTTCCATGAGGAGCAGCGAAGGTCCCGTCTACTTTCTTGCCTTCGTCGTTGAAAGGCGTGAATTTCACCACTAGCAATGCATTCAGGGAGACAACTGTTATGTATACCAGAAATGTCGTTATGCCAATAATTTGAGTACTTATTCTACCTGGCGTATCGCATACAGATAAGGAACTCGTAGGGCACGTGGCTAACTTGAAAAATACTCCAATAGACGGAATCAGCAACACAGTCTGATGTAATCGAAGAAGTCCTTCTAATGCTGGGACAATAATTTGGTATTTCGACTGCTTATTTACTTCTTCGTACCCCAGGCACGTCATTCCTGCTACCATGACGAAAGTGGATGCCACCGACAAAGCCGCAACAAAGTAAAACAACCATTCATTCTCATATGTTCGAAATCCATAGTTAAACAATTCTAAAACTTCTCCAACTTCAGTTTGCGTTGCTGGATTCCATGCAAAGCCTCCTCGAGGACATAGAGGAAGATGCATCAGCTGGATTGTCATGACTGTGGTAGATACATAGAAGAACCTCCGTCCCACGCGCATGTTCTTTTTAACAAGATAAAACGCGCCTAGCACTCCTCGTTTCAATTTCGATGTGAACCCCATGGTGAGTTTGGCAGACCCGACCTCATCATCCATTCCACTGTTGACTTTTTGAAACGCCAAAATATATACCGGCTTTTTACGAATTCCTAGCAATTACTACTAGCGCGACTGGATCGATAAGATGTCGAGTGGGCCAATGAAAAAAAAAGTATCCGTTTGAAAATCATCTGGCTTACCTGGAAATCAATTTCAATCAATTTAATTTAAACACAACAAAAATCGATTTAAATTTAACGTACAAAGGTTTAATTATTTCAAGTATGAATTAATATTAAACTAGACAAATGTGAATTCTAAATGAATGGTTCCAACATCCAGAACCATTCATTGATGTTAAGTGAATATTTACATAATATCCAATATATAGATATTA
>Ga0105053_10012736_pt1 | contig 10073 bp, 12 predicted proteins | sample BON01_FD_78093 | JGI IMG/M metagenome (GOLD analysis project Ga0105053, IMG submission 78093) | Freshwater microbial communities from Lake Bonney liftoff mats and glacier meltwater in Antarctica - BON-01 | ecosystem: Environmental > Aquatic > Freshwater > Ice > Glacier meltwater | place: Lake...
CCTGTAAAGCTCTCGCAGATCTATGCGGAATACGTGGCCGACATCGAGGTCGAACCGAGCATGATTTTTTTCATGCTGCAGTTGTTGCTCTCCACGCTGTGGTGCATAGCCGCAACGCTCACCATGCAATGGCTGATGTTGATCACCACCTGCAACAGCCTACTGTGCCAGATATGCATAGTGTATTTCATGTACAAAACCAGGCAACGTCACCATCAAAAAACTCATCACGGATTTGCAAAAATCCCGTCGCAGCCAATGGCAGCGGCTGCTGCGGCTGCTGCGGGATCGCCACAACAGCCGCTCATCTCACAACCGATGGGGCTCTTGCCAGCAGCGCAGCGCCTGCCCACGAGCAGCTTTTGCAGCCAATATGGCCCTAGCTGACGACTTTTTTTTTTATTTTAAGAGTGTTTATCAAGGAGCAACCTCAGCAAGAGGAGTTTAGGTTTCAGACACCAAACATGCAAATTTGTGCGAGAAAAAAAAACTTCGCCCGTTGCCCAGCTGGCCTTGCCAAGAAAAAAAAACCCCGTCAATGAAGAAAGCATGTCTTGTGTCGCTTTGGCTGTAGCACACACACGAACGCACGGTGCACATGCCGCTGCCACACACAACAGAGTGGGACGAGATGGATCGAATTATCTTCTCTCCGCACATTGTCAAACTGGGCATGCTTGCGATTCTCCAGCAGTCTTGCAGTCACAACAAGTCGATGCACAATCTGGAACTGTTTGTCAACACTCTCATCTATGAAAAGAAGAAGCTCATACTCTCGGAAACCGGGCTCTTTTTGTCGACTTCGATGTTTGTCACGTTTGACATGTTGCCCAAACCGGCTATTCGGACGGTGCTTGCCCTGATTGACAGCAACGTCACGCGATCGGTCTTCAAGAAGAATGGCATGGTGAACATTTGCTTTGACTCGCCCGTGCGCAGTGACAACAACGCCCTCGGGGTGGTGAATGTAGTGTGTGGGCTGCTGTTGGCCATCAACGAGGCAAGAAGTGTGCAACAGCAACAATCGACAACACACGACAACATGCTTTGCATTTTCGATGTTATACTCAAATCCATCTTCTTCAAACACCGCATAGATTACTCTCTCGTGTTGCAGAACTGTGTCCAATTCGGGTACTGTGGCGTCTGTGATATCGAGCAAGATGAACCGCCCGAAAATGTGCCCAGCATGTCCCAAGGCTGAGGGTGCGGGTATACTGGTGCCACCGAGGTGCGTTGCAGGATACCAGCACGAGAGAGATAGACAGAGAGACACACAGAGAGACACACAGAGAGAGAGAGAGACAGAGAGACACACAGAGAGAGAGAGAGACAGAGAGACACACAGAGAGACACGATATAGTTTGACGTGCTCTCTCTAGTCTAGTCGTGGCGGTGCTTGCGTTTCTTGCCTTGTCCCGTCCCCTTGTGTTCGGCGCGCTCGACAGGAGGTGTCTCCTTGTGTTCGACGCGCTCGACAGGAAGACGCCCCCCAATGCGAGGAACCAACCACACTACGCGCTGCTCCTCTGGTTCGGCAGGCGAAGACGCCCCCCGGCCTCCCACACCAGCGCGTAGCGTGGTGGCAGCAGCAGGCACACCGGCCTCGCCACCACTGCAGCCCACGCCTACTACCACTGTTGCACCTTCTTCCGAGCTGTCATCCGTCACACCATCGGGCAACGCATCCGACACCGAAAGCGAGCGTCGGGGGGGAGGGTAGCTGCTGCTACTACGCGCCGTGCGTTTGGTGCGTGCCATAGCGATTTTTTTTCGACTCCTCTGCTTTGAGTCCAGATATAAACACAGCAGTAAACACACACTGGCACCCTCTGCCCGAAATAGCTGCCCGAAATAGCTGCCCGAAATAGCTGCACATCACAGTTGCATGAACTCGAGGATTTTCGCGGCCTTGGCTTTCCCCACCTTGTCGATGGACGACAGCAGCTTCTGTTTGTCGTTGGCACTCTTGCAGTCGCGCATGGCGCTTACCAGGGACGCAATATTGGGGAACACCGTGGCAATTTTTTTGGCAATGACATTGGAAATCGACGGCACCTGCGCGAGTTGCATGACAAAGCAGTTGCCCGGTGTGATGTTGCTGTTTTTCTTGGACTTGAGCTTCAGGCAATTGGTGTAGCTGTCGGTGTCGATGGCCGCACCCCCCCTGCTGCTGGCAGTGTAGTTGGCGGGCTTGTCCATCATCTTCCCGCACAGGGACAGCAGCAGCAACCCCGTCTCGTGCACGTTTTGGGTGGTAAAAAGGTGGATGTCGTCCCGAAACACCATGTTGAAGTAGGCGGACGACACGTTCTTGGCGTCTCTCCGCAGGCTGTCGCAGATGCTGTCGCCTTCCACGATGTAGCTGATGTTTTGTGGGGCGATGTTTGCCAGCATCCTGGCTTTTTGCTCGCGATACCGCCCGTCGTGTATCGACGACACCATGTCGGGCAGCGTCTTGCGTTCAAAGACAAGCTCGCGATGCACCGTGTCTTGGTGCGAAAGTGTTATTTTGACATCGCCGAGTTCCAGCGGCTGGCACGTCACGTCGATCCTGTGGTGGTGTTGTGCTGTGGCCTGCTGTGCTAGTATGCTGGCGTACAGTGCACTTTCGCGCGAATCGACGGTCACTGTTATCATCATTCTCAAAGACGCAGTAGTGTGTGTGGCTTTCTGGCTTTCTGGCTTTCTGTTTTGTCGTTGCCTCTTTTAAGCACAATCTTGACCCTATTTTTAGGCCTTGCCGTCTACGCGCCCCACGGGTGTAGTCTGCACTGGATGGATTTTGGCGTGTTTGTTTGAAAAATAAGACCGAACCCTGCTGAGCCAGCGACGTGTCTGCTTCGATTCGGCAGCGGGTGGATCTACATGGCTGTCCATTCGGGGTGCTTGCAACAGAGGCGATGCCATCGTGTCATTACACACGACTGGCCTACTGTTGGTGGTGAAGTTGGTGAAAAAGCTGCCGGTGGGCGAACTTTGTGCATGGTGCCACGATTTGCTGCGTGCTATCGTGCGCAGCACACTATGTGGGAGTGATGCCGGCGGCAGCAGCTGTGTATTGCTATTGGCACGAACAACAGGGTGCGATTTTTTGCTGCTTGGGATGGACGCTGCACACGATACGGGGAAGTTGCGTTTCTGTGTTGTTTGAATGCTCTTGGTCGGCACGGGTGCGCATGCCTCCGATTTCGAGCGCAATAAGGGCGTGTCTGCTCTGCGTGCAACGATTGTGTCTGAGGAGGTCTCCGTACTCGTTACACAGCAAGGAGCGGTGGTGGCTAGGTTTCCTGTTCGTTGGCTATGTGGGATCGCTGGGATCGCTGGGAGTGGGGACCGCATGAACAGAGAGAGGAGATGGGGCTGTATCAAGAACATATTTATTTGCGCATATATACCAACGTCGCAGACAGCTGAGGTGTCTGCTGCTGGCTTATCCTCCCGTTCAGTATTCCCGTAACAGCCCAAAGAGGTGGGTGGCTGTTACTGCCCGTGTAGTGCCGCGTAGTGGTGCTGCAATAAACACCATTTCTGGGCACTTGTATGACAAAATCAACCGTCTCTGCTGCCAGTCTAGTCTGCCTGTCAGTCTGCCTGTGTGTGTTGCGCGTGCTGTTGCCTGCCTATTTGCGACCGTTCAGCCAGTCCCTGTGTTTGGTGCCCTTGATGATGGTGACGAAGAAATTGACGTACCTGAGCTGGACGTGGTGGGGTTGCGTCTGCTCGGTAATGAGATTCGCGGGCGCCATGATAGTGCGCAAAAGATTCTTCACATGCTCAACGGGTGCTTTGCCAACGCCGTCGACCATGCCAGTATGCAGTATGGTGACATCGTCGATGCCCGTGTATGTCTTAACACCCCTCCCGGACTCATGACTGCCTGGGTGATCGCGATAAATCTTGAGCAGATTCTGCCACACTCCGCGTGTGGTGTCCTTCTGCTGCACGAACATCTGGTACTGCTGCACCTGACCATCCTTGCACGCATCGATCACAAGGAACCCCAGACAAAGCGGTGTGCGTCTGGGCGGCATCGCGCACTTCTTGGCGGGCTTGCCAGCGGGATTATAACCACAGCCAGTCGCCCAGTCCACTAATCTCATGCCGTCTGGTTTCGCCTGCGTGGGCTGCGCAGGCAAAAAACATCGAAAAATATCAAAAATTATTGCGCGAGCAATCATAGTTCAAAGCATGGCAAAAGACAAATCGAATGTCTACGCACCGCAGTATAGCACAACAAAATGCAACATGCATGCACAAAGGCGTAGAACAAAAACACAAACCGGTTGGGTGCCACCAAGGTATGCCTCCGCCGTCGAGCGTGCGCTGATGTCGTCCGCCTTTCTTTTGGGGGTAAGCACCAGCGGCGGCTGCTTGTCGCTCGCCGAGGACGACGCCGGCGGGGCCGACTGCTTGCACGCAAGCAATCGTCAAAGCACCGCCAAACAGTACCTGCTCTCAAAGCACGCATTACCAGGCAGCAGTGCAGTGTGTGTAGTGTTACCTCCGCGAACGCTCCTGCGCGCTCCTCCATGCTGTCCTCTGCACCCGACATGTCTCCGATGCGTCAAATCGATGGGTCAAAGTGGAACAGACACATCGCAAAAAAAAGCGAAAGACGCGTCACACAAAAAAAATATCAGTTCGTGTAAAAAATAGTTTCGGCGGTTCGTGTAAAAAAAAGAAAGGGAACTTGCAATGTTTTTTTTGGCGATGGCATCAAAAAACTACACAGGGGCTGGGAGCGGTGGTGGCGAGGTTTCCAGGTTTGTTGGGTGTTTGCTTTTGCTGGGAGTTTGGACTGCATGCACAGAGAGAGGAGAGAGGGCTGCATCATGAACAGATTTATTTGCGCATATATACCAAAGCCATAGACTTATCATCGCTTTCAGCATTTCCATAGCAGCTGTTGTGGAATTTGGATGCCGGTATGCCGTCAGTTCACGATTGCGCCACACGACTGCTGGCGACTGTGCTGTGCGCTGATACCACAGGTCTTCCAGTGGTGGTAAAACGTATCGGATGGCGGGGTTATGAACGGGGAAGTGCTGTATACCAACTGGAGGTACAGACAGAGACTGGTGGTGTACACGCAGAGGGGGAGCCAGAAGAGCATCCCGAAAGACGTTGTGCAACAGCAGCGAAAATGCCGCCAACTGCAATAGAACCCCGACAAGGCAAACGCCAGCAAGGCTGCTATCTGCTCGTTGTGGGGGACGTGCAGAGGATAAAAGACAAACGGGATCCAGAGCAGTAGGAGCCCCACTGCAGTTTTACAGAATTTGTCGACGGGCCACGCCCGCATGCGCCAGACGAGCAGCAGGGCAAGCGTTTGCAATGCACAGGTGCACGCCTTGCCGATATCGCATGCCACGCCAAACGGGTGCAGCTCGACGGACTGGTGGGCAAATTTGCGGAAAAAATTGTTCACGCTGTTGAGCAGGTAGTACTGCGAAAATGTCACACACAGGCGGTAGGCGGAGGCACTGTCGTACTGCAGGGGCGGCCCCTCCAACGGGTCTGGGAGTGCCAGCGCGAACACCATGTGACATCCCAGAGCACAAAAGGGCAGGGCCGCCAACAAGCAATCGTTGATCAAGGAATCGTAGCGGGGCTCGATGTTGGCAAAGTTGTCCACCAGAGCCCACCGGCCTGTTACACCCAGAGCCAACTCTTCCAGAATCTCGTTCAAAAACTTGTACAACAAAACCCACTGCCATCGATGGGACATGATGATGCCGAGATACGCTGTCAAGACATGGGGCTGCACATACTTGGCACCGTAGAACACACGTTGCCAGTACTGCTCGCGGTCCCACTGCAGGGTGCACGCGCACGACGAGCCCCCGAGATCAAAGCCAAAACTCCGGATGTCGGGGCGATCCAGCACCCTGGCAGCCCCCCCCAACTCCTTCTGTGCAAGCGGTGGTGCGGTTTGCCAACTGCGGTTGCACACGGGAAACAATCGCGACGCTGCGTCTATGAGTTCGCCGCTTGGTGTTGTGTCCGGTGTCCAGAAATCGGGCACCACTAGCAGCACCAGCAGAAAAACCGCAATACAAATAGCTGTGCACACCAACTCTGGCGTCAGCCATTGCACCAGCAGTGGTGCCGTTCTCTGTGTCTCTCCAAAGGCGTGCATCTGCATCTGCATGTTTGGCTCCACGCCGGGCAACACACTGTGTGGTGCGATACCATCACGGTGTTGCCAGTTGCTGTGTAGCCACGACGGCTGTGTGTGGACACAAGCACCGTCGCCGGTGTCGACATGGTGGTACTGGTGATGCGCCATCTTTATTTTCGACAATTTTCCTTTACAAATATGGCGCATATATATATATACATATATAGCAAATACCGCACGCGCGCCATCATGCTCGGGTGGAGTACAAATATGGCGCATATATATATATACATATATAGCAAATACCGCTCGCGCGCCATCATGCTCGGGTGGAGTGGTGCCGGCGGAAAGTGAAGGAGACGCGACCCTGTGCCGAGGGTCCCTGGCCAGTTGTTGTCTTGTGGTGGTGCCTGTCCTTGTACGCAGTGATGCCGTGTTTGAACAAAGATTGGAATCTGTACCCGTACATCACCAATGCTTGCCCGTGCGCTGTCTCGATGTCGAGCTTGAGCAAATCGGGATTGTCGCTGTCGGTGGCACGGAATTTCAACTTGCGCGGCATACCCCACGAGATGGCCACCACACCGACCTCTTCATCTTCTGCTACGTCCTTGTCCGAGTGCATGTAGATGGCGTCGTCGGGGCCGCGGTAGTGGTTGACAAAGACGGCTGTGAACGGCGTGTCACCCGCCGCAAAAAACTGGTTCACATAGTCGAGCAGTGCACGCAAGCACGACGGCAGGCTCGTGGCCACCACAGTGGTGCCCGAAAACGCATAGCCAGACACCGTGTCGGAAAAAAGACCTTCGCCGCGACGGCGCGTGCACATTTTTTGCATCATCTTGAACTGCTTGTCGTATTGCAGCACGCCTTCCTGCAACACATACTCCACGGCTGCCGGCAGAAGCTTTTCCATATTGTCGTCCACAAACGTCAGGACTGCACACCCGCCGCCTATCTCGTGCACCGTGGCCCCCTTGAACCTGTCGTGGCCGGTCTGCCCTGGCGTGGCGGTGGTCTTGGTGGTCTTGGTGGTCTTGGTACACTCGTCGATCTCCGCTGTCTGGTGGCTGCTCGCATGGCACTTTTTGCCCTGCTTCTTCTCGTGCGCCTGCTTCTTGCCACTCTTCTGCGTGCCTTTGCTCCGCTGGCCAGCGCATTTGCTCTTGCCTTGCATGCATGGGCGTTTCCACGTCCGAACCATGTTGACGGAGTTGACGTAGTACTTTCTCTGCTTGCTATGGCTGAACTGCTCTACCCAGTGCAGTGGCAGCATGATGCACCAGTCACTCTCGTCACGGTGATGTGGAGTGGGCGCGAGGATGCGTCCTCTTATATAATGACCGAGAATGCGCCGAGAGCCTGGCAAACACAGTCTATTTCGGGGTTTATAAATGGCGGAAAATCGAACGTGCGTCGAAAAAAAAATGCATAAAAAAAATTGATTTTTTTCTCCAGTTTGAAAAAAAGGGCGGGAAAATGACCACCATGCCGAGCAAGAGCCTGCTGGGTGTTGTGCTGGTGGGAATTTTCTGCTGCAGGGCGTGCAGCGCATTTCTTGCGCCCTCGGCTGCACACGGGCACGCAGCTTCTGGCAAGTCGTCCCTGGTGATGGTGCCGTTGCCGCGCACCGCCATGGTGTGCACGGTGCGCCCTGGCATGCGCATGCAGCACCACAGGAATGATGCCAACGAGCGGGAAGCACGGCCACCGCGCCCCTACAAGCCAGAACTACAAGGACAAGGAGAACTTGTGCTACTGCGCAGACGCGTGCGCCTTCTGGAGACCCTGGTGGCTGAATTGTGTGGTGCTCTGCTGTTCAGTGACGACATGGCAGTGCTAGAAAGACAAACAGCAGAGTACCAGTTCGGAAGTGTATATCGGGATTCTTCGTTCTCGCAGTGCAGGCCTCCTGCGTTTGCGCGTGCGCGCATTGAGCAGGTTTTGCGGAGCAACGGGTTTGTGGCGGAAGCTAGTCCGCACAGCTGGGTTCCAGCTGAAAACAACACCACGGGGCCACATCCGGCCGACTGAACACTGCATGGAAAAATGAGCTGGTGGCATCGGCTCTAAGGCATGCAATCTGACAGTACATGTTTCGGCCTGAGTGCAGTGGAGCCATGTGTTGGGCTGTCAAATCATGTCTACACCGCGGGTTTTCACCATTTATGGATCTTTCACTGGAAAAAATTCAGAGGACCTCTGAATTTTTTTCGATAACTATGGTACCTACCTAAAAAATTATCTAAAAAATCACATTAGGATTGTCAATTCCTGTGCATGTGTTGCGAGCTGCAGAAACTCGTGCTCGGCTGAAATCTCTGTTTTCTTGATGGCGGTGCATGGCTGTATGTATATAAGTCGCCAGCCAGCACACCTGACGCCATACTAAAAGAGCAGAGAGGAGAGCGTAGAGTCGTGCAGCAACCCAGGATGGCAGGTGCTGGTGGTGGGCATAGTCGTGGTGTATGGGCGCGGGCCGATGGAGCCGCAGAGGATGAGACTGTGCGAGCACTGGCGCAAACTATGCGACGGATCGATCTGCTGAGACAAAGCATGCGCAGTAACACCGGCACCAGCACCAGCGGCAGCGCCAGGCCACCAGTGCCACCACACCCACCTGTGCCACCAGTGCCACCAGTGCCACCACAGGCACCTGTGCCACCAGTGCCATGGCTGCGACACAAACCGACGAGGAACCGTGTGTCTCTGCCAGGTGGTGCTGGTGTCTCTGCTGCTGCTGCCGGGGCCCGAGAGATGTGGCCCGCATCAAAAAGAAAGTCCCAGCCGTTGTATCCCCAGGGCCATCCGGAAACAGGGGGGGCGAAGCAATGCGTGCCTGTGTGGGGGGGTGTGGGACCTGCACTACGACTACCACCACCACAACCACCAGCACAGGGTGCAAGACCGGGATCCGTCTCGGTTCTTGGTCGTCTCGATCCTTTCCTTGTGGAGCTCATTGAAACACACGCAAGCAACGCCTCTATTATTGCCACACAGCTTGAAGTTTTGAATCGATTAGGTGCACGGCCGCCACTTCCGGCAGCAGTCGGCCACCCCGGCCACCCCGGTCCTGCAGACCCTGCAGACGAGTTGGCAGATGCGGCCGATTTGAGGCGTGTCCAGTGCGAATTATCAAAACTGGCCATCGCCAAGGTCTCACAAGTGCTCACCCGTTTTGGCGGCTTGAAAGAGGCCATACGTCACTACCGTGCCGTGGCGCGAGACAATCAAGCAAGTATTTTGTGGAGGACGTGGTTGAGATACATGTGGGGATCCCTCGATGTGGGTGTCGATTACGCAAGTATCGATTTCAGGCCGACCAGCAGTATCGAATACCACTCACACGAGCAGGGAGTCAGGCACTTCAGATATATACTGTGCATGTTGGAGCTCCAAGAACTCCGCCATCTGACACAAAGCCACCAGCCCGACGTCGTTGCTGATATCAACCAACACATTGTCGAACTGATACTAACACCAGAGTTTACTGCGCTGCTGGCAGAAGAAAAAAACAAAGACCCGGGAGAGTCCTATGACATCTCCCGAGAACTACTGGGACCAGAGCTGCAGTTTCACTGAACTTTTTTGTTTGTTGTTGTCACGAGATACGTTTGATTCAAACTCCAGTAAAATAGTGGCGCTAATAGATGCCCCCCCCCCCTCGACTCTCTAGGTGAGCACAGCACAACTCGGCAAAGGCCAGGCCTGCTCATTGTGTTTTTCCGGGCATTTCAATTATCGTGTACGTCTCAGTAATGTCAGGGCGTATGCTATGGGGGGGGCGGCTGCGGGGATCTGGATACACCATATCGAGCCTGCGCGGTGAAACACAGCTGGCAGTAGTGGCAAAAAGCGGAAACATCACCCTCACCTCCATTTCCATGTATGCATCTATTGGGTAGATGCCCGCCACGAGAATCAGTTTGCTTCCAGGCTGCCATGTCAC
>Ga0105053_10012737_pt1 | contig 10072 bp, 7 predicted proteins | sample BON01_FD_78093 | JGI IMG/M metagenome (GOLD analysis project Ga0105053, IMG submission 78093) | Freshwater microbial communities from Lake Bonney liftoff mats and glacier meltwater in Antarctica - BON-01 | ecosystem: Environmental > Aquatic > Freshwater > Ice > Glacier meltwater | place: Lake...
AATAATGAACGTTCACTTATACCCTTCATTCTTACATGATAACCAATTTCTGTATTATCTCCAATAAGAGAATCAATATAACATTTTTTTCCTAAAAATATGGATTCAACCGCAACTATATCCTTACATTTACCAAGCGAAAAATCAGTATGGAACTGACCCATTTGTTTTCCAATAAGATCAGTACCATATATAGTTTTAAATTTTTGTGCAAGTACATTAATTTTACTTGTTTCAATATGCATACTATCGGTATCCTGATAATAAATATTAATATCATTATCTTCAGCTAAGGTCATAACATTGTTCATAAGTCGTTTACTATAACTTAAAATTTCAGTACCAACCTGAGCACAATTAAAATGTTTATTTATAGGTTTGAATAATTTAACAATGTATTTATTTCCAACCTCAACCCATGTTTTAATATTTTGATAATTATATTGACAATATTTATCAATATTATTTTTACTAACAACAATAGTTTTAGTATCGATTGGCTTAAGTATAGATTTACCATAACTGGCATTCATAATAAGTTTATATATAATCTGTGATGGATTACCCTCCTTCTTTTTCTCCAATCGTGCATTAAATAAATATTGCATTACATCACGTATTTTTGTATTACGTCCAGAATTAAAGTAATAACCACGAATAATTTTATAATCAATATCATGGAATTTAATAGCATCGTCTAGAGCAAATTTATCTATATATATAGTTTTACCAACCATATCATTAGTAAAATTACGAACACCAGTACTTTTATCAATATAGGAAAGTAAAGGGAAGGTTCTTGTTTTTCCAACACGAGTTATAAGAATTTGAATAAAATAACCATCATACTTATTTAAATCATAATTATTAATATCAATAACAACTGGTGAACCTTTTAAAAATCCAGGCATGGCAACCATAGCTGAAGGATAAAGTGAAACGGCATCGAAATCAGATAGAGTATCATTTATCTCAACATTATTCTTTATACCATTTTTAGTATGATCTTTATTATTTTTTGTTTGTTTTACATACCACATTTCATTATTAGCGGTCATAGTCCTTCCACCAACAACACATTTTTGAATAAAAGTTTGAGGCATACCACTCAAACTTAATACATCATCATAACAATCTTTCGATACTAAATATTCATGAGCAAGACTAGCGATGCTGACTTTGTTATCAATATCGATTTTAGTTAAATTAAGCATCCATTCACGAAATTTCATATAACCATTACGTAAAACATTTACATCAATTTTACAATATATTTCACTATATTTCATAAGATCAACTGAACCATCATTTTTTAAACATCCCCATTCTTTAACATTTTTATCAAGTAAATCTTCATCCTTTTTAATTTCAACATCGGTTTTATTTAATTTATTTAATTTACTTTTAAATTCATCAATAGTAACACGTTGACAACCATATGTTGTCATTTTATTATAAGCATCATAAGGCATAACTTCTTTACCTTGATCTAAATTAAACATAGAACCAAAGTCACGTAAAGGAGAACTTATCAAACTATAACTATCATGCATAATAACCTCAACTTTTTTACCACGAACATAAATAATACCGGAGGCACATAAAACACTTGTACCACGTGTAATAGGTTGAAGATTATACACATGTTCAAATAAAAAGCGATAATCATAACCAAGATTATGAGCAATTAACATAATTTTATTAGCCGACGGTAAACGGTTTATAAATGCTTTGGCACAATCAGAACCACGAGCACTATGTACATTTTTTATATCAGATTTATCATTTTCTGTTGACCAACAAACAAGATAAGGATTATGTATTTTATTATCAGTAAATGTTTCGAAATCAAACCATACTTTTAAATACTCACTGTTATCAACATTGCCGACTTTTGTAATTTTAGTATTAGTTTCAATATCATATTCCAAACTCATATCATCAATGTTGTTAATATTATTATAAAAACGTGTTTTCATTAACTCATTTATATCGGTAATAGGTTCCAATAGATCTGAATTAATTTTATTGTCAAACATAGTTTTAATAATCATAATTGAACTCATGGTTTTTTTAAAATTACGTTTAGGATATTGTTTTGAATTAAAGCCTATAATATTAAACCACTTATCATGTTCAGAAACTAGTTTATAATTTTTAATAGCAAAGGATGTAATTTCAATATTTTCATCATAAGTAAAATAATGATTTTGATAGAGACAAATTTTATAAATATCATTATTAACATCACCATATAAAGTATTACGTATTTTATCATCATCATATTTATATAAACATATACAAATATTAAGACCATCAGCAATTTCACGTAATCGTATAAGCGGTATATGCATTTCCCGGATAAGAGTTTTAAGTTGTGATTTTTTAATATCGGGTAAACCAGAATTTGTTAATGCAGTATATAAACAATTATCATTATAGTTTTTTGAGTCAAACTTATTATATATGGCGTATCGTGTAAGGTCAAGTTTAGTCATATTTAAATAAGGAAAGAAGGCACCAGATCTCCTACTACGTTTTTTCTCTGGACTATAAAGGGTAATACTATTATATGTGAATGATCTAAAATAAGCCTCAGCATCACTTGATTGAGAAGCAATACTTAATGTATTTGAACCATTATTAAAGGTATTAATAACGTTTATAGTTCTATTACTAAATGTAAAAAAGCTTTTACCATCGTAACTAGCGGAAATAAATTTATTAAGTGTTGTATTTTGTAAGGCAACTTCATTTGCAATATCAAACAAATTCATTTTAGTAAGATCAAATGTTTCTGTATGATCATCATTATCAATTAAATTTTTAATTTTATCAGCGATAAGATTATTTATAATAATGGAAGTTCTATTATTCCTAAGATTCCTTATACGATCAGCTTTAATTTTTCTATCACTATTTATATTTAAGTTTGTTCCATAAAAATTTTTTGCTTGAGTTTTAGTTATTATATTATCGGTAATAGTATCGAAAATAATATTTTTACCAGTAACTCCAGTTTTAGGAACAAATGAGAATATAGTTTCAGCATCGATATTTGGAACAACATTAGCAAATCTTAAAATATTTTTAGTATTCGCTGTTGAAAGGAAACCACGAATAACACGATTATTATTAAGATTATTTATAGGATAACGTATTTTTTCTCCGTTATCAAGAGTCTCAAGGATATTTTTACTTGTGAGTTTAAAGGTAGACATGATTATATTATTTAGTTTTGATTATTAAATTCTTATTATTATAAACTAAGGTTATTATTTATTACATATGAAACCTATTTATTAAGTTAAGTTAATAAATTAATACTGTTAATTATGTATTTTATTACTAATATAAAAAATATAATATAATCAAATATTTTTATCGATAGCATTTTTATCTTTACTATATTATATATAATCAATATATTTAAAAAATTTAATGTAATAATTTATTAACTTAACATAAAAAATAATAATATATATATATAATAAAATAAATATTACAAATATAGCAAAATAAATTATATACCCCAACACCCCTAGTCAAATATAATGGTTCAATATAAAGCAACAATTAAAACCAAGGATGGTGGTAATCTTATCTTTATTGGTACAAAACGTATTATAGTACCAAAAATTGAGTCATATATTAATGAACAATATTCATTAGGTTTGATACTAAATAAATCTAAATTTGCATTTCTAGTAAATGACCCTACACACGTGAGTAAGTACATAAAAAGTAAATTAACTATTGAACGTATTTTTTAATATATAACATTTGCAGCATTTGATAGAACATTATAATTTTTTTTAATAAATAATATAATATAAATAATGTTTTGTAAACAAATAAACATAAGAAAAATCTTAATAAGATTATTAAATAATATAAGAATATTAGTTACGTGTCGTAGTAATTGCTGTAATTTATCAATTGAAACAATAACTAATACTATACCCCCCTTGGTTGAATTGGAAGAAACGGAAAAAGTTAAAATAATAAAAAGAAAATTACCAACGTTACCAAAAAATATTTAATATGGATAATATAAATAGAATAGAAATATTAAATAATCCAAAAGCAAATAACGATGGTAAAAGATTGGTCGCGAAATTTACAATGGCAGATGGAAAGGTTAAAACCACAAAATTTGGTATGTATAAATCAGCAGGAACATTCGCAGATGGATCAACAAAGGAAAAACGAGATGCATACATATCCCGTCATAGTAAACTCAATGAAAATTGGAATAAAACGGGACTACAATCGGCGGGATTCCTATCACGATGGGTATTATGGGAGGATAAAGATAACAGTGATATAAAAAATAAACTTAAATCTATAACAGGAATAAAAAATATAAGTGTTAATTTTAAAAGAATAAAAGTAAAATAATAATATAAATTAATACTATTAAAAAAAAAATTTATAATCAATATGAGTTCAAAAACTTTTCTTGTTAGACTTGCCTCAGATTCAATTAATGGGGTTTTTGAAAATAATTTTAAAGAGGGAATTGAGTTAGGAGAAAATGCAAGTATTGCATTGCAAAATATTTCATTCCAGACAAATCCAACACAGATTATTATTGATGGTTCAAATGATGAAATTAAATTTAATATATCGAATACTACAGAATATAGTTTTAGGCTAACAAATGGAACATATACATATGATAATTATAAATTATTACTGGAAGAAATACAGGTTAATTTCAATAAAGCAATGATATATACTGGTCGTGGTATAGGATATTCATGGCAGGTAAGTCTTATTGGAAATAAAATTAATATTGGATTTAATAGAAGTATACTTAAAAAACTTGTAACAGGTACAGATATATATAAATCATTAATATTTAAGAATCTAAGTAATACACAATCAACTGACCGATGGTTTAGATCTGGTGGTACTTCAGGACAAAAGGATTCATTTGTTACATCTGATGTTCCAATTTCAACTGGTACTGGTTTTTGTATGGGAAAAATAAGAAGTATAGCACCAAACACAGACCCAGGCACTGGAGCATCAGAAACTGTTGGTATGGTTTTTGGTTTACTTTCAGTTAAACCAAGTACACTTGCAAGTATTGGTTTTAATAAAATAGTACATGGAATATATGCAGGAAAAAACGGTGAAAATTATTTTACAATAACAAATGGAATAAAATCAGGCACTAGCACTGTTATAAATTATGTTGGTACAAATAATGATAATAATGATTATATGGGTATAAGAATTAATAATGGACAGGTTGAATATTTTGTTAATACCGATGGTCAGCCAGTTGATACACCAAGTATATTACATAGTGAACTATATGATAATAAAACTGATTTATATCCATTTCTTTTACTTATTGATAGTAATAGTGATGCAGCTAGAATAAGAATAGGATTGAATGAATTTAAATTATCTTCAAGTTCCATTTTAAATCCGTCCAATACCGATACTACACTTGGTACTGGTCCCTCAGCACAGGCAACACAGCCTTCAGCTCATTCAATTGAATTTGAAAGTATAGAACTTGCTGAGTTTCTCGGTTTCAATAGTGTTAACCAACCACCAAATTTGATACCAATTATTTTTGCAAACAATGGATCATTTTTGGCCCAGAATGAATTTAAGATAACGAAAAAGAGTGATGGTTATATTATCGAACTTCTTAATTATTTATTAAATTCATATGATGGTTATGATGGAAGCAGAAGAAGCATAGTTGCCACTATACCACGTGATGATGGTATTGAAAATTTAGTTGAATATACACCACCATATCCTTTGTTTATTCCATTTCGTAATGAATCACAGTCAATATCGATTAGAAATTTAAATTTACGTATTCTAGATAAGGATTTATCTCAAACCTCAACTATAGGATTAAATACGATAACACTACTTTTAAAATCAGATAAATAATAATCTTTTTCTATAATAATATAAATAAATATTTGTAATAATTTTGTAATAATTTGTAATAATTTGTAATAATGTCCGACAATGATGCTGAAGAAATTTTTGAATCAAAAACAAAAACAAAAACCAAAACAAAAAAACCAATGACTGAGGAAAGAAAGGCACTACTATTAGAAAATTTAAAACGTGGTAGGGAAACAAGTTTAAATAAAAGAAAGGAACTCGCGAGTAAAAAAAAACAACGAGTCCCAGTTGAAACTGATACTACTGTTGACAAGGTGAATTCTGTAAATGTCATGTTACCGGCGTCAACAAAAACGGTAAATGAAAGTAATAATATAAATGCAGATTTACGTGAGCTTAAGCTTATGTTAAAGGAGATGAAATATGAAAGGAAATCAGAGAGACAAAAGAATGAGATTAATGATCTAAAAAATAAAATTAATGAATTAAACAAAACAAAAAAATCTAATAATGATCAGTTTGATTATGATAAATTTTTATTAAAAAAACCAGAACCAAAACCGTTACTAAAATCAACACCAGTAACAGCACCAGTATCAACACCAGTACCAGTACCAGAAAAGAAAATTATTGTTCAGAATTTAGACCATCAGTCTTTGTTTCCAAATCGACGTTCAACAAATCTTGCACGTTTTGCTTAAATTGTTTATCAATGGGAATATATTTATCATTCATATATAATCCTTCACCAAGAACATTATCATAGTTAACTATAAAGGCATTATGACGTTCATTAGTTACTTTCCTAAATATTGTTGACAATTTTTTTTTATTTCCTGTATAATTATGATCTTCCGATATTTGTTCAAGTTGTTTATCACTACAAGAAAAAAAAATACAACCAGTTGCATTTTCTCTACATACAGTAGCAATATCAGTATATTTTTGACTAGTTACTATAGTTGATAAATTTATATGTCTTCCATTACAAAATAATTTACTTATAGCACCAAAATTTCTGGCCTTCAAAGCTCCACTAAAACTCATATCATCCAGAAATATTAGGGATCGGGGTGGTTCTTCATCATTAGAAAGTGCATCATTAAATTGATCCTCAAGTATTTCATATAAGGCCATTAGTGTTGATTCTTCATATTCAAGAAATATATTTGAACTTGGTATATCAAGTTGCTCAATAATTGTTTTTATTTTTTTATCAGTATTTGCACTAGGAGAAAATATATATATATTATCCCCTTCAAATAATCCACGATATCCATTCGGTTCTTTTTTAAGTAGAAGATTTGCTACTCTATTTGTTTTACCACTACGTTGCGAAGCACCAACAATCAATAGTCTGAAGGGTAAATTAAATAATCGGTGTTTTAACATATGACTCTCGCCATTTTGTTTCATAGGATGTGTATAAACTGGATTCATTTTTTTTTTTATTATTTAACCTTATTATAATAATAGTCCATAAATATAATAAAAAATTTACCAATAATATATACCAATAATATGAGTGATTTTTTTGATTACTACCAACAATTATCTTCAACTGATCAAGCACAGAATGAACTTGACCAAGTAATACAAAAAAAAACTGATGCAGCAAAAGAAAAATCAAATTTGATAAATGAAATAACGCAACCGTTAGGACAGGAATTCATACGTGAGGGTATTACTTCACTTAAGCCAGCGTTGGCATCGGGTGCAAAATCCCTTGCAAAAGCAGTTGGTTTATCTGACGATACTATAAAATCTGTTGGTAAAGTTGCTAGTAATGCTCTTGAATCCGGTGATATTGGTGGTGCAGCAAGGTCACTTGCAAACGATGCTGTTAGTGGTGTAAGATCGGCAGCACGTGAAACACTTAATAATTTAAGAAGCACAGCCAGAAGTACTGTTGATGAAGCAATAAGTAATGCAAGACAGACAGCGCAAAATGCAGTTGATACGGTAAGACAAACCGCAAGTGATGCAGTTGATACGGCAAGGCAAACCGCAAGTGATGCTGTTGATACGGCAAGACAAACCGCAAGTGATGCAGCTGATGAAGCAACAAGCGCAGCAAGGAATATTGGTAGTAGGGCAGAAGAACTCACTGATTTTGCTGAGGAAACACGTAGAACAACACAATCATTAATTGAGCAAGGACAAGCAGCGGGATCACAAACATTAGAACAGGCATCGGAAGGATTAGTATCAAGAGCGGCGGAAACCGCGAGTGCGAGTGCGGCGGAAACCGCGAGTGCGAGTGCGGCGGAAACCGCGAGTGCGAGTGCAAGTGCCGTAGAATCAGCCGCGTCAGGAACAGCGGATACACTTGATTCCATAAGATCACAGGCAAAAACATTGAGAAAAGCGGCAAGTGATAAGTTACGTGATTTAGGTGAGGATGAACCAGATATTGATACAGCAGAAGAATATGCCAAATCATTAGAATCAACAGGTGATTCTGAAGCAAAAGATTTAGCAAATGGATTAAGAAAATTGGTACAAAAAAGAGCAATGACAGAGGCAAGTGATGAATCGTCAAAGGCATTTTCATCAGCGGAAGAAGCGGAAGAAATAATGAAGTCAATAAAAGGTGATGGTAGAACAATAGGAAGACAAAGGCCAGCGTTTGATGATGATGATGATGATGAACCGGCAGCACCGACAGCACCAGAAGAACCACCAGCGGCAGCACCAGAAGAACCACCAGCGGCAGCACCAGAAGAACCACCAGCAGCACCAGAAGAACCAGAACGACCACCACCACAGGAACAAGAACCAGAAAGGCCACCACCACAGGAACAAGAACGACCCCAGACAGAAAATCCAGATGAACCAGAAGGACCACAACAACCAGAAAATCCTGAAGAACAAATTGATAGGGAAGGTGAACAAGAGACAGAAAATGCAACAGAGGAGGCAACATCGGAGGCAACATCGGATGCAACAAACGCAGGTGAATCCGTCGGTGAAAATATAGGTAAAACAATAGCAAAAAAAGCTGGAGAAGATATAGGAGAGGATGTTGCTGAGGATGCCGCATCGGCAGAAGTTCCTGTTATAGGGCCACTGATAACATTAGGTTTAGGTTTAGCACAAATGTTTGGTGGTATATTTGGTGGAATGAATAAACATCATCCAACACAGGCACCGATTGTTAATCCATCATATCAGGCAGGGGTATAATTTTTTTTTTTTTATCTTTTTTTTTATTTTAAAAATAATAAATAATAATAACAATAACAATATAAAACAAAACATATCAATTAATATTTTTAAAAAAAAAAAATAAATAATTATGAATGATCAAGTATTACGTATTCAGAGCCGTCAAGGTGGACCTTTTAAATCTCGTGACAATCTTAATGTAAATAATCTTCTTGATTTTGATATTCCTGATTCTGATGTTTGGGATCTTAGTCGTAGTTGGGTAAGTTTATATGTCGAGTCTAGTACAACTGAAACGGCACCAAATGCACCTGATGGTATACATAATCTTATGTTTAATTGGACACTACTTAATGGTACAAAAACAAATTTTAGTAATTATAATGTTGCTCTGGTAAGGAATGCAAGTATGATCGCATCAAACGCTGGACGTCTTGAAGATTTACATGAGGTTGGAGTATTGAGGCAAACTTTTAAAGATTATACTATGAACAATAGTGAACGTCAATCCTATGACTATCGTGAAATGAATCAGGCTCCCGATAGGTCACGTTATAAGACTTCTCTATTAACAGAACTTAATAAGGAGGGTACTATTAAGAGTCGTTATGTTAATGGACAAATTCAGATTCCACTAAGTGATGTTTATTCTCTTGGTCGTTTACAAGAATATCATGCCACTAAATGGGGAAAAACTCGTTTACATTTTGAACTCAGAACCGATCGTATTCGTGTTTTAGAATCAATTACAAAATATCAAGACCAGCAACAGGATGAATTTGATGATGCTGGTGTTGGTAATTTTACACAGATTACAACAAAGAATGTCTATAAACGTCTTGAGGATTCACCTTTTTGGGTCGGTCAAAATTGTTTAATTGATGCTGGTGCAAGTACGGCACCAACGAGTTCATTCCCTGACATTGATAAAGAACCAGCACAAATAACAGGAATTAATTGGTTAAAAACAGGTAATGATAAAGGAAAATTAGTTTTAACACTAAGTTGGACAACAATT
>Ga0105053_10012738_pt1 | contig 10071 bp, 5 predicted proteins | sample BON01_FD_78093 | JGI IMG/M metagenome (GOLD analysis project Ga0105053, IMG submission 78093) | Freshwater microbial communities from Lake Bonney liftoff mats and glacier meltwater in Antarctica - BON-01 | ecosystem: Environmental > Aquatic > Freshwater > Ice > Glacier meltwater | place: Lake...
ACATTTTATGTATATATATATATATATATATATATATATATATATATATATATATATATATATACATCTATATATCTGTATATATATATTTATATATATATATCTGTATATATATATATATATCTAGATATACATATATACATATATATATATATACATATATATCAATACACTTGCATATGTATATATATATATATACATGTCAATATATATACATTTGTATGTATACATGACTACAATATGCATCTACAAACTGACACTTACACAAACAACATGCATATGCATGTGTAAATGTGTGTATGCGTGTTTGTGCGTGAAAATGTATTTTGGATGTATGTGTGTGTTTGTGTGTGCATGTGGGACAGAGAGAGTGTGTGTTTGTATGCATATGTCTGTGTAGGTGTGTATGTGTATTGGTGCGTGCTCAACAGAAATTTCGCTGTACATAAAAGAATATTCATATACATACTGATTCATATCCCTTGGCCTAGGGTGTGAATGCGTTATGTCAAACTTGTGAATAAGCTATTTCACACTATGAATAAGTCAGGCCTCGTCAGGTGTGTCCCTCTTTCTCTCTCTGTCTCTCGCGTTGTCTCGTTGTCTCTAGGTCTCTCTACTTAACTGTTTGCTCGCAGCGAAGAGCAAGACCTCTGCCACTTACATTCGAGATTATACACGTGCATATATATAAATATGTACATGTTTAATTACACATACATATATACATATATGTATGTAAATTGATGTACGTATATGGATTTGAGTATATATGCATACATATATATATGCATATATATGCGTATACATATATATATATATATATATGTATGTATGTACATATACATATACATATATATATATATATATATGTATACATGTACATATGTATACACATATATGTATATACATATACAAATATATATGTACATACATATGTATACATGTATATATATGTATATGTATATACGCAAATCTACACATATACATATACGTCTGCATACACACGCACATGCACACGCACACACACACGCACACACACAAACATACATTCCAAATATGATATACACACGATAGGACGGATGCATGTCGGGAACCATGTCCCTCTTCCAAAAGCGCACATGGAAGGGGGGAAGGAGACGGAGGTGGTGGGTGGTATTTCAAAGGAGGTGGTGGGTGGTATTGTGGGAGCGGAGGACAGTTGGGATTGTCATATGAATACGGATGTAGGGAAATCGCAATACACGTTGGTTGAAACGAATGTGTTAGTCGTGTTCTGTTGGGGTGTGGATGCGTATATTCTCAAATCAAATGTGTGTGTATTCAGTCTCGACATGGTCTTTGCGTGTGTCTATAGTGTGTTTATAGTTTTTTGAGTGCGTGCGTACAAGTCTGAAGTTTGTGTATATATAGTCTCAGCGTTGTCTTGGGGCAGACAAGCTTTACTGTTGCTTTAGGAATGCACAAGCATCCTGTCTACAGCAGCATCAAAGGCACATCGATACTTCTGAATGACTTCTGATAGTGATGCAAGTCTGTGCTTTGAATGCTGCATCAGGATGGATGCGGCAGTAAAAAAACGGGCATCGTGAAAGTGAGTATTGGAGAGCGTACGTGCTGCCGCTCATCGTGCACAGGCAGTTTCCAGGAGACAATATGCGACATGTCTCTTTCAGGCGCGTCCCCAAATCCATCGTGCAGCAGACGTAAGCACGACGCATTCGATGAATCCATTCCGTTCTGACACCTTGCTGATAATGCCCGCAGGAGTGTAATTCTCTTGCTATTTGGGTGGCAGTAGCATCATCATTGGCAATCCAGACGAAGCCGCAGTCTCACCTACTGTGGCCAGCTAGATGGAGGACATTGATGTTGCGCTGCGTGGTCGACTCAAGGCTGTCACACAAATCCTGAATTGTCAGCTGTAGGAGCGGCATACACTCCCAACCGCACGAATGTACAAATAAAAGTTTAGTGCCTGTCATCTGCTGGCCCTCTGCATACACGTCAATGCGCTAATGTTGCATGCTGCACCCACTTGCTGCACTCACGTGCTGACCCACGAAGAATAAGAGCAATTTCAAGACGGCAACACGCTCATGGCGGTTCGGCTCTCATCCAGCAAACGAAACATGAAGGCATAGTTACACCGACTTTTGCAATCCTTGCACTTCTGGATTGCACAATCTGGGGGTCCTTTGCAACTCTTGAGATCCCGGGTGTGCTTCTTCATATCCTCCTTCCGAAACTTGAGGGCCTTTGTCAGACATTGTATGGCGTGCGTGCATCTTGCAGCCAGCGCTGATCTCGCCCTTTGCACAGATTTGCCATCGCTGCCCCACAGCTGAGGATACCCCTCAACACCCCAGTATTTTTGCATCATGTCGCACTTGGCCAAACCATAACCATCCAAGCCTTGCCCATTGTCTACGAGGGTGGTGTTGAAGCCAAGCGCTGTGAGCAGCAAAAGTTCTTGCTGCCCAGCCAGCGCAGCCCAATCGTCCTTGCCCTTGGATGGGCGAAAGGTGCGAAAGTCGTTGTCGTCGCCCTCATTCAAATCCCGGATGCGGCCCGTGTTTGGAAACACATCGCCATCACAACTGAGCAAGCACACATAATCTACTGCACCTGTTCCGAGGTGCTTCTGAGGTTTTCGCATGTCGTCTTGGCCAGAGCGCATGCGCGCAACAGCGTGGTCAAAGGCACGCTTGTAGCTTTTGTTCTGGTCCAACGACTTGTAGAAATTTCGAGCAAATTGGATGGCTGTACTATCCTCAACTTCTGATCGCCAGCACACCACATGCCATACTCCGGCTGTTCTGAGTGCTTTGCCCATTTTCTCTGTCTCGCATGCATTTATCACGACACACTCGATAGTGCCCCCATTGGGCCCAGCTACCTCTGTCTTGATGAGCCTGGCAAACTGGTCGATTGGAATAGCTTCATATTCAGTTGCAGTAACTGCATTTTTGAGCCAAAAGAAGCCGCATTGTGACTGGCCGTGTCCGGCAAGATGCAAGATGCGAACATTGCGTTGCTGCGCATTCATCATGCAATCTGAAAAGTGCTCGAATGTCGGTTGAGGGTTGTGATGGAATCGAAAGGAAGAACGCACATCTGTAAACAACTCGCAGAGCTTCTGCGCCTCCTTGTGCACGTCAATAGACTCAACAGAGTCTGCAACAAGCGATTCCAGTTGCTGCAACTTCTCCACATTCTCAGTGGCATTGGCTATCTGTCGAAGAATCTTCTTTTTGTCACAGTTCTTTTTGCAGAAGAAGCCCTCTATGCAAGGCTTCTCAGTGTGTGTTGCAGATGCATTTGTCACTGTGGCCTGCGCCAAGCCCACATCCGCACTGCCCACACCTTCTTGTGCGGCTGATTGGGCCCAGGCGCGAACCCTTTGACGCTGTACTAATAAAGTGTCACCCTCTTCTTGGGGTAGCACCATGGTTTGCTCAACATCCTCCTCCGAGCCATCTTCAAACCCAAACGTGACAAAAGTGTCATCCATCACTTTGCCCCTGATCTCCTCTAGTCTTGAACACTTATCCTGCGCATTCACATACTTGACTAGTCGTCGCAAGCTCAGCCCCGGCACCCCATCTTCTGCGCATTCGATTTCGATCATGACCCGTTTGAGCAGACGCCAATCCGTTGCTCCAAGCTGCGAGGTCTTCTTAAGCTCGACCCAAGCCAAAACACGGATCGCATCGGGAGACGCCGAATTCTGCAGCACGTCCTCCTCCGCTGTGCTCACGCTACAAGACCTAGCGCGTTGCGACACCACTACCCATTCTGTCACAGTTCCGCCGCCACACTTGTATGTTAGTTGCAGTACCGATCCCGCCACCCGGTCAACCACAGAATCAAGGACTGAAGCTTGTTTTCGAGCCCTTGAGTTTTCTAGCGCCAGCGACACCTGTAGCTCGCACATAAACGAAAAGGGTAGCCTTCCCCCCAGCACCTCATACACCACCCGCATCGCTGCCATCGCAGTCTCTGGTGGCTCTGAGTCATTCTGCATATCTGCAGCATTCATGGCTTCCTCGGGGCACCACCATTTTGGGGTGATGTACTCGGGGGGCAATGCCTGATTGGGCAACATGGCCGGCACCACATATCGTTCGAGCTTTGCATCGCACGGTGCGCCCAGGACGCGCAGCAGCTTGAAACCCTTGAGCAGCTCCAGCATCAGTGTGTAGTCCTGTCCCTTGAACTTGGGTTTGTTATCCAGTCCCTTGGCCAGGTCCCACATTTCTGTAAGCAGGCTTCGCGTCAATTCTCCTGATTCAAGGAAAAGCTTGAGATCCCTCTTGTTGCGAATCTGCGTGTCGAGGGCTCGCAGCTCGTCATTGACATTCTCGGCCTTGGCCTCCCGAATCACATACTTGATGGCGTCGATGATAATTTGTGGCTGCCAAAAGACGGTCTCCTGCACCTTCTGGCTGAGATCTTGGGTGCCCGAACCGTAATGCAGCACCGACCCGATGGAATGCAGGAACCTGAGGGCACTGTGCAGCTCCTCCTTGTCCATGCCAATCAGGGCTGCCTCCTTTTCGAGGTCCTTAGCCTTAACAAAGGGCTGGCTGCACAGCATGCGCAGCCCCTCACTTGCTGTTGCGTTTAGGTGCTTGGCGACGGCACCTTCCCAAGCAGCATGTGTTGGTGCCGCTCCATCACTGCTCGCATCGTCTTGACTAACACTCGCAGCGTCTTCAACACCACGTGCAGCGTCTTCACCACCATTCTCAGAGTCTTGCCTGCCCGGCGTACGGCCCTCATGGGCCAGCTTCTCGAGCATGGCATAGTTGAGCGGTACAATCCCCCCGACGTGCGGAAACAGACGCTTGTCTTTCAGCACGCTTGCCAGGGCTTCCCTCAACACTTCGAGACCGTGCCCCGTGTGGCTGCTCACAGCATAGCTAAAGAGAATGCGCACACGCCGCACGCGCTGCAGTCTTAAGCGCTGCAGTTTGGCTCTGAGGTCATCATATGAAGGACGCTCGGCGCTGCACTCAATTGTGCGCTCTTCCAGCTCCTGCATCTCATGGTGCAAGCTTTCGAGTCGTTCGCGGGCGCATGTCATGCCTTGAATGCCTTGGTGATCTACACGCAATCTCTGCCCTCTGTCCTCCTTTCCACCCTCAATGATCGTCGTCATGTGTCTTTCACGGTCCAGGACAACACAATACTTCACAATTGAATTCAGGTCTAGCAACTCCAGCGCAGAGTCACGCAGTTGCTTCTTTTCACACCACTCTGCATTAACTTCGAACACATTCTCGGCCTCCTGCATGGCCTTATCCACAGCCCGCACATGTCGCTCAAGTTCCCTCGTGACCCGTAAGAGCACTGCTTGACGCACTTGGCATCTGGCAGCGGCACCTCCATCCACTGGTTGAAAATAGCTGGCTCCTGCCTTGATACAGCTGCTCTTTGACAGATTGGAAATGCCGAAGGTGTCATATTCTGCTTTGGAAAATTCAACTTTTGTTTGCAAGGCAGCAGCCAGCGTCACATTCGTGATTTCAGTGCTCGTCGTTGGTAGGGATGAACCAATCTCCTCCCACTGCAAACCACACACTAGGTCCGAGCGCGTCCACACGATACCCATGACGGCGCCGGGCGCTGCCTGCTGCACCGCCTCCACCCATTCGAGCACTGCCATGACTGCCTCGTCCTCGGACGCATCGCTCTTGACCACGTGGAGGAAGAGCGCGTCGTCCGTCATGAAGAGCGGGTGCGAGGCGCGATAAACGCGCTGACCTGCATTGTCGTAGATGTTCACCACCAGCTCCTTGTCTTTAAAGAACCCTTTGCTGCCGCCGAGCCACCAGCGGCGAACGTCGATGCCAACAGTGCGGTCGTCGGCAGCGCGCGTGGTGGGGCAGCCCAGCACAAGAGAGTCTGCGAGGCTGCTCTTGCCCGCGCACTCACCACCGAGCAGCACCACTTTGGCGAGGTGGCACGGCGCAGACCCCTTGGCCAGGTCGTGTAAGTACCGCAGCACTGCCGCAGTCCCAGCGCGCACCACAGCCGGTGGCGGCGTGTGCAGCGCGGAGCACCCTTGCAGATTCATCTCCTTCAGCGCCGCGATCGCCCCAAGCTCTGCTGGTAGCGACGTCAGGTGAGAGCACATTGACAAGTCCAAGGACTGTAGCGCTGTGAGCGCCCCGAGCTCCACCGGCAGCGCCGTCACCCCTGAGCAATTTGACAGATTGAGCGCCTTGAGTGCCGTGAGCGCCCCAAGCTTTGCCGGCAGCGCCCTTAGCTCTGAGCACCTTGACAAGTCCAGCTTTTCCAGCGCCGTGAGCGTTCCGAGCGACTCTGGCAGAGCTACGAGTGCTTTACATTCAAACAGATGCAGTTTCTTGAGCCCAGTCAGCAGCCCGAGCGACGCTGGTAGCGCCGTGAGCGCCTCGCACTTATTCAGATCCAGCGTCTCCAGCCTTGTCAGCGCCCCAAGCTCTCCCGGCAGCGCTGTCAGCCCGTTGCACTTGCTGATATCTAGCGTCTTCAGCGCCGTGAGCGCCCCCAGCTCTGCTGGCAGCACCATCAGCTTTCCGCAATATAACAGATTCAGCCTTTCCAATGCCATGAGCGCCCCAAGCTCGGCCGGCAGCGTAACCAGCCCTTCACACCCTGACAGATCCAGTATCTTCAGCGCCTTGAGTGCCCCAAGCTCTGCAGGTAGTGCCATCAGTCCTGTGCACCGTTGCAGATCTAGAATCTGCAGCGCTGTAAGCGCCCCAAGCGCCGCCGGCAGCGCCGTCAGCCCTTCACACCGTGCCAGATTCAATGTCGTCAGCGCCGTGAGCGCCCCAAGCTCAGCCGGCAGCGCCGCCAGCCCTACGCACCCTGACAGATGCAGGGCCTGCAGCGCTGTGAGCGCCCTGAGCGCCGCTGGCAGCGCCGTCAGCCGTCTGCACCTTGACAGATTCAGCGACTCGAGGCTTGTGAGCTCGCCCAGCCATGATGGCAGGGTCGAGAAATACCCACTCTCTACCCTCAGCTCCAACACGCGGGCTGCGCACCTCTGCAGCGCCGCCGGCAGCTCCCGCAGGTGCTTGTACGCTGTGAGATCCACCCTGTCGGGCCGCACAGGCAGGCCAGGGTGCCACTCTTCAAACGGCACCCGCAGGTTTGGCAAGCCCTTGACCCACGCAGACACATCCTTGAGTTTAATGCACCCCATCAGATCCAGGTCCTCAAGCGCCGTCAGGAATCTGAGCTCTCGAGGCAACTCCTTCAGATCGCAGCAGTCTCGCAACTCAAGCGTACGCAGCGCTGTCAGGCTCCCGAGTCTCACCGGTAAACAATGGAGGTGGTATCCATTGAGGCGTCCCCACTTGCCAACCATTCCCCCCACGCACAATACCTCGAGGTTCACGAGCTCGCCTATCCAATCCGGCAGCGACAATAGCATCACGCTCGCCACCCTCAGCTCGCGCACACGTGCCGCACAATCCCGCAGCGCTTCCGGCAACCTCCGCAGGTATGGGTGCGCCGTGAGGTCCACCTTGTTGGGCCGCACCCGCATGACAACCTCCTCGATATCAGAATTCCATGCCCTTTGGACCTGCAGGCGCAGCTCCACTTCTACCTCGCAGTCAGCAGACTCCACAGGCGACTCATACTCGCCCATCATCTGTTTCTCTCCTCCGCCCTGCGCCCGCGGCGGGTGCAGCGGTGTGCGAGTGTGTGTGCATGTGTGTGTGCGTGTGTGTGTGTGTGTGTTTTTATGCTTGTTTGTGTGTGTGTGCGTGCAACTGTGTGTACATTAAAGCAGAGAGAGGGAAGGGAGGCAGGGAGAGGAGGAAGGGAGAGAAGGAGGAAGAGAGGGAAGAAGAGAGAGGGAGCGCATATTAATATCAAAACACATTTGTAATGGTCATTATATATTTAGCTTTCAAGCGCACGTCATTCAATTTCAGGCTTTTAAACTTTCTCGTTTCTTGTGCTTTTTGGGTATTTTGGGACCTTTTGCTTTTTCTGCTGTCCTTTTCTGCCATCCTTTGGGGAACATGATAGTCTTAGAAACAAAAGATTCATGAAGAAAACAGAGAGAGAGAGAGAACACGTGCGCGTTTGTGTGTGTGAGAGAAAGTACGTGTGGGGGTATATGTGTGCGCGCGCACATTTGCGAGTGTGCGTGCGTATGTTTGTGTGTGCGTGAGTGCGTGCGAGTGCGTGTATGCGTGTATGTGTGTATGTGCACGTGTGTGTGTTTGCGTGTTTGTGTGTGTGTGCATGAGTTCTTGTGTGAAAGTGTGTGTGCGCATGACATTTTTTGGGTGTGTATCTGTTGGTAAATACAACAGACAAAAGGTATGATACCTCATCATCATTCGCGACAGCTGTTTCATGCCCGCCGCCTCCTTCTGGCGCAGCCCCTCCTCCAACCCCACTGTCAGATGCGCGTTTCAGCCGCGATCGCTTCGAGCCTGCCTTATATGTAAAACACACCTTTGAATGACAGAGAGCACTGCTAACACAAGTAGAAACACCTAAAAAACACTACCAGTTATGCTTGGTACAAAGAGAACTTGTCCTATACTAAACAAGGCTCGGGGTTTTCATACACCACTGATGCACCACCCGTACCAGGAGGCCAAAAGAGAGAGAAAATCCTGTAGAGGGTCGCTCTATAGAAACTAAGAGCGACCCGGCAAGAACACGTGTACGGTCGTGTCTGTAGCACCTCACTAATGGCATCGCGTATCCATAACCGAGAGATCAGACCGGACGGTGCGCGGGCGGCTGCGTAGGGATTGCTCCGTGCTGCCCCTAAAGCGCTCCCAAGGATGTTCTTTGTTAGGAGTTTCTATTCCCGTCCAGAGTGGAGAGGAGGGGTCACGTGGGGGGGGAGAGAGAGGAATGGGACGGAGAGAGTCACCTGCAGCCGCGGGCTTGTCAGCATCATCATCGCAAGGCGCTGCTGTTGCGTGCTCGCACTTATGTCCGCTCCCGCGCACCCGCTTGCCACCCTCCTCTTGTGGGTCAAGGAAGCCCTACAGAGAGAGAGAGAAAGAAAGAGAAGGTGTGTGCGCCTGCAACGTGAGAGGACCTAGAAACTGGTACCTATCGAGACCAAGACGCGAAGAGTTTTTGCTTGTGGGACGTAGCGTGCGCGTGTGTGTGTGAGTGTGTGTGTGTGTGTATGTATGTATGTATGTCACATGAGGTCGTCGAGTCAGATGAGGACGTCATATCACCCATGTAAACGAGTCACATCACACGATATTGAGCCTTGCCCTCAGTTGACACGACCCGTGTCATATCAAGGCGTTTCATGTCACCCGTATTAAAAAGTCACAAATATCAACGCGCCGTATCACACATAAGCGAGCCTCGTGCGCGCGTGCGTGCGTGTGTGTGGTGTGCGTGTGAGTGTGCGTGTGTGTCTGTGCGCGCGCGCACGTGTGTGTGCAAGTGTGTGCGTGTGTGTGTGTGTGTGTGTGTGTGTGTGCGTGTGTGTGTGTACGTGTGCACCCCTTCCGCTGTGGCGAAAAGAGGCACAAGATGCCTTATCATTGTTTCCATTGCCTTGTCCTTTGCGACGTTTCTGTGATGCCGCCGACGCCTGCTCCGATACAAAAAAATGAGACTTGACGGACCAGTACTATCCAGCACTTTTCCTTGTCAGGGCTTATGGTACGATCTGCGCCATGAATGGTGCCGAGTGTGGTCCCAGTCAGTGATGGTGTGTAGCACGTGCACACAGCACCAGTCTGCAACACACAACTTGAGAACAACTTGTGGCGGGATCAAGAAGGAGGAGTCAGTAGGTGTGTATATGTGTGTATGCAAGAAAAAGGAAGTGCGCGCGCACGAGAAGGTACATCACTTCAGGGTGATCCGCGGCAGCTGTGTCTTTCCCCCTGTCACCTTCAGGCGCAGCACTTCCTCCACCCCTACTGCCAGATTCGCGTTGCAGCTGCGATCGCTTCCGGCCTATATGGTAATACAAACTATCAGGGGGAGTGGCAGGCACGCCATGCACACTCAAAAGAGAGCGAGGGTGACTGGAAAAGTTGACAAGAGACCTATGTGTGTCCTTCCATGAGA
>Ga0105053_10012741_pt1 | contig 10070 bp, 10 predicted proteins | sample BON01_FD_78093 | JGI IMG/M metagenome (GOLD analysis project Ga0105053, IMG submission 78093) | Freshwater microbial communities from Lake Bonney liftoff mats and glacier meltwater in Antarctica - BON-01 | ecosystem: Environmental > Aquatic > Freshwater > Ice > Glacier meltwater | place: Lake...
AAAAGCTGCACGAGGTGATGTGCCCCGCCGATGACAGCCACCTGACATTGGAGTTTTCCGACCATTTCGTGATCAAACCGACGATATCCTTCGCCTTCACTTGTGATTTTGCAACAAACGCGCTGGGCGAGCATGGCGTGCCCGTGGGTGCGGGCTTTGTCTATGATTCAGGCACCAACACCAGATGGCTGAGCCACGAGGCGTTCCTTGACATGGTCGACACCGCATGATCCCCTATGGCCGACAGGACATTACCGAAGCTGACATTGCCGCCGTCACCGATGTGCTGCGTTCCGATTTCCTGACCCAGGGGCCGCAGGTGCCGCTGTTCGAGGCGGCGATCGTGGCGGCCACCGGGGCCGGGCACGCAGTGGCGGTGAACTCGGCCACTTCGGCGTTGCACATCGCCTGTCTGGCGCTGGACCTCGGGCCGGGCGATCTGTTCTTGACCGCGCCCAACACCTTTGTGGCCACGGCGAATGTCGCCCACCTGTGCGGCGCCGATGTGGATTTCGTCGATATCGACCCCGAGACGTTCAACATGTGCCCTGTCGCGCTGGCCGCCAAGCTGGCCACGGCACAGGCCGCCGGGCGCCTGCCAAAGATCATCGCGCCGGTGCATATGTGCGGTCAGTCCTGCGATATGGCGGCGATCGGTGCGCTGGCGCGGCGTTATGGCGTGCGGGTGATCGAGGATGCCAGCCATGCGATCGGCGGTCGCTTTGGCGACTATCCGGTGGGCGCCTGCGAACATTCCGACATCTGCGTGTTCAGCTTTCATCCGGTCAAGATTGTCACCACTGCCGAAGGCGGCGCCGCCGCCACCAACGATCCGGCGCTGGCCGCAAGGTTGGAGCGGCTGCGCAGCCACGGCATCACCCGCGATCCGGCCCTGATGACCCATGAACCCGATGGTGCGTGGTATTACCAGCAGTTGGAACTGGGCCTTAATTACCGGATGACCGAATTGCAGGCGGCGCTGGGCACGTCCCAGATGCAACGGCTGGAGGCTTTCGTGGTCCGGCGCAACGCGCTTGCCGACAGGTATGACCGGCTGTTGGTCGATCTGCCCTTGCAGCGCCCGGGGCGGTTGGCGGGTGTGCTGTCGTCGTTCCACCTGTATGTGATCCGCGTTGCGGCCGTGCGTCGGCGCGCGGTGTTCGACCACCTGCGCAGCAAGGATATTCTGGCCAATGTGCACTATATTCCTGTGCACACCCAACCCTATTGGCAGGGGCACGGTTTTGCGCTGGGCGATTTTCCGGCGTCGGAAACCTATTACGCTCAGGCGATTTCGATCCCGCTTTATGCCGGGTTGACCGACGATCAGCAGGATTTCGTCGTCGCCACCCTGAGCGAGGCTTTGGGGTGAAGCTGTGCCTGATCCCGGCCCGGGGCGGATCAAAGCGCATTCCGGGCAAGAATATCCGCAACTTTGCGGGCAAGCCGATGATCGTCTGGTCCATCGAGGCCGCTGAGCAGGCGGGATGTTTCGACCGTATCATCGTGTCCACCGACGATGCGGCCATTGCTGACATCGCCCGCGCCCACGGCGCCGAGGTGCCGTTCACGCGCCCCGCAGCCCTTGCCGATGACCACACGACCACCCTCGCCGTCATCCGGCACGCGCTGGACTGGTGCGAGGGGCAGGGCGCGTTGCCGGAAACCCTCTGTTGTCTCTATGCCACCGCGCCCTTTGTGCGCCCCGAAGATATACGCAAGGGCGCGGCCCTGTTGGCGCAGGCCAGGTTTGCGATGCCGGTGGCCAGTTTCGGCTTTCCGATCCAGCGCGCCGTGCGCATCGAGAACGAACGGTTGCAGATGTTCGACCCCGCCCAATTTGCCACCCGCAGTCAGGATCTGGACGAGGCGTTTCACGACGCCGGCCAGTTTTACTGGGGCGATACCGCCGCATGGCGCAGCGATCTGGCGCTGTTCGGCCCCGACACGGCACCGATCCATTTGCCCCGCTGGCGGGTACAGGACATCGACACGCCCGAGGATTGGGAACAGGCCGAATTGATGTTTCGCGCGCTCAGCCTTTCGGCGCCGTCGTCGTAAGCTGTTTCGCCAGATCGCTGATCGCCTGATCCTGCTTGTAGATTTCGGCCAGGATTTCCGCCGCCTCGTCGGGCGAGCTGCGGAAGGCCAGACGCAGAATGTCCATCCAGTTCTTGCTGTTGCGGGTGCGCACTGCCTCGATCTGGTCGATGATCGCGTCGTAATTGATGGGCGTTGTCATGTCAGTGTCCTTGTCAGGGTGATCGGGTCGGTGTCGTGGTCGCCTTGAAACCCGAGGGCGACAAACACCGCAAGCGAGGCGGCGTTGTTGCGACGGATGGTGGCGTGCAGGGTCGTGGGGCGAAACCGGCACAGGGCCAGCGCGCCGGTCAGCATCGGGCGCGCCAGACCCCGGCCTCGCGCGGCAGGCGCCAGCAGAATCGACACGGTGGTGTTTCCGCCCGCGCGGTCAAAGCGCACCATGCCGACCGGGCCGGGCGACAGGGCGATCAGGATCTGACGGTCGGGATCGGTCAGCGCCCGGGCGAACCAGTCGAGGTGACGGTCAAGCGGGATCGGATCCGGGGCGAGAGAGGCCGCCCGCGCGACCGGATCGTTGCGCCAGTCCCAAAGGTGCGGGCCGTCCTCGGGCAGGGCGGGACGCAGGTTCACGGTGCAGCCCTGTCCAACAGCGGTGCCAGGCATTGACGACTGCGCCGGGCGGCGCCGGTGTAGCGGGCCGCGAACCCCTGGGCCTGTTCGCTGAATGCCGCCAGCGCGGCAGGATCGCCAAGCAGGTCGTCGACCAGATCGCCCAGGGCTTCGGCGTCGGGGGCCAGGCGCAGGGCGCCCGCCGCGATGGCGTCTTCGGCTGGAAAGGTGATGCCGAAGATGCTGGGCCCCATCACCACCGGGCGCCCCTGGGACAAAGGCTCGACGATGTTGTGCCCGCCGTGGGCCACCAGGCTGGCCCCGACAAAGACCAGATCGGCCAGCGCATAGTAGAACGCCATCTCGCCAAGGGAATCGCCGACAAGCGCGGTCGCGCCGGTTGTTCCCGAGAGATCGTCGGCCAGCACCTGTGACCGGCGGGCGACGGTGTGGCCTGCCGCGGACAGTTGGGCGGCGACGGCATCGAACCGCTGGGGCGATCGGGGCGCCCAGACGATACGCGCGCCCGGCGCCAATCGGGCCACGAGGCGCAGCAGATCGGGCTCTTCGTCGGCCACCGACGAGGCGATCAGGAACACCGGCAGGTTCCCGGCCCAAAGCTTGCGCAGGGCAAGGCCCGCCTCGACCTGTGGCGCCGGAACGGGCTGATCGAACTTCAACTCGCCGGGGCAGGCGATCCGATCAGGCGCGACACCGATCCGCAGATAGCGGTCGCGATAGCGGGTGGTTTTCGTGAGGATCGCTGCAAATTGTTGGAAGAGTGCAAGGCGCAGGCCGAAAAAGCGTTTTATGTCGCGCTCGATTGTTCGATTCAGCAGATTGCCGTTCACCTGGACCATGGGAATGCCAAGGCGGCGCGCCAGCAGAAGCTGGCCCGGCCAGATCTCGGATTCCACGACCAGACCGCATGTCGGGCGCAGCCGCACAAGGAACAGCCAGACGCACCAGAACAGGTCCAGCGGAACATATCGGTGGGTGATGCGGTCATCGCGGAACAGGCGCCGCCCCTCGGCCAGCCCGGCGGGCGAGGAATGGGTCAGGCAGACATGGCACCCCGCCAGCAGCAGTTCCGAGATCAGCGGCGACACGGCGCGGGTTTCCCCCAGTGACGCGGCGAACACCCACACCGCGCCCCGCGCACCCACGGGGCCAAAGCCGAACCGGTGGTGCAGGAAGGCGCGGTACAGCGGTTCGCGCCGCGACCGCCAGACGACCATGGCCAGCGCCACGGGAAGCAGAAGGTGCAGGATGATCTGATAGACGACATGGGCCAGCCGCATCCCGGGCGAGGCCCGGGGCGGCAGCGTGATGTCGGGTGTCATCGTTCGAGGTCTTCATAGCGGATCGGCTGGCCCAGCCCGACGGCTCGGGCCAGCCTTGCATCGCTCAGCGCGGCGGAATCGGTGGGGGGGATGCCGGCCGAGGGGCGCACAAAGCGGTAATCGGCCGGCGAAATCCGATGGCCCGCCGGAAGATCGGCAAGGGCGAAGGCCGACCTGCGCCCGATGGCCATCGACACCTTCTCGGCCTCGGTCGTGTGCTTTTCGGGCGATCCGCGCAAGGCGTGAATCTCGGCGACGCCGGTGGCGATTTCGGCCATGACATCGGGCGTTGCGGAAAAGCGGTGATCGGGGCCGGGGCGTGCGGGGTCGTTGGTGAAATGCTTTTCGATCGCCACGGCGCCCATGGCGGCGGCGGCAAGGGGGCCGCGCGACCCGATGGTATGGTCGGAAAAGCCTACCATGCGGCCAAAGGCATCGCCCATGGCCGTCATCGCGCGCAAATTGATCTGATCGAACGGCGCGGGATAGCTGGAACAGCAGTGCAGCAGAACCACCTGGCCGGAATTGCCCCGGTCCAGCACAGCAAGCGCATGGGCCACTTCATCCATCGTGGCCATGCCGGTGGACAGGATCACCGGCTTGCCGGTGCCTGCCACGGCGTACAGCAGATCATGATACGTCATCTCGAAGCTGGCGATCTTGTAGACCGAACAGCCCAGGGATTCGATGAAATCAAGGTCGCGCGGGTCATAGATCGACGTGAAGGGCAGCAGACCCCGTTCGCGGGCGCGCTGGAACAGGGGGATGTGGAATTCCATCGGCATGCCGGCGGATTGGTACAACTCGTATAGCGTCGCCTTGCCCCAGACCGGGTCGATCCGCATCGACGGGTGGTCCGATCGCAGGGTCAGGCTGTCGGCATCATAGGTTTGCAGCTTGAGGCAATCCCAGCCCGCATCGGCGGCGATGTCGACCAGCGCCAGCGCCTGATCGAGGTCGCGGTCGTGATTGGCGCTGATCTCGGCGATCAGCAGGGGCCGCGCCTCGGGGCTGATGGTCTTGCCTTCCAGGGTCAGGTGCATCGGGGGCTCCGTCATTGCTGCAACATCCGGTCAATCACATTTGCTGCGCGATTGCCATGGACAGCGGCATGGGGCGGTGTGGGGCAGGGCGATCTGCGCCACCGGCGATACCTGGGCCTCAAGCGGTGGGCGAGGTTTGCAGGCCCAGGTTCGGGGCGCGGAATTGTACAGGCGGACAGGATGCCGACTTTCCCGGTTGGCATCGACGACCGACAGTACGTTCAAGACACGCGGAACGGCGTGCGATCCCGACCCATCGCAGACTTGACGTCGATCTGGCGCGGCGTTCCCTGCGTTGAGAAACTTCGGCCAGGAGGCCTTGGTGCCCGGAGTCTCGGATGAAGTGCTTGCAAGACTCAAGGTCGCACGAGATTTGGCGCAGATGGAGAGGAAGTGATTTGCAGTCATCGAGCGGGTCGCTCACCTGTCCTCAACTCGCGAAATCTTGTGGGGCCGCAGCGAGAAATCCTCGCGGCGTTTCCGGTGGCAAGGCGGCATGACCTTTGGTTGTGTCAGGGCTGACAAAGGGACAAGCCATGATCCGTCTTGTCAACAACCGGTCGGCGCCGAGCGCAAAAACCAGTAAGCGCTTGAAAGGCAATGGAGGCGAGTATCGGAATCGAACCGATATACACGGATTTGCAATCCGCTGCGTAACCACTCCGCCAACTCGCCATTGCGATTGGTTTCTTAGGGTTATCGGTGGCGGGCTGCAAGGGGAGAAAAGCCGGGTTCTCAATTTCTCGTTTCGTCATCTGCGTGTTCCGGAGTCCGATCCGGATGGCCCGGGGGGCGTCATTCGTGCTCTGGATGGTCGTGCCCTGTTGCGCTCACGCTTCTCGCCAGCGTGTACCCGGCCGGTCGATCGCGCGTGGCAAACGAGAACTGGGTCGCCCGAACCATCCGAGGACGCGCATTGCGGCAGGCCATCGGACGGCCGTCGGGCCACATCCGGATCGGAACGATCCGGCGCCATGCCGGGGCCACGCCGGGCACGAAAGGCGCGACCTTCATATCATCGAAAGCATTGACGAGGCAGAGGAGCACGCCTCGCAATGGCTCTGGACTTGCAACGACGACCGCCCGAACATGGGCATCGGTGGGATGACGCCCGCCCGGAAACTGACATTGGTCGCGCTAGTTCTGCAACTGCACTTTGGGAAAAATACCGGGGGTTGCCAAGGGGCGCGCAGATTATGGATAGGTCGCGGCTATGGGAGAGTGAGAATGCAGATCAAGGTTCTGGACCCACGGGTGTCCGATTGGGGGTTGCCGCGTTTTCAAACTGCGGGTGCGGCTGGCGTGGACCTGTTTGCCTGTGTTGACGGCGTTCTGCTGGTTCAGGCGCAGGAGGCGGCGGTTCTTGTGAGATCTGGAATTGCGATCTCGTTCGGTGATCTTTCGGTGGCGGGCCTGGTGTTGCCAAGGTCAGGGTTGGGGCACAGGAAGGGCCTCGTGCTTGGCAATACGATCGGTCTGATCGACCCGGATTATTCCGGCGAGATCTTGATCAGCGTCTGGAACCGTAGTCCCCTTGGCTCGGCGCCAATCGAGATTCGCGCGGGCGAGCGGATTGGCCAGCTGGTGTTTGTGCCGGTTGTCAGGCCGTCGTTCGAGGTGGTCGAGGACTTCAGCGATCAAACGACGCGCGGTGCAGGAGGGTTCGGCTCGACCGGGCGCTGAACATGTTGGTGCGAGCGGAACAGGACGGTTCCTCCGGCAAGCTGGACGACGTCGCCACAAGAGTATGAAAATCATGAACTTCACCCACTCTTTTGCCATCAATGAGCACCATCGCGGGATGCCGGGCTGTTGCCGTTCCGGCCTGTTCGGGGTGCCCCTGGGCATGCGGCATGGCGCGCGGATCGCCCGGACATTCGTGGCCGCCATGGCACAGGCGCGGTTCGCGGCGGGGGCGGTCGGGATGCGGGCGCCCGGGGCGTGCGGCGTGGGTGGGTTTGGCTGGATGGGGCGGAGCCGATGGTAACTGTATTCGCCCTGGCCGCCGCCCTCTGGGTTCTGGGTCACTCGCTCAGGGTGCCGGTGCAGGCGCGCCAGATCATGGTGGGGCTGCTGTTCCTGGCGGTGCTGGCGCTGCAGATCGTGCTGCCCGAGGGCAATCCGCTGCGCGAGGCGACGGGTGGGTCGGCGGGCGAATGGCTGGTGCTGGCGGGTTTGGCTGGTCTGGTCTGGGTCTATTCCTTCGGGCTGAAGCGGCTGCGCGCCCGGGTCCGGCCCGAAAATCAGCCGCCCGTGCCCAAGGGCGCCTTCGAGGGGGCCGAGCTTGACCGTTATGCCCGCCATATCATGCTGCGTGAAATCGGCGGGACGGGGCAGAAGGCGCTGAAAAAAGCGCGGGTGCTGGTGATCGGGGCCGGCGGGCTGGGGTCGCCCGCGCTGCTGTATCTTGCGGCGGCGGGGGTGGGCACGCTGGGGATGATCGACGATGACGTGGTCGAGGGCAGCAACCTGCAACGCCAGATCATCCACACCGACAAGCGTATCGGCATGCCCAAGGTGTTTTCGGCCGAGGCCGCCTTGCGCGCCCTGAACCCCTGGCTGATCGTGCGCCCCTATCATCGCCGTCTGGACGAAGCCATCGCACGCGACCTGTTTGCCGACTACGATCTGGTTCTGGATGGCAGCGACAATTTCGATACCCGCTATCTGGTCAACCGGGTGGCCTGCGATCTTGGCATCCCGCTGATCTCGGGCGCGCTGTCGCAGTGGGAGGGGCAGGTCAGCCTGTTCGACCCCGCAAATGGAACCCCCTGTTATCAGTGCATCTTTCCCGAACGTCCGGCGCCCCACCTTGCCCCCAGCTGTGCCGAGGCGGGGGTGCTGGGCCCTTTGCCGGGCGTGATCGGCACGATCATGGCGGCCGAGGCCGTCAAGGCGATCACCGGGGCGGGCGAGGGGTTGCGCGGCCGGATGCTGATCTGGGATGCGCTGTTTGCCGAGGCGCGGGTGATCACGGTGCAAGCCCGCGCCGGTTGCCCGGTGTGCAAGGCGCGCAAGGGGGTTTGAGCGGGGCAGGGCGCCCCGATCCGGGGCCCAACCCCTCGGGCGGGTTTGCCCGGAACAGGCGCGCCGCCCCGGGCTGCGGGATGGCGTGGCAGGTGGCGCGCGATCCCCCGTGACCCAACGCAAATTTGTGTGCGACAGGTCGAAACATGCCGCTATCATCAACGCGGTCTGAGGGAGGATAACAATGAAACATCTGATCGCTCCGGCCGTTCTGGCCGTCACACCGCTGGCCGCACTGGCTCAGGGGACGCTCTCGGTCGAGGGCACGTCGCTGTATTTCATCGGCCTGGCCGATGGCGACACCGTTGACAGCCCGCTGACCGTGCGATTCGGGCAGTCGGGCATGGGCGTGGCGCCTGCCGAGATCGAGAAGGCGAACACCGGCCACCACCACCTGTTCGTCGACCGTCCGCCGTTTGGCGAGGGCGAATTCGGCGACGAGGAATTTGAACTGGCGATCCCGAACGACGCGAACCACCGCCATTTCGGCAGCGGCCAGACCGAGGTGACCATCGAACTGGCCCCCGGGTCGCACACCCTGCAACTGGTGCTGGGCGATCATGGCCATGTGCCCCACGATCCGGCCGTGGTGTCGGACGTGATCACCATCACCGTGAACTAGCACTGGCACCACCGGGCGCGGCGCCCTAGGTACAAGGAAACCCGAACCAGGAGCCGCGCCCATGACCAACCCCCTGCTCGCCGACTGGCAGACGCCCTTTGGCCTGCCCCCCTTCGCCGAGATCGCGGATGACCAGTTCGGGTCGGCCTGTGACGCGGCCCTGACCGAGGCGCGCGCCCACATCGCCGCCATCGCCGACAGCCGCGACGAGGCGACCTTTGCCAACACCATCGAGGCGCTGGAACTGGCCGATGCCAGGTTGTCACAGGTTCTGGGCGTCTTCTATACCCTTGCCGGGTCGGATTCGAACCCGGTGCGCGAGGCGTTGCAGCGCGATTTCTCGCCGCTCTTGTCGGCTTACGGCTCCGAGATCACCTCGAACGCGGCACTGTTCGCCCGGATCGAGGCGCTGTGGCTGGCGCGCGAAACCCTGGATCTGACCGACGAACAGCAGCGCGTTCTGATGCTGACACGGCGCAGCTTCGTGCGGCAGGGCGCGCAGCTGACCGGCTTTGCCAAGGACCGGCTGGCGGTGGTGAAACAGCGCCTTGCGGTTCTGGGCACGCAGTTCGGCCAGAACCTGCTGGCCGATGAGCGGGACTGGCACATGGAGTTGGGTGAGGACGATCTGGCCGGTCTGCCCGATTTCCTGCGGGCCAGCGCCCGGGCGGCGGGGCGCGAAAAGGGGGCGGCGGGGCCGGTGATCACGCTGTCCCGCTCGCTGATCACGCCGTTCCTGCAATTCTCGCCGCGGCGCGACCTGCGCCAGAAGGCGTTCGAGGCCTGGGTGGCGCGCGGCGCCAACGGTGGCCAGACCGACAACCGCGACATTGCCGCCGAAATTCTGGCGCTGCGTGCCGAACGGGCCGATCTGCTGGGCTATGACAGCTTTGCCGAATACAAGCTGGAAACCGAGATGGCGGGCACGCCGGATGCGGTACGCGACCTGTTGATGCAGGTGTGGGAACCGGCCCGCGCGCGCGCCGAGGCCGACGCGACGCGCCTGACCGCAATGATGCACGGCGACGGCGTGAACGGCGATCTGGAGCCTTGGGACTGGCGATATTACTCGGAAAAGCGCCGGGTGGCCGAGCATGATCTGGATGAGGCTGCGCTGAAGCCCTACCTGCAACTGGAACGGATGATCGAGGCGGCGTTCGCCTGTTCGACCCGCCTGTTCGGCCTGGAGTTCAAGGCGCTGGATGTGCCGATGTACCACCCCGACGCCCGGGCGTGGGAGGTGACGCGGGGCGGCGAACATCTGGCGGTGTTCATCGGCGATTACTTTGCGCGCGGCTCGAAACGCAGCGGCGCGTGGTGCTCGGCCCTGCGCAGTCAGCAGAAACTGGCGGGCGACATCCGGCCCCATGTCATCAACGTGTG
>Ga0105053_10012744_pt1 | contig 10067 bp, 7 predicted proteins | sample BON01_FD_78093 | JGI IMG/M metagenome (GOLD analysis project Ga0105053, IMG submission 78093) | Freshwater microbial communities from Lake Bonney liftoff mats and glacier meltwater in Antarctica - BON-01 | ecosystem: Environmental > Aquatic > Freshwater > Ice > Glacier meltwater | place: Lake...
CACATAATGTTCTTGCTTCTGATTACCTCACGGATTGCCATCAGGCTCTTTTCTTTCAACAAGATACTCTTGTTTATTAAGAAATTAGCATTTGATGGCTTTTATCCACTACTAGTAGTTTTTCATGCAGGATGATTCAAATGCATTAAATATAGAGCATACGAACAAATAAATCAAGTTTTTAATCAATCAATCAATCAATTTTAATATTGCGGTATATTCTTCTAACAAATACCATCGAACCAAGTGAACCTATGGTTCCACACATCAAACCAAGAGCCAAGCAAAACAAAAACATATAGGAAAAATAAAAGGCGGTTTGCAAGAATCCAGTCATGCTCGTCTTCAGAAAGAAATAGTACGCGGAGTAAATATAAACATAAACTGCTGTGGTACCAGATGCCAAAAAAGATATCCAAGGCCAACGATAATCCTCGGCATTCAGTAAAAAGTACACACCTACGATTGTAACACAAACAGATACGACAATCAAAAGTAAAAACACCAACAGCATGAACCCATATACATAGTAGAATTTGTAATTCCAAAACGAAGTCATAATGAAATACATTTCAATGAATATCGAACCGAAGGGTAACCATCCAGTAAGAATAATAATTGTAGCAGGATGTGCGTACCAACGGTGCTCAGGTATTTGCCTCGGAAGGGAGTTCACTCGACATGGAAACTTTGATTTTGAATTCCTATTTTTTCCAAGCAAAGTCCCAGCAACAGTTAATGGAAATGACGCGAACAACCATATGAAAATGATCTTCAATAGCGTACCGAGAGGCACAATATTCATAGTACTGTAATACAACGATAGCCCGTTTAGCCAGAGTAGTGTTATTAACGATGTTACTGGCAACAGAAACGCAGTATAAAGCATACATCTGATCCAATGAAGAGGCTTTTTAGGATAGTAGTACTGGGAATACAGCGAACCTGATGAATATCCACCGATGAATGACGTGATGCAATAACCGAACAAACAAGTCGAAATCAATGCTCCTCTATTAACATACAACGATCCGACTATTGCCAAAATCACGACTAAAAACGTTAAAGATATCATTTGCAATCCATTACCATAACAAGCTGCGAAAAATGTAAAATGAGATGGAACTCGAAAAACATCCCCATGAATTTGTTTCCACCCAGAATCGTCACCAAAATCCTTATCCATTTCATCTATTTCAACATCAGCACTTCGATACTTGGCGTAGTCGTTCTTTAACGTGCGAATCAAGATTAAAGAAACGAGGCCACATAGGAAGATAACCATCATGAATGAGTTGAATATGGAAAACCAGTGAATCTGGTGCTCAAAGAAGGAATAATCAAGATAGCGTTCGAACCTATCGGCAAACAATTTATCAGTTTTCACCCAACGAACAGAGTATTTAAAGGATAATGCAGCTCCAGCTTTGATGGCAACTGGATGATCTGCTGTCATATTAACCTGGATAATCTGATCCCTATTATAAGCGATTGAGAACGATTTTCCAGTGTAAATATAAGATTGCTCATCCAGGTTAACTTCTCCAACCATACCCCAAATAGGCAGATCATCCAAATACATTTGATACCAATAGTGTTGAGCAACTGCACTTTCGAATTTTTCAACAGAATCGTCGTCCAGGACCTGTTGACATATAACCGTGTCAGGAACATCGATTGCAAATGTCATAGCCATCACTGATTGTATCAGTTCATTCCATTCTAGTATCTCTCCAATTCCTCCTGAATGCTTCTTGGCGTTTTGACTATTCTCAGGTTGGCAAAAAGGCAACGAATAATAGGTATATGTCTCTTGAGGATTGTGATAAGGACCAATTTTATTGAGCCATAGATCAACAGTATCACCTACCATATATAAATGTGATTCTTCATCAGCAACAGTGACCGCGACAAACAACAACAATACAAAGGCCATCATCATGAATGAATCCCAGAGTGATACAAAAATAATGTGTAAAAATAAACTACACAAATTTGGAAGGTTGGTATGTCAGAGGAGTGGTCATTGTTAACTGAGCATTTAAACGAATTTCATTCAGCTGTTCAAGAATTAAATCAATCTCACTCGCTCCTTCTTTCACATAGGCAGGATTCTGTGCTACCGTACTCGCAGTCACTTACCAAGGTAGTATCAAACGCTACCAATGTTCAACTTAGTCAAGAGTAGATTATTGAAGACGCACCAAATTCGGAACTTCGTGTCCAAGCGCTCGTTAAAGAAGCATGACTTTGTTTTAGGTCACTTTAGAGTGGCGATAGTTGGCTGTCCTAACGTCGGTAAATCCACCATATTCAACAGACTGATCGGAAAAGGTGATGCTATAGTGAGTGATGTTGCAGGCACTACGAGAGATCGTAAAGAAGGTTCAGCACATGTAGGAGATTTGAATTTCACGTTAGTGGACACAGGAGGATACGAAGATATGTCCAGTGGTCGTTTAACAGACACGCAGCTGCTGGCTCCAGCTCATGGCGCAAGTCTCGTGGACTCGATGAAGATGCAGATTCGCCATGGCGTTCGGACCTGTGAAGCTATAGTGTTTGTCGTGGATGCCAAAAAGGGCATTACGACTGATGATATTGAATTGTCAAGATGGATTAGAAAGAATTTCCCTGTAAAGACTCCCGAGAAGCCGAATCCTCCACGTTTGATATTACTGGCTAATAAATCAGAACGACAAGGAGATGCGTTTGAATGGGGAGGAACTGATAATCATTGGTCGAATTTTTTAGCAGACTGTTACAAACTAGGTTTTGGAGAGCCTGTACCTTTTTCTGCGGTACATAATCATGGAGTAGGCGACTTGCATAATGCGCTCTTGCCATGCGGCATTGAAGCAGGTATACAAATGCTTGCGGAAGGATCTGACCCAGAATCCCTTGTGAAACTAGCCAAGGAATTTGGTATGATTCGTATTTGTATCGTTGGCAGACCAAATGTTGGAAAATCAACGTTACTAAACTCCGTATTAGGTTATGACCGTACTATTACCGGACCCACTCCTGGACTCACGAGAGATACCATAGCGGTGGATTGGGAATATAAAAATAGAAGTATTCGGTTATTAGATACTGCCGGTATCCGAAAACGAACCAAGTTATTAGGTGGAGTAGGAAGTACGGCCGCATCGAATACCAAGGTGTTGTCGAAATTGAGTAGAACAGGTGGTTCTGTAGCCAAGAAAATGACCAAAACAGATGCGAAACTTGAGGATGTTGCGATCCAAAGTTCTATGCGTGCATTGGAACACTCTCAAGTTGTTATTGTTGTTATTGATGTCATGTCTCAAGTGGGCGATCTTGATGCCAGTGGTCCGCTTTCAAAGCATGATTTGGCAATAGTAGGAAAAGTGATCAAAGAAGGAAAAGCGCTTTTAGTAGTGGGGAATAAGTGTGATCTGGCAAAGGCGCAGTTCCGAGACAAGATAGAACCAATGATACGCTCGCAGCTGGAAGAGACTATACCTGCAGCTGCCGAATGTCCTATTCTTCCAATATCAGCACTTAACTCAGAAGGAGTAGCTCCTGTCTTAGATTCAGTGATTGCAATTTACGACAGATGGAACAGTCGTATTCCAACAGCAAGGCTGAATGCATGGATTCAAAAAGCTCAGTATATTCATCCGCCTCCTGCATCACGCGGTGCTGCATACAAAGACAGGAAAACCCAATCAGGGCCACTGAAAATCAAGTATTGCACTCAAGCGTCGACACGTCCTCCTACATTTGTTCTTTTTGTCAACCGCACTAAAGTAGACTCGCATGTTATTCCGCCAGACTATCAACGATATTTGAGCAACAGTTTAAACAAAGAGTTTGAATTGAATGGGGTACCTCTTCGTTTCACTTGTCGAGGCAGTTTGAAGAAAAAAAATCCTCGAAAGAGAAGGAAGACTCCAATTACCATTGCGAGTGATTCGCCTGTCGAAAAACCACAAAAACAAGACGAAATTTTCTAAATAGGTTTTTTTTTTCAACGCCTTTTTTGAATCCTATCGTTTTTAGTAATATCGCTCCTAGTAAGGTGGGCTAGGAATCGATGGAGTTTTCCTTAGTTAGACCTATTCTCTTTTGGACTGTCATCGATTTCGAAATAGTGTCATATTTGGAACGATGACAGCATGCTATCGACGCTGGCATAAAGTAGACATTCCCTCCGATAATATTTCTCCTCGGACAGGTCATACAGTTGTAGAGTTCAATGGACACTCCTATTTATTCGGTGGCACAGACAAGAATAGTCGGCAGCAAGACATGTACCGTTTCATTAACAACGGCTGGGAAAGCATTCCAGCTACTGGCGATATACCCCCTCGAAGATCAGGTGCCCAAAGTGCATGTCACGGAGGCATGATGTACCTCTTTGGAGGATATGATGGTAAGGATAAGAACTACTTCAATGATCTTTTTGCGTTCAATTTCACTACTAGAGAGTGGAAAGAGATTGTTCCTAATAGAGTCGATGAGAATAGTCCCCCGTTAAGACCACCTGCTCGAACAGATCACTGTTTTGTTGCTCATGGCGATTCGCTTTATGTTTTTGGAGGATACGATGGTCAGTTGCGCTTTCAAGACACTCACTGCTTCAACACGAATACTTGCGTATGGACTTGTGTGGAAACCAAGGGCGAGAAACCCACGAAAAGATTCGGACATAGTGGCGTGGTATACCAGAACCAAATTCTCATTTTCGGAGGATGGGACGGAAAAGATACCTTGAATTGTGTTTGGAGTTTGAATTTCGAAAATAAAACATGGACCAAAGTTGAAGAACCAGTGAACGATGAGAATTCAGGCAATTTATCAAATCGTCTTTCCAATATCGTTTTCGGGAGACAATCATTATTTGTACCTCAAAGTAGATATCGGCATTCTGCTGTTGTATACCAAAATATAATGTTTGTTTTTGGCGGGGTGGATAAAGATCACAGGAGATTCGGTGATATATTGGTATTCAATTTAGATACATGTGTCTGGGCTGTGCATCAGTTTGGAGGATATGCCCCTAGCGCAAGAACATTTCATCAATCAGTGGTTATCGGCGACAATGTATTGGTTGTTGGTGGCTATGATGGTAAGCAGCGCCTCAACGATATGTTCAGTCTGTATCTCGGTCCCCTTTCCCCGGCTCCTCTCCAAGAAATGGCTGCCAGTGTTATTCGTCGGAACAAGGAGTTGACCACGAGTTTGCCTCCTTTAATTGTTGAAACTTTGGTGTGGACACGAGATGCTTCAAACGTGCTTCGAGGAGGACGAAAGGATCTTCAAGGTTGTACAGCCTGTGAAGTATATCAATGTTCTTTTGAAACCGGGATATGTGGTGCATGTGGTCATAATTATATTCAACACGAACTCATTCGTGATGATCCGTTCTGTGAATCATGGCAACCGGAAGCAGAATTTGCAGATTCTAGACAAGACGCTGCATGCTCGTTTTCTGATTGTACCGAAATTGACGAAGCCAAGAAAACTGACAAACGTGGTTCTGGATTTAGAGCCTTTTTTAACTTATTCTAAGCTATTATTCCCTGTAGCAATTCATTTTGTAAAATAAAAGTCCTTAGACTGCTAAAACCAAACGCGTCGAAACTCCATTCAAATTCAAAATACATTTCATTATGCGGGGACCGTATCACCGCTCTAGTAATCAATCAGCATGGAGGATGCGGGGTTGCTTCGTCTGGGTGATTCGTTCAAGGGGGCTACTTGTCTTACCAACGCTGAAGTGACTATATTCCTCGCGAATGCTAAGAGCAACTATGAGGCCAATGACAAGGCTGTGCCGGAAGCCTTCGATCAGACTCTCGCCTACGCAAACCGATTCAGCCAGATCCGTCACCCTGTAGCAAATATGGCAGCTGTTCAAGGCCTTCGAAAGGAACTCGAGGCAGGGGAATGGACAAACGATGAAATGGAGACGGAGGTAAAGCTAGAACAATTTGAAATTGCATCATTGATAAACTTGAAACCTGAGGAGCATGAAGAAGCCGTCGCTTTGATTCCTAGTTTGGCGAAACGCTTTAGCGAAAGTCAAGTAGAAGATATGATTGAGAAAATTAACAGATTTTCTGGATCGATAAACTAAATAGGTATTTCAAACTAAAAGCATGTTTTCAAATCCACAACTGACAAAGTTCTCGTTAAAAGTTTTCTGGACAAAAAGGTATAAAAGCGAAGTGTTCCTTCTGATTACCTCACAGATACATTAAGATGCAAGTATCGATCAGTTGAGGTATGAATTATTATGTATGGAGTTTTAGGGTACAGAATGAATACATTAGTCATTTGATAAACCCACACTTGAGAAACAAAGTTAAGATTAATGTGTTGATAGTTCAACAGCCGACCTGATGCCATCTTAGCTTACATTTCTTTTAACCTTGGTAGTGGTAAATATTGATAGGATTACCATCATGCTCTTTACTTTCAACAAGATACTCTGTTCTTGTTGCAGATTTCTATTGGTGTTATGAAAGCCCCCCTTCCAAAATAAATTTTACGTAAATATTAACTTGATTATTTTCAAAAAGGTTTTCCTTCGCGATGAAAATTTACTAGGAAAAACGATATGCGTGGAGATTTAAGGCGACATTTCGCTGTGAAGCGACCACGTGAATCATGGAGTGTGGAATGCCCTATATGCAATAAAACGATGCTTAGTTCTGTCGTAGAATCACATGCAGCTACTTGCGAAGACCACCCAAAGAAACAATGTATTAAACCCAATTTCGAAAAGAGTGGTGATGCGTTTTCACTGCTCATGAAAGTGGCATATTGGAATAGTAAAAAGCAATACTTTGTATGTGATAAAGAGATGCGATGCTTCATATCAGACGAAAAGCCTGCGGCGGAATGGGATCAAGACGTCGCATATGGTAAAAAAAGAATATCAGTGTGTTCAGCAACGAGTTCAGGAACTCAAACTATCAAGGAGTCTGTTCTCAATGCCGCGAAAGGCTTCTTGGAAAGTGACATTATTGATCATTTACAGCAATACAATGCGGTTTCACCTGGAATATTGAAGTCTATCATGCAGAAAGCTGTGAGAAGACGAGCGGGTGGAGCAGCCATATGGGCTGCCGTATCGTTGGTACTTGCTGGTGAACACATGCAATTATTCCGACGATTCCCAATAATAGTGGTGGAAGATTCTATTTTGCACGACGAATATGATTTTTTAGTCTGGTGTATGATGAGTGTCGGAAAAGGGTTTGTTCCAAATCAAGTACTGTTTGAAAAGTATCTGCTTATTGTGATGCAGGTTTCACTTTGTCCAATTAGAGATTTAATCGATGGAGAAAGTTGCTCGTTTGATGAAATGAATTTTGATAATCCGAAATACCGGTCGCTTTGTTGTGCCATTCGAATTCGGGCAGGCTTCGGAGGTATGACAGGTGATATTGATTTGTTGAAATCAACTGGTGCTTCATGGAATAAAAGATTCGCACGACATGCAGAATGGATTACAGTTTTGACCAAGCTTCATAGGGGAATAAATAGGAGGTTGTTTAAAGTCTCTATACCTTTGGCATCGATTGATTGTCATTGCTGTCCGTGGATACTCGAGAAAATGGATATTGAAAACGCAGAGACGGTGATGTGGAAATGTGACGGAGCATTAAACAGCCGCAGGATTCTTAGTTTAAAAGAAATTCAACAATGTCGGTTAGGATGCGCCGATGTCACCAATAAAGTAAATGTAGATCCTCCATTGAAATACATTTGGGACAATGAAATGAAGCAACCTCTCGAAGCGATCCGTCTGCGTTTTCTAAAAGGCAAAATTTGTGCTCCTGTGACATTCTTTGAGTAGTATTTATGCTTTCAGCAGCGCTCGAATATTTTATACAGATTTTCGAGTCTCGTAACTTGAACGAATACTCCTTCAGACCCTCTTAAGAAGTCCCTCGGAGGATAAAGCTTCTTTCTGATGAGGGGAAATATTACATTTTTAAAAAGGTGGTTTCTCGGATGTTGCTCATTATGGTTCCACGTGCCGTCATCGTTGGTCGCCGGCAAGCTCTGTACGTAATAATCAGCCATGATATAGGAAGCAGACTCAAAACAATCCTGCTCATTTGTCCATTCAACTTGCTCACACAACCGTATAAGGAATGCTGGCAACGCACCGAGGCTTGGGGAGTGCCCTGAGATTAATTCTGGCAAACTTACCAGATTTCCGGAAACAATCCCGATCCGGAAATATTCTTCAAGCATTTCAGTGCGTTGTGCAAGAAAGGCGGCCATTTCTTTAGCTTTAATGTTGAATAGAATTTCATCTTGACTGTTTTTTTGTGCATGTCTATGGCGTAAACCCAATTCCAGGACTTCAACTAGAACGCATGGAGTTTCCAACACAATGCGTTTGAACGCACCAAAGTGTAAAATACATTCTTGGTATAGGAGTTCTTTTGATACTGCAAGATAATCCATCATATAAAGTCCGGTTTCTACTTGAACAAGACAAAAGCATTCATCCACCCATCCAACGAAAACCATAGATTTGAGCATCTTTATCATTTGTTCGTCTGAGTTGGTTCGAAACTGATCGACGAGGTTCTTGATACTTGATAATTCTCTGGCTTCGTCACAAATTTCAGGAGTAAGAATTTCTTCATCTGGAGAAGACTCACGAAAAAAACTTTCTAGCCCGCGACTTGTTGGATCTGTTCTGACCAACTTACTAGGTGTGTACTTTTTCTTCTTGGGAGTTTGAAATAGCTGCTGCTCGGGTACTCGCTTGGGAATGGTTTCTCGCTCAAAAGGCTGAGAGGTATCAAGAGTTTGCAGTGTGAAAAAGGTCCGAGAGGTGTTAGCACCAGCGAGTTTACTACGAATAAAGTCGGTAATGTGTGCTGCAATGATATCTTCATTCAGAAAATGTACTTCTCGTTTTGTAGGATGAACATTTACATCGACATGATGAGGAGGCATCGTCAATGACAGATATACAAACGGGTGTGTTCCTTTCGGAAGATATTCTGCATATAATAGATCAAGGCATCGTTTAATAGAATTGCAATTCACCAGCCGCTCATTGATAAATATAATAAACGTGCTTTTCTTACGATTGTAATTCGCGTTGGTCACATATCCTCTACATGACCACTGGCAAGCTTCGTCCAATTCCATCGGTTCAATCACCTGAAATTCATTGATATAAATGACTTCATTAGACACCAAAGCACCAAAAATAGAACGAATAGTATCTATTTTAGAATCACTGGAATTCGTATGGAGATCAGGAGTTGATGAATTTGCTTTCTTGCAAACCATACCAACCCCGATCCGTTTTTCGGGGTTCATTTTGTTGTGTTCAACATCTTCAGGCCACAAACTCTTGTGCACCGCGTAACTTGACATCACATCGAGAACCTTAGTGTATTCATCACCGCCTTTCTGAATGGCTCGCTTCCTGGCCGGCATGTTGTAAAATAGATCTTCCATGGTTATCAAAGTACCCACTACACCGGCACATGGCTTGGGATCTACAGTCTCGCCTGGTTTTGAAGCGCATAATTTACCGTTGCTATAACATGCTTTGAATGCACATTGCTGTTCAGCCGTTTTGGTCAGTATGGTAACATGCGAAACATGGGTGACGCTAGCCAGTGCCTCGCCCCTGAAACCGTACGTTCCAATGGACTTGAGATCGTCAAAGCTACGGAGCTTACTGGTGGTGAATCTTTCACATACAATGTCCATGTCTTGTCGTTTGATGCCGCTCCCATTGTCTTGGATGCTGAGTAATTTCGCCCCACCTGCTTGCGCCTTGACGGTGATGGTACTGGCACCAGCATCAATGGAGTTCTCAACGAGTTCCTTGACTGCTGATGCTGGACGATGAACAACTTCTCCAGCTGCAATTTGATTGATCACCTGTTCACTCAACCGCATGATAAGTCGCTCATTCATGTTATCACGAAAGAGGAGCTTGCCGATTTTCAAAAAAGGACCTTTTTTTTTTTTTTTTTTTTTGATTAAAATTTTTTTTTAAATTTTAATTATTTCCCCCCTAAAAAAAGGTTTTTAAATGATTAAAAAAA
>Ga0105053_10012745_pt1 | contig 10067 bp, 5 predicted proteins | sample BON01_FD_78093 | JGI IMG/M metagenome (GOLD analysis project Ga0105053, IMG submission 78093) | Freshwater microbial communities from Lake Bonney liftoff mats and glacier meltwater in Antarctica - BON-01 | ecosystem: Environmental > Aquatic > Freshwater > Ice > Glacier meltwater | place: Lake...
CTTGTTGAAAGAAAAGAGCCTGATGGCAATCCGTGAGGTAATCAGAAGCAAGAACATTATGTGGAATCACTGAATTCGCATTATATTTCTCCTGATGTAATTTAATTGCATCCCTCTTTTTTTATTTTTTTATTTAACAAACAGAAGATAATTTTTTTAAACACAGCAAAAATCGATTTTTTCATTTTTCGTTTTGTAGGGAGATGGCTGCTTCAAGCCTCGCTTATTTAGTATTTACAATAGTAGCGCTCCTTGGTGTCTTCATATCAAGTTTTTTGGTTAAAATGATCTTTGGTGTTTTGACCAATCTAGATCTTCAAGGGAGTGCGAAAGTATTCTTGAGGTACTTTCAAAATGAAATAACTCTTCCGACGGTGCTGGTAATGCAATTTGGATTTGGATTTTGGCTTCTTTCTAGCCTGCAGCGTTTCTTAAATGTCGAAGATGGGGACGCTGACCTAGCGTCTAATCTATTTTCCGCGTTGTTTTTCGTCCTGAAGTTTCTTCTTTACTTAACGATTGTGTTTTTAGTGTATAGGACTTCAACTTGGATTATAAATTGCAGTAGATATTTGTTCGACACGAAATACAAAAAATACAGGTTCTATAAGCACGGCGTGTTGGAAGCAATTAATGTGGTTTCTATTCTCATCTTGGTAGCGCTCTTCTTTGTCTTGTTTATTTCTATCGGTGGATCAAATGGGGTAGTTGGTATCATATTTGATTTGCTTTCCACGTTGAATTTGTTTTCTGTTACAATCGCTTTATCGTTGACTCCTTTGATCCGAGATATTATGTCTGGCATATATGTATTAACGAATCGATATTTTGAACAGGGCGATTTTATTCAAATTGTTGGTGTAGGTCAACCAGGGTATGTGGTAGAATTTAGACTACGCTTAATCGTATTGCAAGCATTGGATAAATCACTGGTCTATATTCCAAACGGCAGGTTCTTGTATTATGTTGTTATTAACTTTACCAGAAAGAGTAAAGAAGAATTGACTCGATACGGCTGCGAATTTTCTATTCCAATTCTCGAGTCTACTAAACCTGCAAAAACCAAAACCCTCCTGAGAGACATCGGAACGACGTTGAGAGATCGGAACAACAGAACAGGCAGTGCCGCTGTGGATCAAATGAGTTCGGCGTCCTTATTCAATAGTCTAGCAAGTTATTCTGTCAATGTTTCTGCTTCATTTGTAAGTATGCGTAACTGTAAAGGGGTTGATCTAATTGCAATTTTATTACTAGGATTTGAATGTGAACTTATCTTTCAATATTGATTCATCGTCTATGAAAGCCATGCATTTGGTAAAATCAGAAGCTATCTTGATTTTTACCGGCATGCTTCAAAAAAATCAAATTGGAATTCGGGGCCCTGCTAGATTTGCGTCAGGTTGAAAATCCAATTGTATTTGATTTCAAGAATTTTTTGAAATTCGATTTCATCGTTTTCGCGAGTGTCCACAAAACACACAAATTCATTCACTCGTGGTAAACATCACATAAATTGATTCATCGGCAAAAGCAAAACACGATGATTCAATCGTCAGTGCGAAAGAATGTGGCTGTAGTAGCAAGGTCGCAATGCATGCAAATGTCTACATCAGTGTCAAGGTACTCTCTTGAAAAAGTAGGTGACATTGCAGTGGTAACCATGGATGAGCCGGAATCGAAAGTCAACACGATCTCAACCAAGATGCAAGAAGATTTTAGTGCTATGCTTGATACCATTGAGAAGGACTCTTCCATCAAGGCAATGGTGCTTATCTCTGGTAAGCCTGATAACTTCATTGCTGGTGCAGATATCAAAGAGCTTGCTCGGATGACAACAGCGGAACAAGGTGCAAAAGCCTCGCAACTTGGTCAAAATTTGCTAGGCAGAATTGCTGATAGCAAGAAACCAGTGATTGCTGCAATTAATGGTGCTTGTATGGGAGGAGGATTGGAAGTTGCTCTCCATTGTCATTATAGAATCGCCACATCTGGAAAGAAGACCCAATTATCTCTCCCAGAAGTTAAACTTGGCTTGCTACCAGGAGCAGGAGGAACTCAGAGATTACCTTTAGCAGTTGGACTTCAGGCATCCTTGGACATGGTGTTGACTGGAAAAACCATTCGCCCAGACAAGGCCCTTAAAATGGGGTTGGTGCATGAAGTGTGTGACCCTAGTGCTTTGATGCACTCGGCGCTGTGTGCTGCTCGCGAGATCATTGACGGATCGTTAAAACCAAAGCAGAAAAAGAAGAATTTGATGAGCAGACTTTTAGAAGACAATCCTGTAGGACGCAAAGTCTTATTTAGCCAAGCCACGAAGATGGCCATGAAACAAAGTGGAGGAAACTACCCTGCTATTCCAAAGATACTAGAGGTGTTAGAAATTGGAGCAAATGAAGGATTGAAAGCAGGACTTGCTGCAGAGTCCAAAGCGTTTGGTGAACTTTCCCAGACAAAGGAATGCGCTGCTCTACAAAGCCTGTTTTTCGGAACTACCGAGTTGAAGAAAAATCGATTCGGCAAGCCTGCGAAAGTGCCTCAGACTATCGCTGTACTCGGTGCAGGATTAATGGGAGCTGGAGTAGCTCAAGTTAGTGCCAGCAAAGGTTTCAATGTGCTGCTGAAAGATATCAATGATAAAGGTTTGGGCCGAGGTATTGCTCAAATAGACAAAAATTTGAGCCTGGATGTGAAGAAACGTAAGAAAACTCCTTATGATAAAGACATCCTCATGTCCCGTATTGTTGGACTCACGAATAATGATGATTGGCAAACACATTTCAAAAAATGTGACCTTGTGATTGAAGCTGTGTTGGAGGATTTGGATTTGAAGCATCGTGTAATCAAGGAGATGGAAGAAGTTCTTCCAGAACATGCAGTATTTGCTTCCAATACATCTGCATTGCCAATCCGTGATATCGCCAAGGCCTCAAAAAGACCTGAGAACGTTGTGGGGATGCATTATTTTAGTCCAGTTGATAAAATGCCACTCTTGGAGATCATCACTCATGAAAAGACAAGCAATGAAGCTGCTGCAGCAGCAGTACAAGTGGGTTTGAAACAAGGCAAGACGGTAATCGTTGTTAAGGATGTTCCAGGGTTTTACGTGAACAGATGTTTGGGACCATACATGGCGGAAGTTGTAGCACTTGTACAAGATGGTGTTTCGTTAGAAACATTAGAAAGTTCGATGAAGAAATACGGGTTCCCCGTTGGACCTATCACTCTATGTGACGAAGTTGGCATGGATGTAGCTGCGCACGTGCAGCACACTCTTGCCAGTGATCTTGGAGTACGCATGGGTGGAGGAGATCCTACGCTTTTGCAGACACTGGTAGACAATGGCATTCTTGGTCGCAAGAATGGCAAGGGATTCTATAACTATCCTGCTGCAAAGCCTGGACAGAAAGCTGGTAAAAGGGAGGCTAATCCTGAAATCACCAACATACTCAAACCATTTATGCGGACCCCAGTGAAGTTGGAGATTGAGGATATTCAAAAGCGAATGGCATACCGGTTTGTTAATGAAGCACTACATTGCTTGCAAGATGAAATCATCGCCAACCCCGTCGATGGTGACATTGGGGCAGTCTTCGGAATCGGCTTTCCACCTTTCAGAGGAGGACCTTTCCGCGAAGTTGATTTTGTTGGAGCACAAACGTATGTAGACACCATGAATCGATATGCTGATAAATATGGTGCTCATTTCGCTCCTGCTCCTATCGTAGTGGATTACGCTAAGGCTGGAAAGAAATTTCACAACTAGATTCTCAATTAAAATTGACAGAATTTCAAATATATAATTATTTTAAGCTCCCAATCCTTTTGAAAGGAAACTGAGACCCCAAATCCACGGTACATTGAGTAGAATTCCATAAAGTAGCATGAACCAACCATAGAGCTCCCATTTCTTCACAGATACTTGAATTGCAAGAGCTATGGCATTTTTCATAGACTTTCCTTCTTCTGTCACCGTTTCAGGATATATGATTCGTCCATACTCTGTGGTCGACCCTAAGAAACTATAGGTGGGTGAAGTGATATGTCTTCAGGATATTCTCACAAAGCTACTCATGAGGATGAGTCTTGAGATATTCATTAAAACGAATGTCGCCATCACCATGAAGGATCCGAACAGTGAAGCATGAATCCAGTTTTCAGTTGTACACGAAGCATCGTGAACCGAGGATTGAAGGTCTGTTCTTGAGACCCCGGGACATGCTTTGCTGTCAACAGATTGAGTCTCGTCGTTAGGAGCACGAATATCACTGCATGATTTGATGTTTTCACAGGTGTATATGGCATCGCTATTAAGGGATACTTGTGACACACCATATATTGGTACTTGCTGCATATTGTTGGATACTGGCTTTGTTTTTTGGGTTTGAAAGAGCGGTAAATCGATACAGGTGCGTATTGCTGAAGCAGTTGCTAGCACCGTGGAATACTTTTTGGCATACTCATTGAAAAATTCAGTTTGATTCGCCAAGTTCACGGTGTTATTGTAAGCAAGTTGGTTACAGACTACATCGCGCCCAGTGTTTAATGAATTCACCGCCTTTGACGCGCTGGAATCACCGGCACTTGAAGCAAATTGGAATAAAGCTGCGTAGGCATTCTTGTACAATGTAGTTCCATTGGCTGTCCCATCGTTAATATCTTGGTAATCAATACCGACACAACCCGCGACATATTGAGTGTATATAGGCGAATAGGCGAGCCAGAAGAGACCAAGCAACACTCCAATTGCAATGAACGATAACGTTGATATAAGCCATGGGTTGGTCACCAGTTTCACCAGTTTTTGCTGAGGGGTTAGTTGTGAAGGGCCAGATTTTCCACTGACTTTCTTGATCCTCGCATCACCTGGTGGAGTGGATAATTTAGTTAAGTTCCAATACTTCCTGATGATAATGAGGGTCTGCAGCACTCGGAAAATGTAATCGAATATCAGGATAAGATTCGACATGTCATCAATACCCGTTTGAACTTCCTCAAATATCTGGGGAGAGTAGGAATAGAAATTCCAGTCTACTCGATCGCCGAGAGCCACTGTAACTTCAGTGTCTGAAACTACTCGAACTCCGCCAGCAGATTCAGAGACTTGGCCTGCGCTGGCTTTAGAGCTGGCAGTTTCTTCTTGAACCACTGCAGTTTTCGCGGAAAACCCAGGAAGGAAGCTATCACTGTAGGCATTCCAACTAGACGTGTAATTCCCGGTGTTGATCTCAGGCGGATTATAGGGAGGGAAAGGATTGGTTGGCGTATTCGCTTTAGCTTGATCTGTCTGAGATACACTTGCGAGCTGAGCTTGGTACAGTTTCTGATTGACTGATTCAAATATGTTGCCTGAAGTTCCCAGTGCGTATTGAGTGGTTTTGGAAGTGAGCACCAAATTAAGGATCGAGTCTACGTTGTACACATCATAGGGACTTTCAGAAGAAGTAGGACTCGGTGTAGTGACTGGGGCGGTCAACAGTTTGTTGATTTCGATAAAGAGGTTATTGTTTCCAAGTTCATCAATTAGCCATTTGTAATCCGCAATCATCGCATCAGCTTTGACTCTGAAGGCCGCGACTTTAGTTTGAAACGATGAAAATTCATTTTTCGAACTGTTATAACTGTCCACAATTTGTTCGAATACTGGAGATGATGCGCAAGTACCTCCTTCAACCATACAACCTTGTAACGATCCGAATGTTGCGTTCAAATTTGAAAAAATGACAGATGGGTCCCGAATTCCGTTTTTCGCTCGGTCCGCCCATTGCTGAAATGCCAATGATTTGGACTCCATGTAGATCCGGTCGTATTCGGCCCTTGCATCTATTTGATTCGCTTGAGATAAAACCTCGGTGTCTGTTGTTGATTTTAAAGTCTCAGCATGCTGGAATGCAACAAAAGCGGAATTGTCGCCACTAATAAGGTTGTCCACTTGCTGGCATTCCAATTTTCCAGTATTGATGCGATAGGTGGAGAGATCTTCGTTTTTTAAATCATTGATAGTGAGCAAGTAAAATTTCTCAGCAGTCGTAAAATTTTCAAAAAGTTGGTCTACAATTGCTGCGTTCAGATTCATAAGTATGTCTACTCTGTTCAATTCATCATTATGGGCAGCATTGTATGCATCTTTACATGTCCTCTCTCTGCTCTTTACACATGACACATACCTTCCACTTTGATCTACAGAGGCTGAATAAGCTACTTGAACTTTATCAACCACAGAATTCAAATCTGGAATTGAAATGGATCCTCGAACGATTGATAATGCGAATCCATAGGAAGTTAGCCATAGCAACATGACTGCGATGAAGGCTAGCAGTCCTCTTGGTCCCAAGTGGTATTTCTTAGCTACATTCTCTTTCTTGACTTTGGCCAGCTCCTTTTTAGCTGCACCAGGATTAGGAAGTCCCAGAAATTCCTTGCCGCTTTCTAAATTCGCGAACTCAATTTCATCGTCTTCTGATTCAGAGGAGGCTCCTTCGTTTTCGAAAGCAAACCGCTCTGAAGAATCTCGTCTAAAAATGCGCTTCAAACTCGGAGGTCGAACATGCTTTAAACTCGGAGGTCGCAGGTGCGGTAGGTGCAAATGATGATGTTGGTCATCCACGGAAGACTTTCTCCCTACCATCTAGATTAGACAGAACAACGAGATCCAGCGCAAGGGTGTGCACTATATTTATTACAAGACCCAAATAATATATTCATAAATATAACTAATAAAATAGCCGTGTCTGTTAATAGCATTGGAAGGATGCAAATTCGGAGCAATAGAGTGCAGATGAGCGAAGGATATGTGAGGAAGGGAACAGTCAAGGCGCCACTGCCAAAAGACCCCCCACCCAAAGGCCCTATTTTAAAAGCGAGTCCACCGTTGCCTCCAGGTGATCTTCCCAAGCTAACACAAAAGAAACCTCCACCACTTCCACAAGTGGATGTTGTTTCATTCGTTGAGAAGCCTACTCCTGTCAAATATCATTCACCATCGGAACGATCACACAAGATTGAAAGAGCCTGTGTGTGTGCTTTGGCAGTGAGTTTGCTGTGGGCGACTAGTCTCGTTGTTGCGCAATCCCTTGTGGCCTCTTTCATTCCTAGTCCTACATATGATGATGTATATGCGAGCGGAGTAGCATTGTTGAATGTATCAGAGGTACAGAGAACTAAATATGGAGTGTGTGCAGAAGGGAATGCTTATTCATGCGAGACGAAGTACACACAACAATCGAATAAACTATGGGGGGATGTGAACGCTACTCAGGCTGAGCTGGATCGGTTGTTGGTTTTGTTTAGAAAGGAGTATGAGTTGTCTGTAGCTGCTTACTATGAGTCTATCTTTGTTTTGAGCTACTTGGGAAATAACTCGGTGAATATCGATACGTTCGGAACAGGCGCTGTTGGTTGCCCCTCAGTATCGAGTATTGTTGGAAAAGAGTTTAAAAAGCAATTTGTCATTCAAGAAGCAGGTCTTTACAACCAAGAAGGAAGCAAGGCTGTTAACGGACTTCGTGATAGTTTTGAAGCTCGTGCGATTTATGACGCTAATTACTTCAACGCTGCCACCGGTGGCTATTTAGGAGGTCTTGTACCCCCGTCTACTGATCCAGATGCAATACTTGCAAGTGTGAATTTGACTCTGAACCAAGCTATTGCTTGTGCCACGCAAGGTGAATATGGAGGAGAGGTGTGTCCTGAAAGTGCTGTGCTTTTGAAGTATCAAACCATGTACTTGGAAATGGAATCGTCCTTTACGGAGCTCATCGACAAAGGAAAAGCCTATCGAGATGACACTTACGCCAAACTCAACAACTACAAAGATCTTTACAATAGAATTCTGGCTATTAAAGGCAAGCTCATTGATGCGTTCCCTCCATCAGCCAATTTCTTCAGCATCTTCGATACTATTTTCCCTGGCTTATCTGATGATTTAGGAGCTCTTCTAGGGCTCGATATTTATAAATATTTGAACGATCCTGAGGAATTGAAACGGGAATTGGAGGCCCAAGCTGCTGCAACAACAACAGCACTACAAGCGGAAGCAAATAGAATCGCCTCGGCGAATATTAACGTGGCAACTGATATGGATGGAGTTAAAGGCGCGATTCTCTCTGATTACAATCCACCTCCAAGACAAGATAATGCAACATATGATGAAACTACAGATGAGTTTATCAATCAGTTATCAGGGGATCTCAATGGGGTAGACGCTGATAAAGCCAGCAACACTTTGAGTGATGCAAAGCAATTTGATGCCAAGGATTCGGCTACTAATTTGCTCAGTACATTGACACCACGTCCTTGGGGTTTTTTCACCGATAATGAAACCTATAAAGCGTTTTTTGAAGACATTACCAGTATTAGTAATTGGGCGAAATGGATTGATATAGCTTTTCGAATTGTGAAAAGTTTCATGATTATTCGTAAATATTGGAATTCCTCGGCATTGAATCTCCCTCCTGCAGATGTTCGTTCTCAAGCTGGTCTTAAAGCAGGTTTGTATACAGCGAAGAAGAATATTATTCAAAAAGTTGGTATGTTTATCACGCATCCTGCCTTTCACATGATTACAATGCTGATATTCGGAATCTTGTTCTCATTAGCCTTTTATTCTGCGTATCAACCACTGTACACTGAATATACTGAGAACTGCGTAGAAAGATGCTACACGGATGTGGTCAACACTTTGGATAATAGCTTGATCGAAGGGCGCGGCAACGGAACGATGATGTACAGAAACTTTTATACCATTGCAAGTCAGTATGTTTATGCGGATGGAGATTATGTTACAACGACAAGAATTGAGGATCTGAATCATCGTATCAAACTTGCCTGCAAAGAGCGAGTCATTACTTCATTGAATGTTCAACTGGATCAAGACAATGAATTTTCATTTTACAATACGTCCTTCGAGGGAATTCGATCCAAGATAGTGGAACTTCGACGTTGTGCCAATATGGCCAACGTCAATGCCACCGTCAATGGCAATCCAACATTTTCAAACGAATTGGCTGCAGAGAACAAGACTATTGTTGAACCTGTTTTCGGAGCGACTGCTTCAATGGGAGTGAATGCATTTGTTTTTCCTGGTCAGTATACTGAAAGGCTTTATGACTGCGACAAGATCAGCTCCTGCCAAATGACTTGTCCGGGACCAAGTGAACCAATCATCCGAGGTAGTGCATTTGCATCCAGTTGTACAACTGAGTGGTACTTTCATGCTTCTTCGTTAGGATGGTTGATGGTGGCGGTTATTTACGTTGTTGTTAATATCAGTCGGATCTACTTCTTGAGAGGAGTGGTTCAAGTGTATTGGAGGCATTTAGCCCCTGATAGGTTTCACTACCTGGCTTCCTGCTCGCAAGAAGGAATCATCATGTATCCCGAGGCTGTACCTGAGAAGTCTTTCAAGCATGAGATTATTCATCAGTTGAGGATTACTATTAAACGATATGAGAGAGAAGCATGGCTGATTTTGCTCTTCGGTGTACTTATCAACATTCCGTGGATTGTGTTCCTAGATACACTGAAACGAAATCTGGCTTTTAACAAAGATAAAATATGCGACTAATTATTTTGTTCATTTTATGAAGTTATTGTACGTGCATCTTCAATTTTTCGGATAGGAGAAATTCGACTCGTGATACCTTTGACATATTGAGTTCGTTAGCTAGGCAAAATGTTTTTGCTAGATCATGCATGTTGTCATGCTGATGCACTGAAATCCTTCCTGATTTCCCTTGGCCAATATTCACATCTAAATTAAATAGAAGAAGTTCAGGGGCAGCAGGTGGAGGTCGCGTGGGGCTTTTAATATTCACACTGCTTCCTTCCAGTGTGGCTTCTAATAACTGCCGTTGTTTCTGAGTGAGCATACTTGGATATTTGATTGGTGAGGGAAGGGTATGAGGAGTTTCGTGAGAGGTATCTACACGGATAGGTTGATATGATGAGGTATCTACACGGATAGGCTGATATGATGAGGTATCTACACGGATAGGTTGATATGATGAGGTATCTACACGGATAGGTTGATATGATGAGGTATCTACACGGATAGGTTGATATGATGA
>Ga0105053_10012748_pt1 | contig 10065 bp, 6 predicted proteins | sample BON01_FD_78093 | JGI IMG/M metagenome (GOLD analysis project Ga0105053, IMG submission 78093) | Freshwater microbial communities from Lake Bonney liftoff mats and glacier meltwater in Antarctica - BON-01 | ecosystem: Environmental > Aquatic > Freshwater > Ice > Glacier meltwater | place: Lake...
AACGGAACATATACGTACACGCCAAGTCAAGGCTACATCGGCCCAGACCAATTTGTGTAACAAATATGTGATGATGGATTCCCAGTTCTATGTGCCCAGGCAACTTGCTATATCACAGTATTCCCTGGCCCAGGCATCTCATTTGTAATTACAGAGCCACTTTGTAATGGTCAGGCCAATGGCTCTATCAACATTACCGTTTCTAATGCAACTGCTCCATTGACCTATAGCTGGTCAAACGGTGCAACTACTGAGGACCTGGCCAATGTTACTGCTGGAACGTATGTGGTCACAGTTACGGATGCTCAAGGAAGTGTGCTTCAGCAAACCATTCAATTGACACAACCTGCTGTTGTTTCGGTTGTGGTTGACGTTCAAGATGAGACCATTGTTAACGGATGCAATGGTTCTGCCACGGCCAATCCAGCTGGAGGAACTGCTCCATACACATATCTCTGGAGTGATGGTCAAACGACTCAAACAGCTCCTGGCCTTTGCGCTGGAATCTATCAGGTTACAGTAACGGATGCAAACGGATGTCCGGTTACAACAAGCCGAATCATTAACCCGCCATCATGTGATCTTGATGTGAACGTGACCGGACAACCGGTTGGTTGTAATGGAGGTTCAAACGGTAGTGTTTTGGCAACCCCAATTACAAATCAGAACAATACTCCTTTCACGTATCTATGGAACACAGGAGCAACAACTCAACAAATCACGGGGGTTTCTTCGGGACCTTACTCGGTTACAGTTACTGATGCCATTGGCTGTACTGCTTCTGGAAGTTTCACTGTTGCACAACCGCCACTTTTGGGAGCAAATACTTCGGTTGTTGACGAGCAAACCTTCGGTGGTTGCAATGGTTCTGCCACTGCCACTGCCACGGGTGGTACTTCTCCTTTCCTGTATTCATGGAGTAATGGAAGTATCGGACAGACTGCCACTGGCCTTTGTCCAGGGAATTATACTGTGACAATTACAGATGCACGAGGTTGTGTCGTTACGAGAACGATAACAGTAAATGCGCTGTCATGTACTGGATTTACGGTTCAAGTCAACACCACAAGTCCAACATGTTTTGGAGCTAATAATGGAGCAGCTATTGCGGTCGTTTCTGGTGGAACAGGTCCATTCACTTACTTCTGGCCAACTGGAGGTTCCACTGCACCTTCACTAAGCGGATTGAGCGCAGGAACCTTCACGGTTCAAGTAACGGATGCTGTCAATTGTATTCAAACTTCAAGTGGAGTTGTAACTCAACCAGCTCTTCTTCAAGCTGCAACGGCTGTTGACCCGGTAACGTGTCATGGTCTAGCAAATGGTGCCATTGAGTTGACTGTAACTGGTGGTACAACTCCATACACTTACACATGGTCAAATGGAGCAACTACGGAGGATTTGAATAATCTTGGTCCTGGGAATTATGGAGTTTCTATTCTTGATGCAAATGGCTGTACAGCCAACGCAAGTGGAGTAGTTACCCAACAAGATACATTGGGTGCTTCAAGCATCAACACAAATGTTACCTGCTTTGGAGGTTCAGATGGAGCAATAGACTTAACCGCTACTGGAGGTCTTCCTCCTTATCAGTATTCTTGGTCAAATAGTCAGACAACTGCTGATGTTTCTGGACTTACTCAGGGAAACTATACCGTGACGTTTGTAGATCAGAATGCTTGTGTATTCGTTTATTCAACTTCTATCACACAAGCGGGTCTGTTTATACCTACGATTACTCCTAGCGGACCAACCACATTCTGTGCTGGTGGACAAGTAGTTCTTACTGCTAGTGCAGGAGCTTCCTATTTGTGGAGCAACGGTGCAACAACTCAGGCCATTACAGTTACAGCTACAGGAGTATTTAGTGTGAATGTGATTACGGCTCAAGGATGTTCTGGAAATTCTGCAAACGTGCAGGTAACGGTAAATCCGAACCCAGTTCCAACGGTTAATCCAGTGGGGCCTACAACATTCTGTCAAGGAGGAAGCGTAACGCTTACCACAGGTTCGTTTGCGTCCTATCTATGGAGTACGGGAGCAACAACTCAAAGCACTACCGTTTCAGCTTCAGGTAGCTATACGGTTACTGTTACCAACGGGAATGGATGTGTTGGAACTTCGGCCCCGAGGGTTATCACGGTGAACCCGTTGCCTACACCAACTGTAACGGCAAATGGTCCATTGACTTTCTGCCAAGGTTCGAATGTGGTTCTGACAGCCAGTGCTGCCAATGCTTACTTGTGGTCTAACGGTGCTACTACTCAATCAATAACTGTTACAACAGCTGGAACATTTACTGTAAGAGTAACTGGGCCGAATGGTTGCCAAGCAACTTCAGCTCCAGTAACTACAACCATCAACAGTAACCCAATTCCAACGGTGACGGCTGGTGGCCCAACCGTTTTCTGTGCTGGAGACAGCGTTGTTCTGACGTCTTCAGTAGCAAATTCTTATCTGTGGTCAACAGGAGCAACGACTCAAAGCATAACAGTTTCGGCTTCAGGAAACTATTCAGTTACTGTAACAGATGCTAACGGTTGCCAAGGAGCTTCGGCACCGAGAAGTGTGACGGTGAACACTAATCCAACGCCTACAATTTCTGCCAATGGAGATTTGGAATTCTGCGCTGGAGACAGCGTTGTTCTGACATCTTCACTTGCTAGTTCATATTTGTGGAGTACGGGTTCAACCACTCGAGCAATCACTGTTTATACAACTGGTGAATACGCTGTAACGGTTACAAATGCAAGTGGATGTTCTGGGACATCGGATACTGTTGACGTGGTTGTCAATAATAATCCGACACCTATAATTACTGCCAATGGCCCGACAGAATTCTGCGCAGGTGGAAATGTTCAGTTGTCCGTGTCATCAGGTGGAACTTACCTATGGAACACTGGTGCTACTGGTCAAACCATTACCGTTACAACAAGCGGAATGCGATGGGTCACGGTGACAAACGGAAGTGGTTGCTCAGGAATTTCGGATACGGTGAATGTTGTGGTTAATCCAAACCCAACACCAACCATCACTCCTGATGGTCCACTCGAATTCTGCAACGGTGACAGCGTAACGCTGACGTCTTCTGCGGCAACTTCTTATCTATGGTCAAACGGTGCTACAACGCAATCAACTGTTGTTTATGCTTCAGGCACGTATAGCGTTACTGTTACTGATGCCAACGGTTGTTTAGGAGCGGCAAGCCCTGTGACTGTGGTTGTGAACCAATTGCCATTCTCAAACATCTTCGCTACCGGTCCAGTTACCTTCTGTGATGGTGATAGTGTTGATTTGGTAGCGCGTCAATCAGCTGCATATCTCTGGAACAATGGCGAGACTACTCGAATCATCACAGTGACAACTTCAGGCACATACTCGGTGATAAGTTTCGATGCTAACGGATGTCAAAGCGAGTCGAATGAGATTACGGTGACAGTTAATCAGAACCCTCCAGTTTCAATTGGAATCAGTGGTCCATTGACATTCTGTGATGGCGACAATGTTGTGCTTACAGCCGCAGTCGCTTCACCGTTGAGTATTCAATACACGTGGAACAATGGACAGACCACACCTTCCATTACGGTTGCAGATTCTGGTTCATACTATGTTTCTGTTGTTGATGCAAACGGATGTACTGGAAATTCAGATACCATCAATGTCGATACTTGGGATCTTCCTGATCCACACATTACAACTGTTGGAGTTCCTTCCTTCTGTGTTGGCGATACGATTTTCCTCACCACAACAGAAGAGTTTGAATCGTACCTCTGGACAAATACTGGTGATACAACTCGAACCACGTATGCGGTTAACACTGGTTTCTATACCGTACTAGTGACGGATACAAATGGATGTCAAGCGTTGTCACCTGAAGATTTGCTCACGGTAAACGTGAATCCGACACCAACAACGACACCTGATGGAACTATCGAAATTTGTGATGGTGACACAATTACCATTACATCTGTGATGGCCGAAAGCTATCTTTGGACAACTGGCGATACAACGCAGGCAATTCAAGTATTTGCTGCTGGCATTTACAACATAACGGCAACCGATGCCAATGGCTGTACAGGTACAAGTTCTGATGTGACTGTGATTGTTAATCAGCTTCCAAATCCTAGTATTGTTGCGGATAATGATTTGGATTTCTGTGCAGGTGGCCAGGTTACCTTGAGCACGCAGGTATTTGAGACATATCTTTGGTCAACAGGTGCGATTGGACAAAACATTATTGTCAATCAGTCTGGAAGCTACACGGTAACTGTTACCGATAGTACAGGATGTGCTTCAGCATCTGCAATAGCTGATGTCACTGTATACAGCAATCCTACACCAACTATTACTGTTACTGGCCCACAGCAATTCTGCTTCGGAGATTCGGTTGTGTTGACGGCAACCGCTGGTTTCAATGGGTATGAGTGGTCAAATGGAGCAACTACCCAATCAATCACTGTTTATACGTCAGGTTCATTCAACGTGACAGTAACCGATGAGAACGGATGTCAGGGAACATCTCCGTTGAGAACCATTGAGGTTTATTCGCTTCCGATTATTAACATCATTGCTAATGGATCAACTGAGTTCTGTGCTGGCGATTCAGTTACACTTACTGCAACTGGAGGCTTGAATTACCTCTGGAGTACTGGCGCGACTACACAATCTATAACGGTGTACAACACAGGGGGCTATTATGTGTCTGGAAACAACCAGTTCGGTTGCTTCAGCACGTCTTCTTCTGTTTCTGTACTAGCAAACAACCCACCAGTTGTGACCGTGTTCCCTGATGGGCCAACGCAGTTCTGTGCTGGTGGTTCAGTTGGATTGAGTGCCAATGGAGCAGATACTTTCCTATGGTCAACCGGTCAAACAGGAACAGGAATAACCGTAAACACTTCTGGTCTCTATTCAGTAATCGGAACCAACGCTAATGGTTGTAGTACCGAGACAGGGGACATTCAGGTAACGGTTTACCCGAACCCAGTGCCGGTTATTACACCTAATGGGCTAACAGAATTCTGTGCTGGTGATAGTGTTGTTCTTACTTCAAGTGACGCTGTTAACTATCTGTGGTCTACCAATGCAACCACGCAGTCAATTACTGTATTCACTTCTGGTCTTTACACCGTTTCGGTTGTTGATTCAAACGGCTGCGAGGGTCTTTCTTCGCGAGTTACGGTTGTGGTCAATGAAAATCCGATTCCTGTCATCACAGCCGATGGCCCACAGCAATTCTGTGATGGCGATTCGGTTATGCTGACCTCAAGTACATTCGATTCGTATGCATGGTCAACTGGAGATACAACACAAACCATTGTGGTGTATACTAGCGGAAACTACTCAGTGGAGGTTTCTGATCAAAATGGTTGTTCAGGCCTATCGGCCGATGCCATCGTAACAGTTTATCAGAATCCAGTTCCAGAGATTGCTGCTTCAGACACGGTTGTATGTGATGGTGAGATTGCGACTTTGACATCTAGTCAATCAAGCGGTTACCTGTGGAATACCGGAGCTAACTCGCAACAAATTTCTGTTACTGAAAATGGCGTTTATTCTGTAATTGTTACTGATGGTAATGGATGTTTAGGAACAGACAGTATTGATATAACTGTCAATCCAACACCAACTCCGATTCCGGTTATCACTCCTAACGGGCCAACAACATTCTGTGCTGGAGATAGTGTGAATCTTGAAGTTGATACGTGGGATAGTTATCTCTGGTCAACGGGCGATACAACTCAGAACATTTGGGTTGATGAATCAGGACTTTACATTGTAACCGTTACGAATGAGTTCGGATGTGATGCAGCTTCTGCTGGTGAGGTCGTGACCGTAAACACTAATCCTGTTCCAACAATTGTGGCGAATGGAGACAGTGCGATATGTGATGGCGAAAGCATTACGCTTAACACTGGAATCTTCAATACTTATTTGTGGAGTACGGGAGATACGACTCAGTTTATCATTGTCGATTCTACTGGAACGTATTTCGTGACAGTGACAAACAGTGATGGTTGTTCAGGAACTTCTTCAGACTTTGAAATAGTGGAGAATCCGCTTCCAGTAGTTAGTATTGATGCTGATGGGCCGACAACCATTTGTCAAGATGGTGAGGTTACGCTGACAGCTGTTGGAAATGGTCCGTACCTATGGAGCAATGGAGCAACTACACAATCAATACTCGTGACAATTGCAGGGACATATTTTGTTCAGGCAACAGATACAGTCACAGGTTGTGTTGGCGTATCTGATGATGTTGTGGTTGAATACTTCCCAGACTTTGATCCAGACATTACCGCTGACGGTCCAACTGCTTTCTGCGATGGAGAAGAAGTAATCTTGACTGCCACGGAAGGCGCATCGTACCTGTGGTCAACGCAGGACACTACGCAGAGCATTACTGTTTCTACAACAGGAGTTTACACCGTGACTGTTGTTGATACGAATGGTTGTTCAGGAACAACGGGTCAGACCGTAACCGTGCTTCCAGCACCCATAACCGAGATTATTCCTGATTCTCAATTCCCTTATTGCGAAGGCGATGTGGTAACCTTGACCGCGTTAGGGGTTCCATTCATTAATGATTTCCTATGGAATACAAACGAGACCACACAAAGCATTGAGGTTACCACCTCTGGCGTGTACACGGTTACTGTCACAAATCTGCTTGGATGTTCAGCCACCGCTTCATTACCCATTGGATTCCTTCCAACACCAACTGCCGAGATTGACATTACTGGAGGTTCTAGCATTTGCGAAGGAGATCAGGTTACTCTGACCGCTTCTGGTTTGCCTTTCGGAAATACGTATCTATGGAGCAATGGTCAGACAGGTCAATCTATCACTGTTTCGGCAGCGGGTACATTCACCGTAACCGTTACCAACTTTGCAGGTTGTAGTGCCGCTTCTGAGCCAGTATCAATAAATGTTGTTCCTGGGCCAACAGCAGACGCAGGTCAGGATGTAGTTATTTGTATCGGTGATACGGTAGTCTTGGTAGGTGCTGGTGGAGACAATATTGTATGGACACAGGGTGGCACATCGCCAAGTATTTCAGTGAGTCCGTTTGATGATACTATGTATCTACTGAGCGTGACCAATGATGGATGTAATCAAGTAGCAACAGATACCGTTTGGATTTACACACAAGCCTATCCAAATGCTGCATTCGGTTATGGTGATACGAATTTAGGAGAGCCAGTACTCTTTACCGATTCATCAACAGTTGCACCAATATTTAGCTGGGATTGGAATTTCGGAGATGGAAATTCATCAAACGAACAGAACCCAAGTAACGATTACGAAGAGGCAGGGGAGTACGAGGTTACTTTAATTGTTAGCAGCTCAGCTGGATGTATGGATACAGCATCGACAGTAATTTCGGTCGAAGAATTCTTCATCATAACCAATGTTCTTACACCTAACGGAGATGGCCTCAACGACTACATCTGGATTACGAGCAGCTTGGCCCAATTGATTGAGGCTAAAATCTATAACAGATGGGGACTTTCGGTTTGGGAAGGCGTTGGTAAGGATCTTAGGTTTGAGGGTAATACTTCGGAAGGAATTGATCTTCCTGGAGGCACTTACTATTATACTGTTGTGTTGAACTATGGAGACGCTGGAATCAAAGAACTGTCGGGATATATTACGCTAATCAGGAACTGACCTTTAGCTTTTGATGCCAAAATTTAGCGGGGCGATCTACCAAGATCGCCCCGCTTTTTTTGGTCAATTGTCGAAATTAATCTAACATTCATCGAAGGGATATGCATGTTTGACCTACTTGTTTACCTTCGCACATTGTACCAAGTGGCCGTTTTGAACAAGTTGCTAACACAAATAAGTATGTCGTTCATCGAAACAGGTTTAACTGTTTGGAGAATTGTGTGTAGCACCGACCACTTTGGAATTACCCCTATTACAAAATTGAAATCATCTTCACTATGAGAAAACACTACTTCTCGCTACTTCTTACTGCTTTAATTTCAACAGGTCTAACCCAGATTCTGTCTGTTTCTGATGCTTATGCTCAGTGCAGTAACGTCACAAATGCAGGTTCTATTGGCAACGTCCAATCGGGTTGTTCACCATTCGACCCTGCGGCTATCACTTCGGTTAGTTTGCCTAGCGGTGGCTCAGGAACATTACAGTATGTGTGGCTTCAATCATTCGATGGCGGTAACAATTTCTCGGTCATTTCAGGTGCTAGTTCTTCAACCTATAACCCACCTGCATTAACTCAGGACACATGGTTTAAGAAGATGTTCTAGAAGAAGCGGTTGTTCTGATTATCCGGGAGAATCAAACTGGTTGAAGATGACAGTTTCAGGCTGCATTGCTCCTCCAATTTCCCCAACATGTGCTAGCGGGAGTTTTTTGTGGATAAATACGATTGATGTAAATACCCTTGAAGGATCTAATGGGATTCCTGTTTCTGCACTTCGATTAAAGGATGGTGGAATCACATCTTTCGTGATTCCTGGTCCGTATCCTGCTGCTTTCAATTCTGCTGTAACCATCGATATCTCTCAAGCAATTTCTTGGGATGGATATACGACAAGAACTTCTGTTGGGGATCAACCAAACGAACAATGGCGTGTCGTTTTTAGGAAGAATGGATCAACGGTTTATACTTCTTCCTATACTGGTGACTTAGCTACTGGGGCGAAATCTGCGGAGTGGTCTGGTTCGATTGGTTCAAACATAAGTCTGCCTAATGGGGTTGATCAAATTATTCTCGCTCATTATGAAGACCCAACTTACGGTTCTGGTTCTTCAAGTTTGGCTAACTCAGTAGTACCTGTAAGTATTTGTCTTTCATACGCACCTGCTTGTCAGAATGTAACAAATGCAGGAGAAATTGGAGCAGCCCAAAGTGGATGTTCTCCTTTCGATCCATCAAACATCACCAGCATCAGCAATCCATCTGGAGGTTCAGGTACCTTGGAGTACGTTTGGTTGCAATCAACGAATGGCGGCACTAACTATACGATGATTTCAGGAGCAACTAGCTCAACATATAATCCAGGTGTAATTACTACGACAACGTGGTATCGAAGATGTGCTAGAAGAGCTGGATGTACAGATTATGTTGGAGAAAGCAACTAGTTAAAAATGACCGTGTCAGGCACTTGTTGCGATAATGTGACAAATGCTGGGAGTATCGGTGCGGCTCAAACTGGTTGTTCTCCTTTCGATCCATCAAACATTACAAGTATCAGTAATCCTTCTGGAGGTTCTGGTGTATTGGAGTATGTATGGCTTTCATCAACAAATGGCGGAAGCAACTATACAATGATTGCTGGCGCGAACGGTTCAAGTTATAACCCAGGACCGCTTACAGAAATGACTTGGTTCAGAAGATGTGCCCGAAGAGCTGGTTGTGCTGATTATGTTGGAGAAGTCTTGGGAATTGTATATCAAGAAGCGGCAAGCGGAAACATAGATTGCTATATCACTATTTCAATTGATGGTGGGAATGCTTTTTCAGCACCAGTATTATTACACGAAGAAACATCTGGAACACAACCCTGATGTGACTTACGTTAATGGACAGTTTCATGTTGTATTTGAAGATATTGGCGCAGGTAGTTTAATCTACCGAACCGTTGAGCTTCCTGGAGTGGGAATTTCAGAAGCTAATACGTTACCAGTTTCAATTTGGTCAGACAATGGGGCTGTTAATCTCAAAATCCCTAGTGGTGAACAATACGATGTACGCATTATAAATGCTGTGGGTCAAAGTGTTGGAAGCGAAAATTCTGTAAAGAATACCATTGCTTTTCCAGTTAAAACAAGCGGAGTTTATCTGGTTACGGTATCATCCAATAATCAGAAGACCACACAACGATTGGTAGTAAATTAAAAATGCGTTCGTTTCCCTAAACTGCTGGTTTTTGGTGTGAAAGCGGACAGTCATTCAATTGGATTAGAATCGCGAAGTGAATTCAGAATTAACCTTTTTCCATACCACGGTTATTTCAACGCTTGATTCATTGCCTCAAAGAGAATCTAAAGTAACAGATTCATCACTCATAAAATTTCTCGCGAACAAATCCC
>Ga0105053_10012754_pt1 | contig 10064 bp, 9 predicted proteins | sample BON01_FD_78093 | JGI IMG/M metagenome (GOLD analysis project Ga0105053, IMG submission 78093) | Freshwater microbial communities from Lake Bonney liftoff mats and glacier meltwater in Antarctica - BON-01 | ecosystem: Environmental > Aquatic > Freshwater > Ice > Glacier meltwater | place: Lake...
GGACCCGTTCATCACGAACCCAGCGACCTAACGAGAGCTCACTAACGGAAAGCTCACGCGCAACCTGCGCAACTGGACGACCAGAATCAATCACCCGATGAGCAGCCTCAACCTTAAACTCTGCCGAAAACTTCCGACGACTAGACATAACAACATCCTTCCGGCAAGGACTAAACCTTGCACGACAGGTGTCTACTTTTAGGGGTGAACCTCACACGTGCGTTCCACCCCTAAAGATGCGTTGCACCAAGAAACCCTGCGTGCCGCTCAACGCCAACGGATCATCACGCAATTGGGGGCTTGTAGAACGGTGGTGTTATTTGTACCAATGCGAGTACCAGCCCACGATTCCCTTCGCCTCCTCGTTCGCCATAAACGTACCGGGATAGCTCGGCCGGGTATTTCATGGTGCGGAACTCTGCCCCGGACAATGGATTGGAGACCCGGTTTCCGATTGTGTGTCTGGGTGGCGCCTCACCTCCGGGGCAGTTAAAAGGACACTGCCATAGGTCCTTCTACTTCCTGTAACAATTGAATAACAAAATAATTATCTCACCCGATCGATCGATCGCGTGTTAAACTATACCGATCGATCGATAGGAGCGGAGGCCGTATGAGCAAGATCGAAATCAAATCACTCACGAAACGATACGGCCACGTGACGGCCCTAGGTAACGTCTCCCTGACCGTGGAAGACGGAGAGTTTCTGACCATACTTGGGCCAAGTGGGTCGGGCAAAACCACGTTGTTGTTGGCGATCGCAGGCTTTGAGCCACCTACTTCAGGTTCCATATCTTTTGATGACCGTGACGTGACGGATCTTCCCGCACACAAGCGCAAAGTTGGTTTGATGTTCCAGAGTTATGCGCTTTTCCCCCATATGTCAGTTTACAAGAACATTGAATTTCCCCTTCGTGTCCGGAGCATGCCGAAAACGGATGCGAGAGCCCTCGTAGACGAAGCACTTCGGAAAGTGCAATTAGAGAATCATGGGGATCGACGTCCCTCTCAACTATCCGGTGGCCAACAGCAGCGCGTAGCTCTGGCACGCGCATTTGTTTTCAAGCCAGACACGCTTCTCCTAGATGAACCGCTCGCTGCACTAGACAGAAAACTAAGGCAGACAGTACAAGTCGAATTAAAAGAACTGCAGAAATCACTCGGTATCACCACCATTGCAGTTACTCACGATCAGGAAGAGGCCCTTACTTTAAGCGATCGAATTGTTGTTCTTCACGAAGGTCATGTGCATCAACATGGTGCTCCTCGTGATGTTTACAATCGGCCACAAACACAATTCGTGGCCAATTTTCTTGGGACGGCGAATACCTTTGAAGGAAATGTGAATGTAGAAGGTGACGCCCGGTCAATGCAGTGTGAGGGAATTCCAGGCCGAATACCAGTATCACGCGAGTCTCCAGACGGACTCCAAACCATCATGGTAAGGCCCGAACACATCAGATTCCTTCCGACCACCGATGAGCAGGGGATCGGAGGTTGTGTACTGACTTCAATATGTATCGGACCGGCGGTGAGATATCGGATAGAGATAGAAGGAGGTCGAATTTTAGAAGTGTTGGGCCCGAACGATCGAGATGTAGCAATTGGTGAGAGAGTCCGAATTTTCTGGGATCCCGTTAACGTTTGGGTTTTTCCTGACAAATGACTACCAGTATCCGAGAAATCGCGCGACGCATTCCGCATCACGCGAACCAAGTAAAAGGGAGATAAAGGAATGATAAGAAAAAGGGAGATAAAGAAATGAAAAGGAAAAATAATTCAATTTGGATGCTCGGTGCTTCCGCGGCGATAGCTGGATTGATCCTCACGGGATGTGGCGATGCAGGCACCACTGATGCAGGGACCACTGATGCAGGGACCACCGCTGAGACAGAAGCGGCCGATGCGTCATCAGAGACAGAAGCCGAAAGTTGCCCAATTGACCCAAGCGTGCAATTGAACTTTATTAATGCTGGGGGTACAGAGTCCGACGCCATCCAACTCGGCTATATCGACCCGTTCACCGCAAGTACGGGAATTTCTGTCACCTTGAATCCGCCGAATGATCTTGGTCGCCTTCAGGCAGAAGTCGAATCAGGGAACGTGACGGTGGACCTTTTTTCGACGGAGAGCACAACAGCGGAACAAGCCATTGGAGAAGGTTTGTTTGAGCCGCTCGACACAACCAAAGCAAATTTTGCCCCGGCCATTCCGGGGGCGATTAGTGAATTTACATATGGTTTCCAGTACTACTCCACAATAATGTCATGGCGAGATGAAGCTGTTCAAGGCGGAGCGGGGCCAGCTACTTGGGCAGAATTCTTCGACACCGAGAAGTTCCCGGGGCGACGTGGACTCGCTGATTATCCCGCATTCACAATCCCGATAGCGCTGCTTGCTGACGGAGTAGCTCCCGCGGATCTCTATCCACTCGATGTTGACCGGGCTTTTAATTTCTTAGATAAGAACAAAGACAATGTTGCTATCTGGTGGGAAGCCGGTGCTCAACCACCGGAACTGCTAGCCAGCGGCGAACTGGACTACTCCATGGTTTGGTCAGGCAGAATCGTCTTGGTTCCTGAGGATCAAGGACTGCGATATTCATTTGACCAGGGTCTTTTGGATTTAGCTGTAATTGGAATTCCAAAGGGTGCACCGAACTATTGCGAGGCGCTAGCATTTTTAGCCGTTGTATCTCAGCCTGAGAATCAGGCTGCAGCTGCGACATTGTTGCCTTACACAGGTGGCGCTGAAGGGATTGACCAGTTCCTTCCAGCCGACAATTTGGATATTTTCCCAACATCTGAAGCAAACCTCGCAAAACAGGTGCTTCAGGATCCGAAGTGGTGGTTCGAGAACGGAACTGAAGTGCAGAAGCGTTGGGAAGAGTTCAAGCTTAATCGCTGACACATCAATTTAGTGAATGGACAACTTTGTGAGAGGTAATACTGTGACCGACAGGAGTTCATTTCTTGACGGGCCATTAAGTCTCTCGAAAGGTCCCCGTGGCTGGCGCCGATTGCGCCTGCCACGGGGGTTCATTTTCATTGTGCCTTTGTTGGTTTTCTTAGCAGTGACCTTCGGTGTCCCGCTTGTCGGAGTTGTAATGCGCAGCCTCGGATCCAGCGAAGGTATTAGCTTAAAATACTTTAATGAAGTAATCCAGACGCAGGCTTACTGGAAGATTATGTTAAACACATTCCGAGTGAGCGCTCTCGTTACACTCATGACTTGTCTCATTGGGTACCCGTTGGCTTACTGGATTAGTAGATTGAATCGGACTGCTCAAATCATTGCGGTTACTTTGGTGATTTTGCCTTTTTGGACAAGCGTTTTAGTGCGAACGTACGCGTGGATAATTATTTTAGGTAATAGGGGTTTGGTAAATGAGACGCTTCTAAAGTCAGGCCTGATTGACGAGCCGATGAGTTTGGTTTTTAATGAAACGGGTGTGGCCATTGGAATGATTCACGTGCTTATGCCGTTCCTTGTCTTACCACTTTTAGCGGTAATGATCGGTGTGGATCAACGATTAGTCCTGGTCGCAAAATCGCTTGGCGCTCGTCCTTGGGCTGCGTTTTGGAGAGTGTATTTCCCACTCACATTTCCAGCTTTAGCGGCAGGCGCGATTTTAGTACTAATTCTAAGTTTAGGATTCTACGTGACCCCAGCATTGCTGGGTGGTGGAAGAGTACCGATGATCGCTACGGTTCTAGATACTCTAATTAATAGGATGCCAAGATGGGAAATCGCTTCCGCTCTCTCCATCATTCTCTTGGGATGCTCGTTGATCCTCTTCGCACTTTATCGCCGTTTGGACGGAGTTTTTAAGTGAAGGCTTACAGAGGCAAATTTTCACCGGGTTCCCTGGCTCTCAATTGTTTTGGAGGCTTGACTCTGTTATTTCTATCGGGTCCCCTGATCGTGGTTGGGATTATGTCATTTTCGGCCGGGTCGGGTTTGGAGTTCCCACCGCCTGGTTGGTCCATGCAATGGTACGAGCAACTCTTCGCTAGCGCCCAATGGAGTTCCGCAGTTAAGAATTCCTTATTAGTAGGAGGAGTCTCAAGTGTGGTCGCGCTAGTGCTAGGTGGGTTAGCTGCCTATGGGCTGGCTCGCGCCACCTTCAAGGGGCGGGGCGCAATTTTCGCTTTTTTTCTCGCGCCACTTATCATTCCCCCGATTGTGACAGCCGTAGCGCTTTTCCTTATTTTCACACGCTACGGACTGCGGAATAGCATCTTGGGAATAACTATCGGCCACGTGGTCATAATTACTCCCTATGTAGTTTTACTACTGGTAGTAGCGTTTCAATCGTTCGACGGTAAATTAGAACTAATGGCCCGGAGCCTAGGCGCCACTTGGTTCACTTCGTTCCGCATCGTGGTTCTTCCCATGCTAATTCCAAGCTTACTCGCCGCTTGGCTCATCGCCATAGTTGTGAGTTTTGATGAAGTGATCGTAACCATTTTTGTAGCTGGCAGTCAGCCAACGGTACCGAAACTGATGTTTAGTCAACTACGAGATCGAATTGATCCGACGGTCAGCGCTCTGTCAACCATCCTGGTACTGGTGACGATCTTGGCGATGTTGGTTGCATGGGTTGTTATGAAATCGAGCCAAAACTCGCGTAAGGCAGTGGCTGGCGTTATGGCGGGTCAAGCGGCAACTAAAGAAATCGGATAAGGAGAACTCTATGAGGATGAGTGTTATAGGCGGCGGAACAATGGGTAGAGGCATCGCAGGGTGTTTCGCTGCCGCTGGATTTACGGTGATTGTCGTGGACCCGTCAGAATCTACTAGGGGAAAATTCGCGGAACAGTTGGAATCTGATGTCGTTTGGGCCGTTAATAGACAGTCCATTACAGCTGTGGACGCCAAAACGGTGTGTGCACTAGTCAATGTGACTGACTCAATTGAAGAAGCATGTGAGAACGCTCAATTGATTATTGAGGCAGCTCCTGAGGACATGCTTCTGAAGCGAAGACTCTTCGAGCAAATTGATTCGGCTGCGCTGGACACTGCTTTGTTAGCAAGCAACACTTCGGCTTTGAGCGTGGCAGCCATTGCAGCATCGACAAAATGTCCTGACCGTGTGTTAGGTATGCACTTCTTCAATCCTCCATTGCGGATGCCTCTAGTCGAAATTGTTCGGGGAATAAATACATCTGATGAGAGCATCGCGCGGGCTATTCAATTCACCCAGATGATAAGAAAGGAACCCATCGTGGTGCGTGATTCGCCAGGATTTGCCACAAGCCGAATTAGCGCGATGGTCGGTAATGAAGCATTCTTCATGCTGCAAGAAGGAGTGGCTAATGCTGAAGATATCGATACAGCGCTTCGCCTTGGCATGTCTTGGCCCATAGGACCACTTGCATTGGGGGATCTCGTCGGGCTAGATGTACGGCTGGGGGTTCTGGAAAACCTTTATAGCCGCTTCGGTGAAAAATTCCGTCCTTGCCCCTTGCTCGCACAGTACGTCGACGCTGGGAGACTCGGACGAAAAGTAGGAAAAGGCGTTTATAGTTACGACGCTTCCGGCAAACGCCTACCAGGGAGCGCTGATGTCCGGTGATTAACTTACACGTATCAGATGGTGTCGCCTTAGTCACGATCCTGCGACCAGAACGACGGAACGCTCTGGATGCTGCCCACTGGATGGAATTACGTGCGATATTTGAAAATCTCGCTCAGGAGGATATCTCTGGCATGATTATTACGGGCACTCAAGACGTATTCGCTGCAGGGGCAGACATTCAGCAACTGGTCGAACGAAAACCCCTTGATGCGTTAAAAAGCCTCGCCCAGAGTACTTTGCGGAGTCTTGAGGACCTACCTTTCGTTTCCGTAGCTGCGATAAATGGACACGCTTTGGGGGGAGGGTGCGAAATTGCACTTGCTTGCGACATGCGAATTGCGGTGCCTGAGGCGGAAATTGGGTTACCAGAAGTCGGTCTCGGGATTATTCCGGGGGCAGGAGGAACGCAACGATTGCCGGTCATCGTTGGTTATGCAAAGGCTCTCGAACTTATCATCACAGGTCAGCCTGTTTCGGGCGAAGAGGCTCTGCGGATCGGTTTAGTGAATCGGGTAACGCCACAGACCTCACTTCTGCAAGAAGCCCGGCAATTCGTCGACGTAGTGGGCAAACAGGGTCGAGTAGCCGTGAGCGTAGCAAGGCAAGTGTTAAAAGTTGGTAGATCAAATTCTGAGGCAGGAATGCTTTTGGAACGTCTCGCTTCGGCTGCCGTTTATTCAAGCGAAGAGAGAGAGTATCGAATGACGAAATTCCTAAACAAAACTAAGAAGGGAACCAAAAATAATGATTGATCTTAATATAGAAAATTTGACCAAGGCTCAAAAGGAATTGAGTCTAAGGACTCAATCCTACGTAGATGGGAATTTCGTTGATTCGAAGTCCGGAGAGACTTTTCCAGCTATTTCTCCGCGAAACGGATCGATCCTTGCCGAAGTCGCGTCCTGTCAAGTCGCTGATGTTGATCTCGCAGTAGCTGCAGCTCGACGAGCGTTTGAAGATGGGAGATGGTCTGGATTGCGACCTGCACAACGCAAGGCTGTAATGCTTCGTTTTGTCGACTTGATTCGCAAAAACCGCTTGGAGCTAGCCCTGCTAGAGACTTTAGATATGGGCAAACCAATTTCCGATGCATATAATGTTGATGTGCAGTCAACGGCTACCTGCATGCAGTTTTACGCAGAAGCGGCTGACAAAATTTACGGCGAAATCGCCCCAACCAGTCCAAATATTGTCGCAATGATTGCGCGCGAGCCAGTCGGTGTAGTAGGGGCAGTCGTGCCGTGGAATTACCCGTTACTCATGGCTGCCTGGAAGTTAGGTCCAGTATTAGTCACTGGAAATAGTATCGTAATAAAACCCGCGGAGCAGTCATCGCTGAGTTTGCTAAAGCTGGCAGAATTGTCAGCAGAGGCGGGCTTCCCAGATGGAGTATTCAATGTAGTAACGGGTCTCGGTGATCAGGTAGGAGCCGCCATCGGTCTGCATATGGACATAGATGCAGTCGCATTTACAGGATCAGTGGAGGTGGGGAAGCTTTTTTTGCAGTATTCGTCTCAATCTAATATGAAGTCAGTCTCTGTTGAATGCGGAGGAAAGTCGCCCCAGATTGTGATGGCTGATGCGCACGATCTTGAGCAGGCGGCCCGCAGCGTAGCCGGAGGTATCTTTTTCAATCAAGGCGAGGTCTGCAATGCTGGTTCGAGGTTGTTGGTCGAGGGATCGATCAAGGACGATTTTGTCTCGCTTGTGATGGACTACAGTGAAGATTTTCAACCAAGTGACCCTCTTGAAATAGATTCGACGATGGGAGCTGTGGTAGACGAAAAGCAAATGGAGAGAATTTTAGGATTTATAAAAACTGGATCGGATGAAGGAGCGCGGCTTCGCAAAGGCGGCAGCCAAGTTCACGTTGACTCCGGAGGTTACTACGTCGAACCTACAATTTTTGATGACGTTGATCCGAAAATGGCGATCGCCCAAGAGGAGATCTTTGGGCCGGTTCTTGGGGTGATTCCATTTTCAGATGTTACCCAAGCCATACAGATTGCCAACGATTCTAGGTTTGGTCTTGCGGCATCAGTTTGGACATCTAATATCAATGTGGCTCACTCTGTCAGCCGAAAATTAAAAGCGGGAACGGTTTGGGTCAATTGTTTTGACTCTAGTGATATTACTGTGCCATTTGGTGGATTTAAGGAATCCGGATTTGGGCGTGACAAGTCGCTCCATGCCATTGATAAGTACACTCAATTAAAAACTACTTGGATCGAACTCCAGTAGAAGAATCTGTAGTTAGCAAAAAATTGAAAGCGTTACCCGTCATTACTGATGAGCGCCCTTGGTTATTTAGTGTCGCTGCGGTCGGTATTGGTGTTGTGACGTCATTACAGTCACGAGTCAATGGACTGTTGTCAGTAAATTTGAGTAACGGAGTGCACGCTGCAATGGTCAGTTACTGCGTCGGCTTGGTTTTTATGCTTGTCTTAGTCATCTTTCTACCACGTCTCCGTCATGGCTTGTCACTTCTACCGGGGGCATTGCGAAATGGAGATCTTTCCTGGTGGCAGATGAGCGGTGGTGCCATTGGAGGTTTCTTCGTCGCAGCACAAAGCATGGCTGTGCCAGTGGCCGGTGTCACAACTTTCGCGGTAGCAGTAATTACAGGACAAATTGCGAGTTCGCTTTTTGTCGACAAAGTTGGACTGGGACCGGCGGGGAAGCAGGCAGTCACATCTCGGCGTTTGCTCGCCGCTTTTGTTGCCCTGGTTGCAGTGGCTTTAACGAGCTTTCATCGGCTTACTGTGCACGGGCATGTGAGTGTCATCGTAATTCTTCTAGCATTCGCTGCAGGATTCTTGATTGCTTTCCAGCAGGCGTTCAATGCGAAGGTTGGAGAGGTATCTGGGAGTGTTTCTTCGGCTACCACATTGAACTCAGCGCTTGGAACTTTAGTTTTATGTACCGCGTTCGGAGTCTCTGTAATCTTTTTTGATCAGAGGGTTGATATTTGGCCTCTCGGTCCTGTGTGGATTTACGCAGGAGGGATATTGGGCTTAGTGTCGATTGCGGGAGCTGTTCTCGTTGTGACTCGAATCGGTGTTCTCGCTTTCACGTTACTCCTGATTGCGGGGCAACTAGTTGGTGCATTGCTCTTAGATTTACTGGTACCAGCAGAGGGGTTTGTGATGACGTGGGCCTTGGTATTAGGAATGCTATTAGCGTTCATTGCGGTTAAAATATCGAGTCTGGGAACGCGTCGATCAAAGGCCGAACCGATACTGGGCTAGGCCGAATCTTTGAGCCGCCGCATCGTGCGCAGAATTACGCGGGGGTTCCCTCTTTGCCAGGCTGGTTGTGATTCATTTCATGGTCAGCGAGGAGGTCGCTGAGGTTCCCCGTTTTGTAGACACGGGTTTACGCGGCTTATGCCCCTTTCTTGTTGAACTGTAACTCGTTGGCAAGTTGTGTTGGAAGTGGGAGGACCCCGTTTCTATAGGGATCGCTAGGTTATCTGGTGCCCAGTGTTGGGCCTTTGTGCAGGTGCGGTTGGGGGAAGGCAATAGCTGACGTGCGGGACGGGTGGGGTGTACGTCCCCTCGATCGAGGTGATGAGCCCCGGGCAAGCCCGCTCGACCGCGCTTTTCCACCTCGCTACCGAACTTCCCGCCGCACTACTCGGCCGACTGCCCGGAATTCACATCAGCGTCGCCGCCGCCTAGCACCGCGCCAGCATCGGAGACTGGACCGGCTGCAATCGATGGGGTGTATCAAGGTTCTTGGACATGTTGTCTCTTAGCGAGAGGATGGGGTTATGTCCAAAAGAGACGGAAGTTTTCACCACAGTTCAAGGCCGAGGCAGTTCAATTTGTGATCGAAACCGGTCGTCCGATCAATGAAATTGCTAAAGAGCTGGAGATTCACGAGGGCACGTTGGGTCATTGGGTCAAGCAATGGAAAGACGAGAATCCGATAGCTGCGAAACGGCTCTGACTCCTATGGAAAGGGTGCGGGTGGCTGAGATGGAAGATGAGATGCGCAGGCTCCGAATGGAGAATGAATTCCTAAAAAAAGCGGCGGTGAATTCAAGGGTTTAATGCAACAGTGCTCGAAGTTTATTGGCTGGGGTGTCGTAGTCAAGTACTTTTCGTGGCCGGTTGTTGAGTTTGTCCGCTATCGCATCGAGATCGTCTTGGGTGAGGTGTTTCATGCTGACTCCTTTGGGCATGTATTGGCGTAGTAACCGGTTGGTGTTTTCATTGGTTCCCCGTTGCCATGGTGACCGCGGGTCAGCGAAATAGATTTTCAATCCAGTGTTTGTGGTGATGTTTTTATGATCGGCGAGTTCCATGCCCCGGTCCCAGGTCAGCGACGCGCGTAGGTGATTGGGGAGTTTGTTCATTTCCCGTGAGATCCCTTCAGTGACCGTATGCATGTCCCGGCCATCGAGCTGAACCAAAAGAGTCATGCGTGTTTTTCGGTCCACAATCGTAGCGATCTGAGTGAGCCCCCGACCCAGTAAAAA
>Ga0105053_10012756_pt1 | contig 10062 bp, 8 predicted proteins | sample BON01_FD_78093 | JGI IMG/M metagenome (GOLD analysis project Ga0105053, IMG submission 78093) | Freshwater microbial communities from Lake Bonney liftoff mats and glacier meltwater in Antarctica - BON-01 | ecosystem: Environmental > Aquatic > Freshwater > Ice > Glacier meltwater | place: Lake...
CCTGAATCGAAGCATGATAAAACATGACAGTAGTAAACCAGAAGCGGAACATGAAACCGTGACAGTAGTAAACAAGAAGCGGACCATCGTGCCAAAAATTTACCGAGTACTGCGTGATTGATGTCAATACTTCAATCCAAAAACACAACGGTTAGCATTGTTGCGACTTGCAGCCGCAGGGGCCCAGATCTAGAGCCTTCTATTACAGCAGAAATAGCCTATTACACACATGGATCACTTTTTACACAGAACTGCCAATGAAAGTACCTATTACGCTCCACCGTCTCGAAAATCCCTATAACGTACCACCACCAATTGCTATTACAGGAAACCGCCTGACCCCCTTAAGACTGCGCCATCGCCACATTGTCGGCAGTCGTCTCCACCAACCGTTTTCAACCGACGGCCGCGGCTATATTGTTATATCTTCGCCCTTTGTTGATGCACTGCAGTGCGACCTTGCTCGACTATCATGTTAGTTATGTTGAAAGCGGATGTTCACCGAGGCACACGCAACCGAGAAGATGTGCACAAAGTTGCCTCGCCCACCATTATTAGATGAAAAAAAAGAATCATTTGAGTCTCATCTAGTAGTTTCAATTGCAGATTGAAAACCACTGCCACTGCCAAACAGACGGAGAAAGGGGACCACCCAGACGCAGGCCAGAGACTCATCGCCCGTTTTGTATGATCGAAGATGCGCCATTCAGTTCTTACTAAACAAATGTCTTACACTAACAGTTCTTCAACTGGAAGGATGTTGTGGTGACAGACGAAATTTTTTGTCCTTCGACATCTTGTTAAAAAAATTGTGGGTAGTAAGGAACAGGCATACCCCTCACTGCTTCAGTCGCATCTTCTGTGAAAGACTGCAACTAGCGCAAAAAGGTGTCACACGGAAAATATCCAGACCTCATCTCTTTGATGTGTTCTCCTCACACTCATGAGGAAAGGACTGCACATCACGTCATCTGCTGTATCTTGCACTACTTCCAAAGTAAGCTGAGAATACGCTGAAACGACATTTTCACAAAAATCATGACTTTTACCAAGACAACAAGTATCTTGGAATGATTTTTCACACCCTCTTCCTAAGACTTTACCAGTTGACGGAATCCCACTGTCTGATTGTCCATTCTCTTTTGTTTGTTCACCCTCACATGATGTAGGACCCGTCAATCTTCTCAGGATGTGACTTATCAGTATTGGAAATAGCACTCAATAGTATATCCAGTTCGTCGACGCTCTCTTTGAGTTGGGAGACCCAAAGTGCGTCAAAAATGATGTGGCGCTCGCATATTGCGTGCTCTCACCCAATTTTCAGATGTGGTGATGTCACAAGGAGTTAAAGGTATGACACCCGCACCTTCCATAGATGACAGCGAAGAGATTGCCAGATCGAAGACGATACAGTCAAATTACACCCTCGCGTGTCGCAAGTTGCGTGTTTTCGCTCGTGTGTCGCGCACCTAGACCCTCATAATACCAGACACGCAGTGCTGTCGAGACTTGCCGGCCTTCTTTCTCACCGAAAACTATTTTCAACAAAGAGTCTTCTCACCTGGTATCATCATCCTTTCCCGTAGATGCTTGGTTGAAAACAGATTTCATCAAGCTGTTTTGAGTGTACTCTAAAAGAGTACACTTGAAGTAAGGCTCTGTTTCTCATTTCAGATTTCATGATGACATGTCAGATTTGATCAAGCTGTTTTCAGTTTACTCTACATTGTACAAATGTCACATCAGTACAGGATGGAATTTTTCACATTTTGTCAGATTTTAAAAAAGTACCAACTACAGTGTGGTGGTATAAAGAAGGGACCCAGAGGGCTAGGCTCGTGTTGGGAGGGGGAAGGGTGCGACCTTCCCTCTGATGATAATCACGACCTTATCCAAAGGGTTTGCTGTCAGAATGGGAAGTGGGAGGTCTGACACCTGTCATGAAAACCTTCGCGTGCCCCCTCTGTGTGCTTGACCACTCGCCCTGTCTTTAAACGGCCAGCGGTAAAGGCAATGCGTCAAAGGTTTGGAACGTTAGCCTCTAGCAGATAGTCAATTGACGAGGTTGTATTTCTATCTCTCAAAATAAGTTTCTCGTCCCCCCTCTAGCTGCTTATCTATCTGTCTGACGAAGTTTCTCGTTTTTTCTCTTAATAAGGTCCTGGTTACTTATCACCTCTGATATGTTCCTGGAAGCTTATCTCATTAATTACTAGATATCTATTGTGTCCTTACAGTCTATCAACTTAGTTTCCTTCACTTGGTTTGCCGGTGCATCGTTTTTCATAGGTCTCTTTTGTTGAAAAATCCCCAAAAACTCAGATCTCCAAACGTTGATGATCGAGTTTTTCCATCTTGTTGAACCAGTCTCCATGGTGGGTAAGATGTGGGATCCATCAATTTATAGGTCTCTTTTCGATGAATTCGCAGCAAACACACTCGAAAGTTAATCGACGAAAGGATACGCTCCAGTTTTCCAAAGCAGACTTTGGCATCTGGCAAACTCAGTTAATCGACGGACGGTAACGATTTCTTATCAACCTCGGCGCAGAGCGAGTAAGTTTCTGGAGCTGGGCTGTAAGAACGAGTTAAGTTGATTTTGCTTTTTTCTGGCTAAGCCAAGTCCCCTCAGTGTGGAGCTTTTTGTCCACAAACAACTTTGATGTCAAACAATCTCTCGTCCAGTGGTCGCAACTAGCGACCACCAAGAACAGGGTATCTATTTCCTCGTATCCCTGTTATCTCTCCACGTCTCTCGTTTCCAAACTGTCCCTCAAAGTAAGTGAGAAGAAGAGGTTAGACGTCGGCGATGAACAGACGCATGAGGAGAACACAGGGTCCTGGAAAGCCCTTACCGCCTTGGATGCCACGGGCGCCGTGCTTCTCAGAGCAGGAAAGTGATTTGGTTTGGACACAGATGATGCAGTGAAGTGAAGATTGCTTTTATTATTACTCATAAAGAAATAATGTAGTAGTTTTGTTTGGAAACGGATTATGCAACGTTTCCTGAAGAAAACATGGCGTAATCTTTCGATTTGGCTTGGCCGCCTTCTCTGAAATTTCATTTCCGCCTTCCTTGAAACAGACCACTTGCCCATGTGATTGACATTTGTGCCGCTCTGCACAACGCCGTGCCTTGATTTCCATGGTCACAGATGATGCGGCGTTTCCCGTGGAAAACGTGGCATGATCCTTCGATTCTGCCTTTCTTTCAGGTCTATGGTCCAGTCTTGGCCTGCGCGAGAGCGGTGATGATATGACACACCCTTCCGGGTGCATCCATGGTACATCAAAGGAACCGGTGAGACGCCAATCCACCATTTTCCTGTTGATTCAACTTACTCAGAGAGAATGGTAGACAAGGAGACTTGTTCACGCCATCTCGACGGCGGCGTGTGATCTACCTGTATAGATAGGTGTACGATACAGAAACGACAAGACGAAGAGGAAATACGCGTTTGCCTGCAAAGGCTTTCGGCAAAAAAAACGAGCGATCCCGCAGTACAACACACGTGCCACTTGTAGCACATTCAGTTGCAGTATATGCATCGTAGGTGCTACAAACATTTTGTTGGAACTGTGACAGTGAACATTGGCAGTAACAGCAATGTCCTCATCAGCCGCTGTGGCATTGCTTGGGCATACATACATAACGAGTCAAATAATGCGCAGCGATGCTGCAAGGTCAAGTAGGCGCGCAGCAGGAATGCTGCAGGGTCAAGAGGGTTACATACATTGTAGTGGAAGAGTACTATCAGATGAATGGCGTTTGCAGCGCCAATGTATGCATGAAGAGCCCTTGGGGTCCTGGAATGACAATTGCGCACATTGCCCTTGCCTTCTAAGCCACCTCCCTGTCGACGATCCTCATGTCAAATGACTCCTCCTCTTCTTCACACTGGGTCAGAAAGAGGGACGTGTAGAGAAACCAGGGATACGAGGAAAAAGGATAGTAAATAGATACCCTGTTCTTGTTGGTCGCGAGTCGCGACCACTACAAGAGAGATAGTTTGACAACAGAGGTTTTTTGTGGAGAACAAGCTCCACACTGTGGGCACTTACGCTTAGCCAGTCAAGGGGAGAGTCAACTCATCTCGTTCTTCGTGCCCAGCTCCAGAAACTTATTAGCTCTGCGCTGAGGTTGATAAGTATCTAGTAAGTAATGAGATAAGCTTCCAGGATTTTTATGAGAAGTGATAAGTAACCAGGAACTTGTAAGGAAGAGTAGACACGAGAAGCTTCATCAGGCAGATAAGCAACTAGAGGGGGAACGAGAAATTTATTGAGAGGGATAGACCTACAATCACAAGTCCTCACTGCTAACACGCCCCTCTTTTGTCTCTCCATAAGTCCTGAACATCCTTCCCCTTTTAGATACTGTGCGCGGTTGTATCAAAAGGTGCAAGCCAACCAATAGTTGATGCAAAGACACACGCGGGGGGACTTCATGTTCGATGACGTTGTTGCCTCTCACATGGGTAAGTAAGTACGAGCAAATTTGTCTTGTAGAAAACTCCGCTTGAGTATACACAGGATGGGTGACAAGTCACCATGGGCACTTAGTCACCCAGCATTTCGACCGTAAGTGTGAAAATCTGTCAAATCTTTTAAGTCTGTGTGACGTTGTCATGTCTTCTTGTGCAGCATGTGCTATTGACAGTCTTGCAGAGAAGAAACAACTGATCTGGCATTGGCACAATCTTCCTTAAGTAAGATCATCACGCAACCAATGTTTGTCTGTCTTCGCAAAAGCAGCGGTTTTCCCATTTGAAAAAGCTGCTGCGTGAGGCACTAGTTGGAGAAGTACTGACTCGCTGGTGCATCTTCAATTCACAGATCCGTCTGTCCACAATGGTACAGTTCTTCTGAGGAAGATACTACCAGGTGAGACTTTTTATTTGACATCACCGGATCACTTGTCTGCATGTCTCGTTGGTGGCAAACGTCTGGCGAAAGGGACTGCTTCTCGCAACACATCGCTACGGTCTGCGCTGCTTGAAGTACAATACCACCAGCCAACTGAATGCTGTCTGTTGCAAACTGTTGGTTGAGATGACTGCTGATTAACATTGCAATAGTGTCCAGTTTTCGGGTGAGGTGTTGCAAACAAATGCACAAAGATGCTGGAAGGCATACAACGTTAGTCTATCTTTGTATCAACAGCTGCGTCCGAGTGAAAACAGCTGCTACGTGCGGCATTTGTCGGCCAAGAGTCAGCTGGCGCACCTCGCCAAATTTTAAGACTAGAGATGAGAGCCCGCCCGCGACTGCGTCTTGCGCCCTCTTCTCTGTCTGTCTACACAGTGGTAGGGAATGGCAAGACACTCTACGTGAAATTTCTTTCCGCCATCTCCGTGACATTTTCCGGGAAAAAAGAGGGGGGGGAAAGCTGGCGAGTCAGCTCTTTCATATCTCGCTTGTTGACGACCACCCGAAAGTCATGACACACAATCTGTTGAACACTGCAACAAAGAAAGGCAGGCCTATGACACGAAAGTAAAACAGCCGATTGTCGGATGTTAGTTGAAAACAGTTGGTTTGACACAACTACTGACAACGTCATGCTGGCGCAATCTTGAGGTTATAAATGGCGGAGACTCTTTATTTGGTCCACGACTCATTGTGTAGTGTGACTCAGGTGGATCCCTTCGGGCGACCTCCTCCATCTGTCTCACGCTGGTGAGCAGTCTTCAAGAGGAGTAGATACCGGGTGAGACATTGATGATCTGCCATCGCACGAGGAACCCGCAGGGTCCTGGACTACATTCACATTCGGATGACTTGCCCTTTCCATCTTGGTTGCCACAGGTGTCATCATACTCCTCAGAGTAGGAAGGGGATTTGTTTATGGTCACTCACTGATGATGATGCTACGTTCCCCAGGGGAAACACTGCATTGTCCTTCGATTTGGCTTTCTACCGTCCTTGGACCGCCTTTCATACTCCGGAGACTTGTCGTTCTTGCCTCGATTGCGTTCTATAGAGTGGGGCGGAGAATTACATGGACCACGGATAGTCTCCCTCCCAGTCGTACGAAGACTCCTTGACATCATCTTCTCCACATCTTTCACTTCACTTGAGTGACGTTGCATAGGATTTAGGATCGACTGGGGGCAAACAGCAGGCATGGGGAAAAAGACAAGTAGACCAGAGAAGACACACACACCGAGCAGGTCGCCCAATCTTTGAATGAAACATGATCACATAGAGTTTTGGACGCGAGGTTCAACAGGGGTTCAAATGAATGACAGTTGTGGAGAGCAAGCTTCACACTGAGGGGACTTACGCTCAGCTATAACTAGGGCAAGCACCATCTTCTCATTCCTCGCAACCGACTCTAGAAACTCATTCGTTCTGTGATTGAGTGTATATGAGATAAGCAACTAGATACTTTCAAGCGCACAGACAAGTCACTAGACAGGCATTGGGAAACTTATTGAGAGAGACAGAATATCTACCTCGCCATGCATCCCTCTGCTAGAGGCTAACGAACCTTGACACATTGTCCCTATCGCTGGCCGTACAAAGACGGGGTGAATGGTCAAACGCACCAAGGGGGCCCGCAAAGGTTTACATGACGGGTGCCAGACCTATGACGGGTGCCAGACGCATCCCATTTTGGCATAGCAACCGTTTAGACAAGGTCGTGATTATCAACAGAGGGAAGGCCGCATCCTCTCTCCCCCCTCCCAACACGAGCCTAGCCCTCCGGGTGGGTCCCTTCTTTACCAACAATTTGGTTCGCATTTTGATGGAATCTGACAATGATCGAAAAATTCCAAAAAACCCCACACAATGCCGCTACTAATGATGTGATATTTCATCGAAAGTAGCCTCGTAACAGCTTGATGAAATCTGGTTTTAACCAAGTATCTACAAACACATTTGCCTCGTTGGCACATCGTGCACACATCCAACGAGTGATCCGAGCCTGGCGCGTCATTTGACCCAGAACAGATGAACTCAGGAAAGATCGTCTTTTTTTTGGTTGCGCATGAAACGCCTTGATCCTTTCCTTCTGTTTGCTTCTCCCGAGCATCCTTTTTGACAACTGCCAGCGACACACCTATTGTCTTATTTTTGTAATTTATTACTTAAATTTAACGTCATAGCATTTTGCAGCGGATTTGGATGCCAGATACACTCGAGAGTGGAGAGGGCATCCTTGTTGGAATTCGTTGAGGGCACTCGGAAAGCGTTTGCAGCGGCAAAGGCGAGCCTTTGAACCAGCCTCAGCTTTGCGACTCGGCTTGCGCGACCTCGTGCTCAAGCTTCTTCTGGCGACTGGCGCTCTGTTGCAGCCGCGCGCCTTGTCCTTCTCCTTCGCTCCTCGCGAGTTGACATGCTCGCATAACCACGATACCTCTGCTGTACACCAGGTGCTGCAGAATGCTTTGAAACAGACACTGCACAAGAGCACATTTGGGCAATGTAGTTGACCTGCATATCGTCTATTGAATCAGTCGACACGACACACACTTATTACACCTAATTGTGTTTTTTTAATTTCGGCGGACACCACAGGGTTTTCTGTGCACTGAGGTAGGTGCTGCCATCGTCGGGCCAGTGTCAAGGGTGTTATATAAACGCCACAGTATTGCTGATAGAGTAGACCTGTACAATTCCACCATGTCCTTTGACGCACTGCCGCTTGATATGCTGCAGACAATCATTAAGGCAAATAGTGCTTCAGACAGTTTGCTTCGAGTTGCGCAGGTGAATAATGGGTTCCTAGAGGCCTTCCACGATGCCCTGAGTGATGAAGTGTGGGTGACCTGTGATTTCATGGCAAACGCCAAAAGAGACAACTTTTTGAACAGGCCGAGTACAACATGTCGACACTTTGATGTTGGGACTGGAGAGACACGAATGCGACGCGGCAGTAGAAACTTGCATGCAGGCAATAGATGGCAGTTCTCCCCGGCCCAAAAAATCGCTCGAAGACATTCCTGCACTACAACATGGAACAGCTGTGGGCGGGTGGGGGCATTGACAGATTGATCAACATGCTCTTGAGAAACAGACCGTTTTACAATGAAAAACCCGTCCTCTGTGACTGACGTGTTGTACAACATGTTCAGTGGACACACCGTATGTGCCATGACAATCCGACGACACCGTGTCGTGGCAAGCAGGGTGTGGCAGCATCGTGTTTAAAAATATGTATCACGTCAACTCGTTGGTCGAGTGGTTACCTACTTGACTGCGAACCTCGCGCGCGGCTCGGGTTCGATTCCCGAAGTCAGAAATCTGGAGATTTACATTTTCCTTATTCAATTTGAGGATTCTGAATCCTTGCGGATGAAGTTTGTGCGATATGGAATGTCAAACTTATGAGGAGTGTTGTGATATAGCCTGGGTACCTCACCAAGTGCGAAAGTGCAAGAAGAGCGGGGACCATACCTGTGCGACCATCCAGAGCGGTGGAACCATCCAGAGCGGTTGACAGGATGAAAGACCCGGCATGACCACCGAGCGGTGGGGGGAAAGAGTAAAATGCCGCATGAAATGCTTCTACGAGAATCTGAGTCACGGTCCACAGGATCGAGATTTTGATGGAATCTGGAGAATACATATCTCCAGATTTCTGACTTCGAGAATCGAACCCGAGCCGCGAGGTTCGCATTCTAGTAGGTAACCACTTGACCAACGAGCATCAAGCTTGATGCCACCATAGTCGAGTGGTTAGTTACTTGTCTACGAACCTCGCGGCTCAGGTTCGATTCCCGAAGTCAGAAATCTGAAGATATATATTTCTCCAGATTCCATCATAAATCTCATTAGCGCTTACTTAATTCTCCTTAACAATTAGATCTAATTAGCGCTTAAATCCCATTAGCACTTAAACCTCAACAGTGCTTGAATCTCATTAGCGCTCAAATCTCATTAGCGCTTAAATCTCATTAGCGCTTAAATCTCATTAGCACTCACATGTCATTAGCGAACAAATCTCATTAAAGCTTGAATCTCATTAGCGCTTGAATATCAATAGCGCTTAAATCTCATGAGCGCTTGAATCTCAGTATCACATAAATCTCATTAGCGCTTAAATCTCATTAGCGCTTAAATCTCATTAGAGCTTGAATATCAATAGCGCTTAAATCTCATTAGCGCTTAAATCTCATGAGCGCTTGAATCTCAGTATCACGTAAATCTCATCAGCGCTTAAATCTCATTAGCACTTAAATCTCATTAGCTCTTAAATCTCATTAGCGCTCAAATCTCATCAGCGCTTAAATCTCATCAGCGCTTAAATCTCATTAGCGCTTAAATCTCCTTATCACTTAAACCTCATTAGCGCTTAAGTCTTATTAGCTCTTCAATCTCATCAGCGCTTAAATCTCATTAACGCCTGAATCTCATTAGCGCTTAAATCTCATTAGCAATTAGATTTCATTAGCGCTCAAATCTGATTGGCGTTTAAATCTCATTAGCGCTTAAATCTCATTATCACTTAAATCTCATTAGCGCTTAAATCTCATTATCACTTAAATCTCATTCGCGCTTAAATGTCATTAGCGCTTGAATCTCATTGGCGCTCAAATCCTATGAACGCTTAAATCTCATTAGCGCTTAAATCTCATTATCGCTTAAATCTCTTTAGCCCTCAAATCTTATTAGCGCTTAAAGGTAAAGAGATTGCTTTTATCATTGCTCGTAAAGAAATAATGTAGTAGTTTTGTTTGGAACTCTCAAGGTGCAGTCTTTTATGCTCACCGAAGTGAGAGACCGTGATTTGCTGATTGTCATCACATCTTCTACTTTTCTCAAAAGAAAAGACATGTTGAAAGAAAAAAGCAGTTAGCCTAGATCATCAAAACCCGCAGCACAGCATATATATAGACAAATGTACTGTGTACACCTATACGGTCTACATGTATACTGCGCTTTAGTCGATCTAGCTTCTTCTGGCTCTCCAGGTGCCCGTCCCACACCTGGGCTCACATCAAGTACCCAAGTAGTTTATGTGTGCGTACGCGCGTATACAAGCACACACACACACACCACCCTAACACCCGCAAAAATAGAGAAATATACAAGACAAAACCCCTATCTCTACCC
>Ga0105053_10012760_pt1 | contig 10061 bp, 4 predicted proteins | sample BON01_FD_78093 | JGI IMG/M metagenome (GOLD analysis project Ga0105053, IMG submission 78093) | Freshwater microbial communities from Lake Bonney liftoff mats and glacier meltwater in Antarctica - BON-01 | ecosystem: Environmental > Aquatic > Freshwater > Ice > Glacier meltwater | place: Lake...
GGAAGAGAGAGGGGGAAGAAAAAAAGAGGGGGGAGGAGGGGGAGGGGAGGGGGGGGGGGGAAGGGGGGGAGGGGGAAGAGGAGAGGGAGGGGGGGGGGGAGGGAGGGGGGGGTTGTGAGAGAGGGGGAGGGGGGGGGGGGGGGGGGGAGAGAGAGAAAGACCGTTGAGGTTCCTGCAACGACGCACGCTTGCCTGCTTCTAGTGCCTGTGTGTGAGAGAGGGGGAGACATACAGTGAATGACGCACAGCATCTCATTACTCACATACACCAATATGTGTATCACATCATTCGCGTCAGTCACTGCCCCACATATATTCGTCCAAGCCAAACACGCCAATGCATATTCATTGAAAACGCATCTTCAACAGCCTCTCAGTCATCAGAACATGGCTGGGAACTAGTTGCATGCCATCAAATAGGTAAGGGGTGACGGGGAGATTGCATAATAAACAAATCATAACGTGATGGAAATTGGGACGATTACCGCCTCATCTTCGTTCTCCAACCACATTTTAGCAGACAGATCAATGTCGTGTGATTCGTCTCCTCCTGCTCCGACGTCGACCTCCATGCCTTCAGCCTTGGGTTGTACGATAGCTGGGACACCATTCGTCAGTACTTGTGATCAAGCATCGAGTCCAGTGGATCAGGAGAAAAGAATGAAAGTGAATAAGAAAGAGACAAAGGAAACGCACCCTTGGCAGCAGCAGCAGCACGGATATTCGTCCTGGGGGGAGGCCATCCCAGCTTACGGCAAAGGGTACGGATTTCAGAGATTGATTCTTCTGTGACGTGCAGCGCGGCAAGACCATAATTTTTCACTTGATTATCTTGCAAGGGCTGCATAAAGTTTTTTGTAATGAGCCTGCGCAGCTGAAGTTTTTCTGCCGCGTCCTCATCTGACACTGCTTTTGTCAACAGTTCGTCTAGGCTCGGAGAATGTATGGCAAACATCGAAAAAAGGACTGAGTCCATATAACAGGAGTTTCCAGCATTCGCAATCTTCATCTGCAGAAAGTACACAGAGCAAGTTAGAGTACTCATAAAAAAAAAGTGATTAAAATATAGGACTAGGGTTCCAGTTTTCACCATAGTCTGACTATGGTGATAATGCAAGGGAATAATGGACCTGGAAGATGCTATTATTGGACCTGACTGCCCCCTCCTTGCATGGCTTCGCTTGTGATTCTAAGTTCTTTACAATCCTGACCAGGACAAACGCCTTGTCGAGCAGCTGATCGTCTTTGCTATCTGGGATTTCAAGAGTATTTCTATCTCCCTCCTTTTTGGGAGCACGCGAAACAAACAACTGGCATTTGAAGCCACACATATCGTCATGTTTCGTAGCCACAGGCCCCACCCCCCCTCCTCCTCCACAACCCAATCTCTCCTCACTTCCCCAGGGGAACATCACATCTCCCCGGGGAAAAAGAGCCTTTATCGGTTCCTCAATAGTCTCTCGAACAGACTTGGACTTCAGCAGTTCCTCGGTAGTCTCCCGATCAGAGTTGGACGACAAACGAAGCATGGCACTGGGAAAGATGAGGGTCAAATTTTCAACGCTTGTTTTTTGAGCGGTCATGCCTACCGCTCTTTTTAATCGCGTGAAAAATAGTTTTATCGTTGCTTCCACATTAGCAGAGTCACAGTACTGCGCATCACAAATGCTAGTGATCGCCAGATCTTGTTGTAAAATGTTTTCTTTGTTCGGTAAATCTTCCAAAGCCAACCCGGAGACAGACCCTTCGATGAGATTCCAGTCAATGTCTTCCCTTCTGTCGTTGGAAGATGGATATCCAAACACCTTTTCGGCGTGAAAGTAGCAAAGCCACGCATTGAGAATCATCTTCTGATGCTCACGGTCATCAAAATTTCCGAGAGCTTCTGAAAAGACTTCATCACCAGATAATTCATAAATGACCTGAACTTCGTATTCAAGAAAGTCATCAATCAAATCCTCTTGTAGCTTCTCCCCGGCATCTAAGTCAAGAAATTTCTTGTTGACAACAGAATCTGCACCAATCGTTCTCAACCCGTGTGCTTGAAATACAACAGGGTTCGAATTTGTGTCTTGTCTGAGGTGTTTCTTGACTTCTATGCAGACACGCGGCCAAACACTCTTACAGTCGGAACTGCCTTCGTCCACCTCGAAATGAATAAGATCCTGCCGCCCACTGATGGAAATCTTGATCTCTACCTGTCTGGGCTTACGTTTGCACATTTTCCCTCCACCTTGAGGTTGGAGGTTGAGCTTTTTGTGGAAGAATCTATTGCATTTCAACACGGCAAGACCAGCCTCTTCGCAAAGTTGATTGAATTCAATATCCTCCCATGGATCATGAATCGCATAGTAAACTCCAAGGCGAATCGTCTCCTTAACATTCAGCAGATAGAATGAGTAGGCAGAATGCGTGATCTTGAAGGGCGACTGGACCTTCAAATGCATGTTCGGAACCCGATGGATCCCAATCACACCGTAAGAATTCTTCCCACCAGAGTAGTCCCTGAAGGTCTGGACTGGCGTATATTGTTGGCCTCTCTTTGACATTTCTGTTCTTGCGTTAGTTCTCGCTCTTGGGTCAGCGCCGGGCCTCCGAGGCGCCTGGATTTCTATGCCACCCAGGATGATGGGAGGACATTTCTGAGAGGGGTTGGATGGCGTTGAACTCGTGTTTAGATCATTTTGTTCTGTTTTGTACTCGTCTGAGACAGCAACCGACTCTGATTCTAGCATCTCTTCGATTTCAGCCATAACTTTTGAAAATGGGCAACGTAGCAGTGGCTTGTGTGTGACAGGCGACTCCGCATACATACCATCGAGATCAAGTTCGTAACACGAATGCACATTGTCATCAAGCAGCCAGATATTATCCAATCCAAGAAACCCAGCAAAGGTCTGCACAAAAAGCCGAGCATATGCGATGCCTCCGGAATCTGGTGTGACAGCCAGTTTCCCCCCCTTCAAATTGTGTTGTTGTAATTTGAATTGGGATCCTCAGAAATTAGGCAAAGATTCTTTGCTCAAATACATGATCTTGGGAAGCGTGACGATGATATACCACTGGCCATAATCGCGAGAATAAGCGTCAAATTCTTCGCCAGAACGTACAACCAGCACTTGAGTGACGTCTGTGGCATATGCAGGCTTGAGAGCATCCGTTCGATTAAGAAGGGCCTTTCTTTCGCTTTGGAGATGGTGCTGATATGTAGGAGTAAAGACCCAATTCTTTACCTTTCCTCGTTGCGAATCCCTTGCCCCTTGCACCTTGCCATCATTGTGTAGAACAAAGAAATCGGTCGCTTTCTTGAAATCGGGCACACGAATTTTTGGCCAAGAATTCCTGTCTGTGCCATAGAGCTTTTGACAAGAGAAATTTGGTGCTGAGTCTTGCAGTTGTGGGCCATTTTCTGAGAGCTCAAGAACATCAATGGTTTCTCTGTGGACGTCGGTGATGGGTGTGACTGGGTATCGCAGTGCCAAATATTGATAGTCTGCATCTTTTGGATTGCTCGGGCTGGATGCGTTGGAAATGTTGCTCTTCTTGCTAGCAGCCCAACCGCTCAGTTTTTGAATGCTCAGCTCACTACCTTGAATGTTTTGGCGCAGTTGGTAGACTTCATCAGCGCCTGGGATTTTTTGCACGAGATCCCCATCCTTGGAAGGCATTGACCACAAATGCTCGTAATCCTCTTCATCAGCACTACCACTTTCGGATTGTGTTTCAAATTGTGAAGATTCCCCTCCCCTTTTTTTTCCACCTCCACTGGCATACACAGAGCAGTTCTTACGTACGCTGTGTTTCAAAAGTAGGCAATCCCAATCGATTAAAATCTGCAGATGCTCGAAGTTACAAATTTTGAAGCGATTTTCGTCGTTCTGATAAGGACACTCAACAGGACTCGTGTCCCAATCAACGATTGGAAATTCACATGCACCAATCTTTTTTTTCCCACAAGAAAAAAAGAATTCGCTCTTGTCCTTGCCCTTTCCGCTTTCCAACAGAGCATGACAATCTTGTAGGTACTGTGATTGTGAACATTCTCCTCGGTTGGGACCCTTACCGCCGCAATCAAACCCAACCAGTTTTTCAAGAAATTTAATTGCCTGCTCGCGCCATGAGAGCTGGGGGTGGTCTTTGAGAACAAACAGCAAGGCCGCCAACCTGCATAGTGCAAAAAGTCACTTTAAGACTCATCTTAAGGTGGGGTTGGGTATTTCTCGAACGAACTCAGATTCTCACTGGAATCCAGTTTACAAGGTATTTCACCGAATTCGTTGATGTGGAAACGAACCAATTGGTCGGTAGTAATTCGAACGTGATCTTGACGCGGCAAACCTGAGGCCAGCGCTCAAGCATGGCTGCAGGAAGCCAAACGCCAAGCGCTGGCATTTTATTTTTCCATACGAATTCGCTACATGTTTCTAATATCAAAATGTAGAGGGAGAGTCTGATCTAGGTCTATTCACAACTTCAGTACTTGCAAATAAAATTCCGCTGCAGGCTGGCTTCCGATTAAATTTTTTTTTGCTGTTTGCCAGCAAAAAAATTCGGAATTTGCTAATGTGCGGTGACACCTGTTTGCAAGTACCGAGGTTGTGCACAGACCTAGATCTGACGCACGCTTACATTTTGATGTTCGGAACTTATGGCAGATTCGCATTCAAAAGTAAAATGCTAGCGCTCAGCTTTTGCTTTTCGCAGCCATGCTCGAGCGCTGGCCGCATGTTTGCCGTGTCAGGATCACGTTTACTTTACTACCGACGAATCGATTCGTTTCCACAACAACAGATTCGATGAAATGCGTTGTAAACCGGATTCCTGAGAATCCGCGTCCGTTCGAGAAATATCCAACCTCACCTCCAAAAAAAAATGAATAAAATGCATAAATTGCGATCGTCAATTTTGGATTGTTCCTTATATATGTATATATACATACATGTATATCTGTGTATATATATATATGTATATATAATTCGCTCTTTGTAGCTGATTATAGCATAGGACTCTAAAGCTGGGTTTCTTGCAAAGCCTTTCGGCGAGTAAATTTCTTGAAGAGCATTTCAAGAAATTTACCGGCCTGTTCTGGCCTTGAATGACAGCTGAGGGTGTTTCGTCAGCACAAACAGCAAGGCCAATGCGAGCATCCTTTTGAAGTAGATCTTTACAAACACAAGAATGATCATATTGCAAGCGTCAATCTAGGATGGATTTTTGACAAATGCTAATGAAATGATGTGCTCTTTGGCAGCTCGTTGTTATGTATATATGTAAGACTTTGCGAGTCAAACACGTCTCGGTACGCACCTTTGCAACCTCATTCTCGGGTGATACTTGCCTTGCCTGACGTACAGATTTCCTTTCTGCCCCCATTCGTCCTTACTAAGGTCTCACCAGTATGGTCGCATCCACTCGTGTCGTGCACACGTTACAGCATTCGGAGTCGGAACAGGAGGAAGAGTAGGAGGAGACGGTTCGGTTCTAGACTTCTTCCCAATCTCGTTGCTGAGGAGGGATAAAAAATAGTAGTAAGCTCCTGTCTTTCCGATCTGTGTTTCAGCCGAAAGTACGAAACGACGTTGGTGTAACTCAGGCTCGGACCTGTATTTTCCGGGCTTGCCTAGGTAGTCAGCATTCGGTTTGGTTCCCCTCTCTTTCCTTTTCTCCGTGGCCGGCACAAACGACCCCTTAGAGGCCACCCATGCCGTTCGATATTCATGAATGCTGCTCCTTTTCGACGAGATCAACTTGGAAAGGACTTGGCCCTTGAAATCAGGGCCTTGATTAACATGCTTATCCAAAGTTGTCAAATTGATACACTCCCAGATTTGACGGGGGAAATTTAAGTCTGCCTTGTCCACTGCATCTTCCAGCTTCTTGATGACTGATCCAAGAACAAGGACACAGGGGAGTGGATACTTGAGCGCTGAAATGGAGCACGTACCGCGGAATTCAGAGCACAAAGTGTCTGCAGAGTATGAGAGACGGATTGCTTCATCGAAGAGAGACTTCAAGGACGAATCGTCACGGAAAAATGTAACCTCGTCATTTTCCTTGAGATCCGACTGCCATTTGTCTTTATCCTGTTGCAACGTGATCCATGATGGATCCTTTTCATCACGACTCTTGAAGGAATAAAACGGTAAGAACTCTTTCGGACGATTCACAACTAGCCTGCAATCTTCCAAAGATATCCCCTTCGTTTCGTCCTTCAAGGACAACTGAATCCTTGGCCTTTCCACCTTCAACACTTTGCAGGTGAAGACATATCTAGCAGTAGACATATGCATGTCATGTGACATCATTTTCCAATCCGTGATACCCCCCCAAGGTAGCATGTGCGTAGCATACCCAACAAAAATATCCTTGCCGTAAGTAACAGCCAGCGGCTTGTCAGAGCGCTTAAATGTAGCAGGTGTCTGCGGTGGAATTTCACCAGATATCTCCTGCGTTTTGGGCTGGCAAGCACCTCCAACGTGTGTGTTGCAGCCTCCTTCAGGGCATCCATCGCTACCATAACCGAGCGACGGAGTCTGAAGATGCAACTCTCCCAAGGCCAGCTCAATGTCATCCCAATCTCCAATCTTTCGAGTGCTCGAAAAGGCTGGATATCGGCACACTCTGCCCAATTCCTGAATACACGTGGAACAATTCTCAGACGTCCGCAGTCGGAGGTCCAAACAGTTGAAGGATTCCGGAAATGTGTCGCCCATTCTACCTTTTTCCAAGAGTATCAGTATGCACGGCAATCCCTCCAGATCTTTGTACACGATATCTGGCTTCCGGTCGTAAATTCTCAGGAATTTCCCACTCCCGGGAGAAGTCAAATGAAGCATCTGAAATTGTTTTTCGAACACCTTCCACAGCGACAAACTTCCAAAGTCTGTCAGTATAGCGAAGGGGGGGAATGGATGGCTGTCTTTCTCAAACAAAAACAGTTTGTCGCGACATACTCTCAACGCCTCGGCCACAAATAATCCCCTTTGTGTTTCAGTAATTCTGACAATTTTCATGGAGCCACATACAGACCAGACTTTACATGTGTCATCTTGCCTGCAGGTATGCTGCTGCCAATTTGACTCAAGAAGATCCAGCACCAATCTATCAGATTCTGAGATGAATCTCGATACATCTGTTGATTGAAGCTTTGGCTCCGCGAGCAATTTGTTAAATAAAAGAATGGCTACACTTTTTTTTTTGCGCTGTTCTTCGTCATGCAAAGATTCATCATTATCGTCGTCTTCGACGACGTCGTCGTCTTCGTCATCTTCGTCGTCTACAACAAGTTCATTGAACTCCAAAACTAGTCCGTCCAAAAATTTCTCTGCAGCTTCCTTCATTTGCGATTTACTTCCCTTGACATGACATAAGTCGATGGCACTTAAATCACCGCAAAAGAGTCTGAAACGTTCCAGGAATTTCGGCGCAGAGAAGCGTGATTGCTCATCATAAAATGTTGTTTTGTCCTTAAGTATTTTCTCGGATGGCTGGAGGTTTTCATCCCAAACAAAATCCTGCTCACTCTTCATCACGCATTTCCGGCTTTCAGCAATGTCTTCTAGGCCGCCTTGATCTTTCCATCGAAAGGTATCGAAGTACAGCAGTGAGAATACCATATCAACAAGCCATAGATGCTCTTTTGTTATTGTGTCTTGATATGTAGTACACTCTAGAAGGAGTGGCGCGAGAAATTTATCCTTCCGGATGAGTTGTGCAGATAATGGTCTCTTAATCGTACCACACTGGTGACTCGAATAACCACTCGCGCCTCTACTCACGCTGTCATGCCTGATTCGGCTTGGAATTGTTCTGAGAATGTCCTCAAACCTCAAATACTTTGAAGAATGGACAATTTGTCCAACGTCACGTGGAGGATGCCATTTGACGACATGCAGTTCTTCCAAATGCGACACGTCTTCGGACTTGCAAGACCTGTCTGAAGCAGGTTTGACCTTGAGTGGATCTGGATCAATGTGCCGCTTCTCAAGTTCAGATATGAGCTTTTCAGGGGTGAGTCCTTTGACAAGTTGTTCCATCTCCTCCTTTGTGGTGATGATTTTCAACGTCACCAAAAGGGACTGCACCCCATGTCTCCCCCTTTCTTTTTGTTCTTCAACTTTGAGGAACACTTTATCCTCGTGCATGGATTTCACGTAGTTTTTGGCAATCTCCACTACAGCAGATTTGAACGCTTCTCGTGTAGTAGGTTTAAACTCCAATAATGTACAGGGCAGTGTAACCTGCATTTCGACCGCCCTGCTGTTTGTGGGATTTTCGATGATGTTACCGCATTCAATATTTCCGTCTACAACTCCAGAAATGTATTTCCATGGGACACGCGAATCCATGGTTAAATTGTTGTAGGGTGTGGCGCTGACTTGCACTACTATAAGATTATCTTTCTCGAGAAGTTGCGCGTCATTGACAAAATTGTCGTGAGCGCCGGGCTGCACATATCCCCAGTGTGATTCATCAGCAACGATGACAAAGAGTGTATTCTTGTTTTTTTCTGTGAGGACATAATCCTTGAATTTACAAAATTTGCCCTGGTTAGCATTGGTATATTCCATGACGTAAGAAGTCCATGGAATCTCTCCACCATTTTCCTCCGCTGGCCACAGAAGCTCTGTGAAGCCCAATTGATTTTTTTTTGGATTTCCAGTCAGTCGTTCTAGTGTTTGATCCCTCAATGAAGTGAAATTTGGCACCAAAATAATCCAACACAAATTGTCGAACGACTCCAATCTGCGTGACTGACTCAAAACATATTTCACACGATTGAACAACCGTTTGGCAACCTTCTTCTGCTCGGAGAAAACTACATTTTTCTTTTTCTCATTCAAATCAGGACCATGCGTCACGCCAGAAGAATGTTTTCGATCCTCTTCAAATTCGCATTTCATTTCAATCTCTATCTTGAACAGTTTTTTTTCATCCTTCAGCAATTTACCCGACCAGACTTGCTGAAGGGTTTCTGGAAGATCGACAGAGGAAGGACTATTCTTCTCCAAGAATTTGTTGTTTATCTTGCGAACGATAAATTCAGCCTTGTCAAAGTTCTTCAGGCGAACACCAAACGAATGTAAAAATAAAATTTTCTCGTCAAATAATGGTTTTGACTTCTGATGAGCCACCACAAACAGCGTTGTGCTGATCAAGTCCAAATTCTCCTGCAACATTTGCTGACTACTTGATGAAGCAGAAACCTTGACGTCCCACAAATGTGTTTGAGGAGACATGCTGATGAGCGTCCTAACCGTACCTTTCAGCTCAGTATCTGGTGCGAATTGAACGACACGACCAACTGCGAGTCCCCTCTGTTTTACATTCTTTTGTCGTTCGCCTACATCACCCAAAATGAGACACACTTCAACAGGCCGCTCGTCATCTTGCTCCTCAAATTTTTGTTGGATGTCCGTTTCCAAAGCTCTCGCATCTGCCGGTTCAAGGAGTAGCAGAAGGCCGTATGCCATCGCCTTGTGTGAGCTTTTGATTCGAGTAATGTTTACACGAGAGTCAATATCCAGCGGCAACTGAAACGGTCCAGAGGAATCAACGTCATGGTCAGTGAATGCGATAAGATTGTTCGTGATTAGTTCTGATGTAGCTGCTTCCAACTCTTTCCAAAATTCATCTCGCGCCGTTTTCTTGCGTTTCTCCATATCCTGGTCAGCTTGAGTATTTGTTTTTGTTTTATCTCGACACTAGGCACCTTTCCAAGCATGTTCAAGGATTTCACAGTAGAAGGGTCGATTCTTCTTGTCTTTCCACGCACTGATTGCATCAGATTTGCCTTGCTGAATGGCGTCGAATATGGAGATTGCAGGGTTGGAGTTAAAAATATGATAAAGTTTGAAAACAAAAATTGCGCCAAAAAGATCCTCGGGTCTGAATGGATCCTTTGCACATAAGTTGACCACTCTGAATTCTTCTGGAACGTCTAGAAAATTTCCTTGTATTCCATCACGAAGTTGTTCGATCTCCTTGGGAATGCTGTCGCTAGGCGTGAGCAAGATAACACAAGATTGAGCAAGATAACACGTAAGATAACAAGATAACAC
>Ga0105053_10012761_pt1 | contig 10061 bp, 15 predicted proteins | sample BON01_FD_78093 | JGI IMG/M metagenome (GOLD analysis project Ga0105053, IMG submission 78093) | Freshwater microbial communities from Lake Bonney liftoff mats and glacier meltwater in Antarctica - BON-01 | ecosystem: Environmental > Aquatic > Freshwater > Ice > Glacier meltwater | place: Lake...
TATATATATATATATATATATACACACACACAAAAATATATATATATATATATATATATATATATATATATATATATATATATATATATATATATATATATATAAGCTTCATCGGGATGGCCGAAGGCACCTCGTACACGGAATCTTTCTCGGCGTAGCACGTTACACGGCATCTTGGCCTTTACAAGATATTCATTTACTTCGAGTCGTTTTTGCAGGAGTCAATCGTCCTTTTACTCCTCCCGCCCACATGCATCGCCCACACGGTTGCAACACTATTGCAATACTATTGCGCAGTATTCGACCCCCTTCCGACCCCCAGTTTGCACGCCATACACCATACAATATGTGCATTGCAATATCGTGTATAGACTAAGCTGACCTTTGGCCTACGTTGCCTCCTTCAGGCGGGGGCTGTGACCGTCACAGGCTCAAGTTTCGTCGAGCTGGGGATTGGGTTTACCTAATCGTTCGCGAGTCTACAACCGCATGCGGGGCGGGGAGATACCGCGGGGTATGCGGGTCCACTTAGCCTGTCCGGAAGAGCTCCTCCAGTGCCTGTAGCCTGTGTGTGAAGTTTTGTCGAGATGGGGCTTGGGTTTACCTAATCGTTCGCGAGTCTACAACCGCATGCTGGAACGGGAAGATACCGCGGGGTTTGGGCCCACTTAGTAGCCTGTCTGGAAGAGCTGCTCCAGTGCCTATCTAGCCTGTGTGTGAAGTTTCGTCGAGATGGGGCTTGGGTTTACCTAATCGTTCGCGAGTCTACAACCGCATGCGGGGCGGGGAGATACCGCGGGGTTTGGGCCCACTTAGCCTGTTTGGAAGATCATCGCAGGCTCGTCAAGCGGGCTGCACGCTCGTCCTGCAGAGAGACGTTATTATTTTACCAATTATCTAACTAGCATGATACGCCTCGTGCTAAGCAGATAGGCCGAGATGCGCCCGCTCGCCCTCTCTTAACGTCGAAGCCGCAGCAGCCCGCGCCCGCGCGCCAGCCGCCACCAGCCACATATATATCGCTCCCTAGCGATTACTCAGCGCAGGCTCGTGGCTCGTGCTCGCTAAGCAGTGAGCAGCGTGCTCTAGCTCTAGTAGCAGCAGAGCTGCCTGATAATTATTATTGACTATAATGATACTGATTGGCGACGGGTGCACGGCTCCAGTGCCTGTGTGTCTTTCCCTTTGTGCGGTGTCACATGGGCGGTGGAAGTTCCATAAACGTTAACCCCTCGACACGTTCACAGCACGGCACACACTAAACACAGAGACAACACGGATACACACACGCACACGCGACCCCACACAACGCACAACGAGCGACGTCGACGTGTGAGTTAGTGAGATGCGAACTCCACAGGTGTGTGTGCATGTGATCGCCCATAGCACGCTTTAACTGTGTAGTATGCTGTGCTCAGCAGCCGCAGCACAAGAACGAGAGCCTGCGTCTGAGCCTGAAGAACCACACGCCCCACGGTCTTCCAGGCCTCACATGTGATGTGTGATGCTGTCTCTAGGGTTGCTGTTGTTATTAGCAGGGGCTAGCGCTGATCCCGCACCATCACGTCTTACGTTTACGTTTACGTATATTCGCGCTTTATTTTATTTATATATTATTATTAGTATATAATATATAATAATTTAGTATATATATATATATAATATTATTATTATATATATATATATATATATAATATATAATGATAATGATGTATATGTATATGTATATTATTATTGCTAGAGCTATTACACACCACACTCACGTTGCACTATTACTAGACTACGATACACCGGCAACCAACCAACAACGTGCCCAGCTGCCAGCTGCCCAGCGCCACGTCTCGTGTGATAGTGACCTAACCGAGTCTCTCCTACTCCGAGTCGTCGCGGTCGCGGTGTGCAAACATATACAGCATCATCTGCTTGCGACTTTCTGCCGCAGATACCAGAACGAAGCACACCAGTCACCAGAACACACACCTACTACAACTAAAGCTATAAGTTCTACTAGCACATAGCACGCCTTCTCGTACGCGTGTGGCGCTCAAATTCACCTCCCACCCAAACGGCGGCCGCGAGCCTGCGACGGCCACTCTTCGTCGCGCCTCCTCCGCGCGCGAAAGAGCCAGGGGCGGCTCCACCCGCGCCTGCGCGCAACGGCGTAGACCGTGTAGCAGAGCACGCCCCAGGCAAAGCCGGTGAGGTGCTCGCCGTGGCCCGCCGCAAGCGCGGCGCCGCCGGCGAGTGCGCGGTGCTCGGTGAGGACGAACTCGACGGCGCGCGAGAGCAGAAAGGCATGGATCACGGCGGGAAGCATCAGCCGGCCCAGCGCCTACAAACCGTAGGGTAGGGTGTAGCAGTAGTGTTGGGGAGGTGGAGGCCTCGCCCGCGGTAGTCCCATCCGGCAAGTCGTATCCCATAGAGCCAGCGGTACCCCCCCCCCGCCCAAATAGCAGTGGTTTTTGTTGTACCTCGCCGTCGGCTTCGCGGATGGCCACGAGCAGCGAGGCGAGCTGGTCCAGGCACATGGCCGCCTCGGCGCCGCACTGCGCGCAGACGGCCGCCGAGGCGCCGCAGGCGGACCACGCGCCGTGCGTCGTCCAGGCGCGCGCGAGGCTCGGCGTGAAGGAGGGGAAGAGCTCACCCGTCCACGCGTTGAGCCAGCTCTGCGCCTGCTTGACGCGCCAGCCCGCGGGGTCGGCCGCCGCAAGGAGCGCGCCGCCGCCCACCGTCACCCACCAGCCCACCGGGCCTAGCGCCGAGTGCACGCTCGCACCGGTGAAGAGCAGGCCGCTGATGTTTCCCGCCAGGTGTGCCGCGTCCATATGGCACAGAACATGGCTGATCGCGGTGTACCAGTGGCCGCCGCGTCGCAGCAGAAAGTGCTCTCGCAGCGTGCCGAGCGTAAGTGGAAGCACCGGCCACGGCGGCAGCTGCTCGCGCCCGGCAGAGGCCGCCAACGTCGGCACGATCATCATCCCGACGACGAGTGGCGAGGCTGTCAGCAGGAAGCTCACCGCGTCGCCGAGCGTGAGCGTGCGGAGCGAGATGGTGGCCATGGGTTGTGCTCGGCGGGCCAGGCTGCTGTGTTAACTCAAGTAGGATGGGGTTGGAGGCGGCGGCGAGGAGATCCTGCCTCTCGGCAAATCGACTGTCGACGAAAATAGAAGACGAGCGAGATGGGACGAAGATAGAAACGTGCCCGCCGCCAAAAAACTCAAACGCGCTGATGGTTCAACGGCCGCAGGCAGACCCTACGGATACGCAGGTGCAACCTTGACACGTCGACCAATCCGCTGTGAGAATGCACGTCGACCACCTTGCTGGGCTGGGACAGGCGCACGTGCGCAGTGGGCTTGAAAGTGCGCCCTCGGCTGCGCGCGAGCTCAGTCACCGACGGCTTGCATCATGCTCCACCGACAGCTTCACGGCGACCAGAACGACCCGGCTGGAGGGCGAGCTGGGCACTTTCCGAAACCAGTGGTGCTACGACATTGTCGAGCTGGCTGGCACCGGGACCACATTCAACGCCGACACGGAGGCGGCGTGCAATGGTGCCTATGTCGACCCATTCAACTCGGGCGCGCCTGAGTCGTACGCCTTCGACTGCAGCTTCGGGTGCTCGCGCTGCCTCTACCTGCAGAGCGACAGCAGCTGGGCTTGCAATGCTCTGGACCGGCCCGGGCTCGTTTGCGAGTTGCCTCCGCCCACTCCACCGGTTCCCGCAATGCCGCCATTGCCACCTCCACCCCCGCCTCTGCCCTCCACGCCGCAGCCACCGTCTCCACCCCCACCTCTACCCTCCGCGCCGCCGCCGCCATCGTTACCTCCGCCTCTACCCTCGACGCCGTGCCCGGATCTGAGTTTTACTCTGAGCCGGACGCGCTTGGACGGACACCTGGGCGCCTCCCAAGACCAGTGGTGCTACGATCTTGCGGCCGCCGGCACGGGGACCATCTACAACAGCAACACGGAGGCGGCGTGCAACAATGCGTACGTGGACCCATTCAACACGGGCGCGCCTGGGTCGTACGCGTTTGACTGCACCTACGGCTGCTCCCCCTGTCTCTACATGGAGACCTCCAACGGGTGGGAGTGCAAGGCGGAAATCAAGCCGGCTCTCGTTCCCTGCGAATCCCCGCCGCCCTCTCCACCGCCATCAGCGCCGCCACCGCCATCGCTGCCGGTGACGACGCCGCATGCCCCGCCGGCGGTTCCACCTTCGCCAGCGCTGCCCGCTCCGGCGCCGCCACAGGCTCCGCCGCCTGCGCGACCGCCCCCGGCACCGCCACCACCGTCGACGCCGCCGTCGTTGCCGCCGCCTTCTGTACCACCGCCGACTGCGCCACAGCCATCGCCGCCGCCGCCGTCACCCCCCTCTCTGCCGGTTGTCACGCCCGCACAGCCCCCATCACCGATGCAGCCGCCGGCCGCTCCGCCGTCTCCTGCGGCACCGCCCACACCCGTGCCATCGCCGTCGCCGCCCCCGCCGTCCGTGCCGCTTCCCTCGCCACCCCCACCGCTGCCGCCACCACCGATGGTGCCGCCGCCCTCGCCGCCGCCGCCGGAAGTTCCACCACCGGCTCCGCCGCCGCCACTGCCTTGGCCGCCGCCTCCGGTGCCTCCTCCGTCGCCGCCGCCGCATCCACTGTCGCCGCCTTGCCCTGACGTAACCTTCACGGCGACCAGAAAGATCCAGCTGAAGGGCGACCTGGGCGGGTCCGCAGATAAGTGGTGTTACGACCTGAGCGCGAGCGGGACCACCTTCAACAGCGACACGGAGGCGGCGTGCAACAACGCCTATGTGGACCCGTTCAACTCGGCCGCGCCCGGGTCGTACGCTTTTGACTGCACCTTTGGCTGCTCGCGCTGCATCTACCGGCAGAAAGCCAGCGGCGACTGGGCCTGCAATGCGCTCGACCAGCCGGGCCTCGTGCCATGCGACTCGCCGCCGCCGTCGCCGCCGCCGTTGCTTTCACCGCCGCCGACGTCGCAGCCGCCCGCGCCGCCACCGCCCTCGTTCCCGCCACCGTCGACGCCGCCGCCATCGACGCCGTCGCCTGAATTGCTGCCGCCAGCTTCGCCGTCGTCCCCGCCACCACTTCTCCCTACACCGCTGGCGCCACCATCCCCGCCGCCGCCCACGCCGCCTCCCACGCCAACTACGACGCCGCCAACGCTGCAGATGCCGCCGCCGCCACCCCTTTTGCCTCCGCCATCAACGATAGCCCCCACGCCGCCGCCAACGCCGCCGCCGATGCCCTGGACACCGCCTGGGCTGGCGCAGCCGCCGTCCATGCCGCCGCTGCCGACCGGGCCCCCACCCACGGTTCCGCCGCCAACTAAGCCACTACCCACACCACTCCCCCCCACACCGCTGGCGCCACTGCCCTCGATGCCGCCCACGCCGCCGCCCACGCCGCCGTCCTCGCCGCCCACGACGCCCACGCCGCCGCCGCCGCACACACCATCGCCGCCGGTAGCGCCGTTTTCGGCCGCCCCGCCGCCCTCCCCGCCGCCGCCATCGCCGCCGCCGTCCTCGCCGCCGCCACAGCAAACCCCAATCACGCCCTCGCCGCCGTCCACGCCGCCCACGCCAACATCGCCGCCGCCGCCGCACACAACATCGCCATTTCCGGCCGCCCCGCCGCCACCGCAAACCCCAATAACGACCTCGCCGCCGTCCTCGCCGCCGCACGCATCTCAGGACCCTCCGCCACCACCAAAGCAGCCTCTTCCTCTCTCGCCCCCACCTGCGTCTCCGTTGCCCGCAAGCCCACCTCCCCCAAGCCCGTTCAGCCCCGACCCGTCGCCACCGCCGCCGCCATTGCCTCTGAGCCCGGACCCGTCGCCCCCGCCGCCGCCGCCTCCTTTGCCACCAAGACAGCCCTCGCCGCCAATGCTACTTCAACCGCCAGCGGCGCCACCCGTCCCGACAGCCCCGCCAGTGCCGCCGCACACACCGCCGCCTCCGAGTCAACCGCCGCCAGCCATGCCTCCGCCACCGCCGCAGACCCCTCCGCCCCCACCACTGCTCCCGCCTCCTCTCCCGCCCCTGCCTGCGTCTCCGTCACCCACAGGCCCGCCTCCCCCTAGCCCGTTCAGCCCCGAGCCGTCGCCGCCGCCGCCGCCATCGCCTCTGAGCCCGGACCCGTCGCCGCCGCCGCCACCGCCTCCGTTGCCACCGAGACAGCCCTCGCCACCAATGCCGCCAATGCTACTTCAACCGCCAGCGGCGCCACCCGCGCCGGCAGCCCCGCCAGTCCCACCGCACATGCCGCCGCCACCGAGTCAACCGCCGCCAGCTAAGCCACCGCCTCCGCCGCAGACCCCCCCGCCTCCACCACTGCTCCCGCCTCCTCTCCCGCCCCCGCCTGCGTCTCCGTCACCCACAAACCCGCCTCCCCCTAGCCCGTTCAGCCCCGAGCCGTCACCGCCGCCGCCGCCATCGCCTCTGAGCCCGGACCCGTCGCCACCGCCGCCCTCCCCCCTTTCGCCGCCACCGACGTCACTGCCGCCACTGCCGCCACTGGTACCGCGCGCGCCGTCGATACCTCCCACGCCGCCCGCCATCCCGCCCACGCCCGCGCTGCCGCCAGTGCCGCTGCACACACCATCACCGCCGGCCTCGCCGTTTCCGGCCGCCCCGCCACCACCGCAAACCCCAACGCCGTCGCCGCCACCGCCATCGCCGCCATCGCCGCCATCGTCGCCACCACTTCCACCTACACTGCCCGCTCGACCGCCGCTGCTGCCGCCCCCGCCACGCTCCCCACCGTCACCGCCCCCGCTGCCGCCCCCGCCGCGCTCCCCACCGCCGCCGCCGCCGCCGCCGCCGTCTCCGCCGCCGCCGCCACCACCAAGACCACCGCCTCCCCCGCGTCCTCCGCCCCCGGCCCCTCCGCCACCCCCGCCGCCCTCTCCCGCGTTCCCCCCCTCGCGCATCACCGTGGAGTACCAGCTGATTCTCGACACCACCATCGACGCCTTTGACGCGGCGGCCGCGGACCGCTACTGCAGAGCGACCGTCGCTGCGCTCATCGGCGTGCGCGGCTGCGAGGTGACGGGCGTGTCGCCGGGCTCGGTTGTGGTCTCGACGCTCTTGCTGATGGATACCATCCAGGAGGCCGAAGTGGCGGGGGAGACCATACAGGCCGACGGCTTCCCTTCGCTGCTCGCCACCGCGTGGGCCGACCTTGGCGAGTCCGGATCCGTGCCAATCTCCTTTTTAGGATCCAATGTGCCCCTGGTGTTTGCCACGCCGCTGCAGCCGCCCTCGCCTCCAGTTACAGCCACCGAATCGACCGCCTATCTGATTTGGTTCATCGTGGGGATCGTCGCGCTCGCAACCGCGATCCTCATTGGCCTCATCGCGCTCACCCTCCTCTGGCGCCTGCGTTACTCGCGCCACGCGCGCCAGCACGACGCGCGATACGACGACGAGGAGGCGCCGCGCGTTCAGCAGCAGCAGCCCAAGCCGAGCGTCCCGCCGCCGCAGCAGCAGCAGCCCGACCCGCGCGGCCAGCAGCAGCAGCAGCCCAACCCGCGCGGCCTCTCTGCGCTAAGCGGCCGTCCCTCGGACGGCGCGGCCGTAACGTGGTACAACCTGCAGCAGGAGGCCCCGGCCCCGCCCGCCCGCCACGGCGTGAGCATCGTATCAGAGGGCGGGCCCTCGCCGAGTCATACCCCCTCGGCCAACCGCGCTGCTTTGTATAGTACTAGTACCCCCTCTGCCACGCACGCGACGGACGTGCACCGCGAGCTGCGCGCGCGGAAGGCGGAGCGCGCAGAGCGCGAGCGACAGTGGGGCGACGGCACACCAGCCAAATCTGTCTCTGCGCAGCGAGGCTCCTCCTCGTCCGTACCGTCGCCTATGCCGGCGGGGCGGTCGCCCACCTCGCCGCGGCGCACTTTTGGGTCGCCGCCTGGAAGCCAGGCGCTATCTCGTGCGCGCGCCGCGTTCAACGTGCGGCGCGCCGCCGCGATGACGGGCAAGGTGGCGTCGCCCGCTAGGGCGAATCGCTTTGAGCGGGCAGAGTAGTGTGTTCGCTGTTTTATTTAGCTAGGGGCGGGCTCTTAGGAGGTCGTAGGAGTGGGAGTAGGAGGGGGATGTGCATTATATATATATATTTGACTATGACTACCTGTAGTTGGTCTCGGTAGGAGCGGCCGCAGGTTGCGAGAGCCGGCAGGATGGTGTGTCACTATATTCTTCTTTTCTCGTATGTGTTTGCCCGCAAGCCATGAGCCCCCCCCCTGGCCTGTCTTGTCCCGCGTGACCACGTCGCCCCGATATATATGTGTAGTGTATGCGACTTTTGGCTGTTACAAAATAATCAGAATCATTGATGAATCATTGCATGTGAATGCCATTGTTCATTAATTAAAATTAAGCTTAAAGCGTATTGATTTTTATTTTTGGCCGTCGAATCTAGAATAAGGCCAAACGGGGGGTTCGGAGAAACCCCGGGTAAACGACTCCTAGCTCTAACTCTTAAGTAAAACTTACTGTTACCCCGCAAAGGGGGCGGTTGTCCACCGCAGAAATCACAGCGGATTACCCCGGAGCAGATAGATTCTGTGAAACCAACTACGCTGTTCAAAAATAGACGTGCTAGAACTGCGTTAGTTCTAGCACGTCTATTTTTGAACAGCGTAGAAACCAACCCCTCCGGTAGAGATTACTTGCTTGGTAGGTTCGACGGTGTGAACATGCGTGTGTGCTCGTGTCCCCTTTGTATTATAAACCGTCTGTGAACACGAATAGCTCGGCCAAATCCACCGCCAACGGCCACACTTCGGCGCTGCAATGCCTCGGGAAACGATCTCAGACAAGCTGCGCAAACGCGCTCTGCGACGGGGTCCGAGGGAGCAGCCGTTTGTGCTGCCCCCGCCGGCCGACGAGGAGTACTGGAATCGGCTGTCAGATATCTTGCAGGCACGAGCGCCGCCCACCAGTAGCTGTGCACAATGCGAAACCCCCAGCGCGTACCTGCTCTCTCACGTATGTGTGTGCTTGCGTGCCGCCGCCGCCGTTTTGCTCGCAGGCGCAGGTGCAGGTTGCGATTGGCACGTTCGCCCGCAAAACAATGGGCCAGAACCTGCCTCCTGAGCAAGTGCTGTGGGCCGGCACGCCCCACCTGCGCACCGCGACGATCCTCTCGATCTTTTTGGCGTGGAGCGTCCTCCTCGTCGTGCCGGTGCTGCTCCTGGTCGAGCTGGTGGACGACATTGCCGGGTCAGGGATCGACGGCGGCTGGCTCTCTCTCTGTTGGGCCATTGTCTCCGTCTTCATCTTTGTGCCAAAGGTCCGCCCTGACGTATGTCAAGCCAATGAAGGTGGACTGGGAGACCCCACCATAGGTCGTGCCAGCCGGTCAGCCCCCTCGTGTCCCCCCATGAACGGTTAGGAAGGCACCCACAGAGGCACTCACATGCCGGCGGAGTCTCTGCTGGAGTATTCTTCGCGCATGCTAATCTACCCCATGGATCCCTTTCTAAAACACAACCCCCTCCTCTTCCTGTAACAGGTCTCGCGCCCCAGCCGAGAGGTCTACGTGCTGACCAATCTGCGTGCCTTTGTCTCTCGCCGTACCATGTGGTGCTCTATCGAGACCGACCAGGTAACACAATCTATCATATATATGTACATATATATATATATGTATATATGTATATATAGCTATACATACATATATATACATAAATTATAAACATAAACATATACATATATTTGTATATATATATGTACACACATACATAAACATATATATTATACACACACACACACACATATATATATATACATGTATATATATGTATACATATATGTATACATATAGATACATAAACGTATAAATATATATAAATGAGGTCTACGTGCTCACCAACTTACACGCCTTCGTCTCTCGCCGCACCATGTGGGGCTCTATCGAGACAGACCAGGTAACGGGTATATTCTATCATATATATATATATATATATATATATATATATATATATATATATATATATATATATATATATATATATATATATATATATATATATATATATATATA
>Ga0105053_10012762_pt1 | contig 10058 bp, 6 predicted proteins | sample BON01_FD_78093 | JGI IMG/M metagenome (GOLD analysis project Ga0105053, IMG submission 78093) | Freshwater microbial communities from Lake Bonney liftoff mats and glacier meltwater in Antarctica - BON-01 | ecosystem: Environmental > Aquatic > Freshwater > Ice > Glacier meltwater | place: Lake...
CCCCCCCCCCCCCCCCATACACACACACACACGCTGCATACGCCTGACATGGCGATACATACGCTACACATACACACATATAGACACACATTACACATACAGACATACAGACACCTCCACACACTGTGCAAGCCTGACTTATCGATACACACACACACACACACACACACACACACACACTGCACACACACACACATGTACACACACCACACACTCCGCAACCCTGGCATTTGAACCCACAATGCACAACCACACACACACACACACCTAGAATCGAGCGCATGCTTGCGCGAGAACGAAACGGTACGAAGAAAAGAGAGTTGTTCCTGAAGAAAGCAGTTGAATAGATGATGAGCAATTCTTTGCATCGTCGTGCGACGAGAAGGAGACAGAGGAGGAGGAGGAGGAAGAAGCAGGAGATGAAGAGTAAGGTCTAGGGCTTCTATCACGCAGCATCTTCTAACCCGGATGTATGATGATGATTGCTTTTATTACATTAAGGTGCACCTTAACAGTGGTTTAATATTCTGAATTGAGGGTCTATGTAGCTCAAATCCAAGCAGAATCGAGTGCCTGGTATTACGTCACATCTTTTGCTTTTACGGAAGAAGAAATATGTTAAAGAACAAAAACAGTTAGTCCAAGATCTCATCCCGCCTTCCAGCACACATGTACGCACGTGTACTTTGTATACCTATATGAATACTTGTATGCTGAGATTGAATCCATCTGAATTCTTCAGGCCAGAATGGTCCCAAGAAAGAAATAGAAGTAACGCAGAGCTGTGACACCAAAAAACTCTTTTATTTTCACCACAAATCAAGTATTTTACCAGCAAATTTTCGAGTGGGAAACAAGAGGCGGTGCCAGTGGATTGAGAAGAAATCAAATTGTGGGTGGAGATGAAACATAATACACAAAGAAGCACAGTGGAGTCTGCCTGGACAGGAGCCACAGCTTGCTGGCAAGCCAAGAGAATCCAAGCACAATCGAACATGTGATGCGTAAATGAATTTAGACGAACTCCTGCTGGTTGTCTGACAACCTGTTGAGCTCAACAGCCTATGCTTCAGCACTAGTCACATCAGGAGTGGCCTGTGCCTGAGCGTCATTAGCCTGCGTAGTTGCCTTTGCTTGAGCATCAGTAGCCTGCGCAGTCGCCTTTGCCTGAGCATCAGTAGCCTGCGCAGTTGCCTTGGCCTGGGCATCCGTAGCCTGCGCAGTTGCCTTTGCCTGAGCATCAGCAGCCAGCGCAGTTGCCTTTGCCTGAGCATCAGCATCCAGCGAAGTTGCCTTTGCCTGAGCATCAGCAGCTTGTGTCTGAGCTTGCGCAGTGGCTGCTGTAGCCTGTGCTTTGGCATCCTCGAGAGACCCTACAGGTAGCCCCGCTGCAGTTGCGAGTGCAGTCGGGTCCATTGCTGATGGAACGTCGGGGACCTTCATCATGGTGCTTGCTCCTCCGCCTGAGAGATGCAACACAGAAAGGAAGTGAATAGTGTCATAACCACCTCCCCAGCAATCAACAGTGGTAATCAAGTGGCATTGTCAAAGGTTGTCTGGCAGATACAAGCATTTGTACAGACAGATGAGAAAAATTACCAAAGCATGAGAAGCAGCCACTCTTAGGCGCATCATCTGCCATGGTACCGGAGATCAAGGCTGCTTTGACAGCGTCAACTGGCATGGCAGGAGCTTCAGGCATGCCAGGAACCATTGCATGTACCGCATCAACAGACACGCCATCAGCACTGGTAGGAATCATTGCCTGCGCCTGTATTTGCAAATGTTGTGTTGACATTTTCACAAGGAGTTAAGCACGTGCTTCACAACTTAAAATACGAATTAGAGTCCACTTGTGTGTGCTTCTCGCCTACGCCTCCATCGTAAGAAAAGAGGTGACAAACTCTGTTGCGTGTAAACACTCAGAAAAAACGTGGCTTGGCGCTCAGTCAGTAGCGAGACAGACTTAGTGTAGGGAGGGCTGTAGCGCTGCTCTCATCAGCCACCTCACCTGTGCCATTGGAGCTGTTGCAGCCATGACGTGTTTTTGATCCAATTGGTTTCCGTTCCTCGGAAATTTACACTTCAAACTTTAACGGTAATTTCCACTCATTACCAGAGTTGACTAATATTGTATGTGTTGATTTTCGGCCTCGTAGTAAGGATTTGTCCTCAATTGATGTAGGAAGACGGCACCGAATCTGGATATGATTCCTAAAAAAATGGAATTTATTTCCAGGCACACCATGGGACTGATCATTAGTACCATTTATTACGAGGTGTTAATCGTAAATCCCATGGGCAGAACTCGGGTTCGTCGAAAAAGTTTTGGAAATAATCTCAAGATTATATGCCATCCTATCTTCAATCGGCTGTAGGACCTCACCCAAGGTACGTCCAAGGCCAATAATTCTCACGGCCACCACACGCAGCACATCTGAAATCAGCGGTTACGCATATTTCGTTCAAATTATATTATATTACTCAACTATCATACAAACGAATATTTCACTTTTGGGGCTGAGAGGCCATTGAAAATCACATGGCCAAAACGAACTTTGACCAAAAAAAAATGACCGCACAGGTCCACTTTTTTAACTATTCCTGATTCCGGCCGACGGCTCGAATCAGACATCGGGAGAGTTACATTTGTTGGTAGTTAGGGAGATTGTTTAGACCGAGGATACATGCCAGCCCACCAGATCACTGTTTTACCTACCAGACGGGGATCTGCTTGGGTCTGCCATAAAATTGATAATGTTCTGGTCCTCCAGTCCGGGACAGGTTCTTGGGTCCTAAGTGGCTAATTGGGTGCTCGCCATCCGCTTAATCCAGTGATTAGGTTGGGTCTTCGAACCCCAAGAAAGAAGGAAAGAAAGAAAGAGTTTCTTGAGTCTTAAGTGATTAGTCGGGTGTTCACCAACCACTTAGTCTAGTGATCAAGTTGGGTTTGTGCCACCCAAGAAAGAAAGAAAGAAAGGAGGATCATTGCCAATCTCCACTGTTCCGCCAACCGTGCCTCTTGATACTCTAGGTGCTACTACTCCCCCCCCTCTCTTTGTTAGGATGGGGGGGGAGGAGTTTGTATTCTTCTAGAAGACCTGGTACGAATGAAACCAGGGCATTGATTGATAGGAAAACTTGCGCGCAAAAATGGCGAAAATAGAATTTTTGATGAAGTGAGCCCAGTGACCACGTTTCGAGTGCAATCCATAGACAAAGTGGATGAGACCTGCACCAACGTGGATGATTGAATGAAGCTTGTGCGACACCGCAGCGGGAACCGTGTCATGATATAGCGTGGATTTGGACGAATTTCTTGAACAAACAACGTTGGGTGACTGATTTAGTTGAGACAACAACAGGGCAGTTGGTAAATGACAGCTTCCATTATGCTCGCGCAAGACTCAAGATTAAGATCTCAATAGTTTTCATGGCAAAAGAAATTCTGCACTGTTGCATAGGTGCACATGCACGGGTGCATGTGCATTTTTTGCGGAGAGTATGCATGCATTCAGACAGGTGTTTTGAGCACCATGCATGTGCAGGTGTGTCTGTTAAACAGAAGTTGTGACATCAGCTTACACATTTGCGTACACACTTCCTACAGGATATGCATATGCGCTCACGTATGTGCAGGTTGTTCATTTAGTGTTCAAAAACAAAGGTGTGGGGGTTCAGCTAGTCTATGAAAACACTTGTTGCTTGGCGTGGGGGGTTATTTCTGACAGAAGAGAGATAGGGGTGTTGTCTGTGTGTTCTCTATTTTTGACCTAGGGGGGAGTGTATGTGGGTGTATGTGTGTGTATATGCACACACACACACACACTGCACACATGGGGTACTTGGTTGTGCCACTCAGAGCCCAGGGGTCATGATGAGACACCTGGAAGGCCTGAAGAATCCAGATGGACTAAATCTCAGCGTATATGCATTCGCATATGTGTACAAAGTACACATGTGTATGTATATGCTAGGAGGTGGGATGAGATCTTGGACTAACTGCTATTTCCTTTAGAATATTTTTCTTCTGAAAAGACAAGCCAAAGATGTGAACGCAAAACCAATGATAATCTCAAATCTGAAATGGATATGAGCGCATAGACCCTCAATCAAGGGTACTAACCCACTTTTGATAGTATTAAATGCAATCATCATCTTTGTCTCTGAGGAATGGATTCATTTTTGTAAATACATTTTTCGGTTTGCTAGCAACGCGGAGACCAAGCATGCGAGAATGTCAGGCCATTTCTTTGTGTACTACTGTGATTTAGACCTCGCCAGAATCCATGTTTGCAAGTGGATAAAAATTTCAAAATTACACCCCACTCCTAACTTATTGTGACTCTGTGGGAGTGAATGACTTTGACAATGTCAGTCTGCCAGGAAAATCCGTTTTGGCAGGAGTCACTGTTGACAAGCCCATATGGGACCCCCCCCCCCCAAACAAGGACCCACGTAGGGATAACTTGGTCCTATCATGTTCACAGTACCCTGCAATGGAAAGGTTGTGAAGGTTCAGTAAAAGTTTTTGAGAATCTGTTGTAATCCTGTTCCCTGTATATTATGTCAGAGTCTTTGGCCCAGTATGGCATTTTCGACGAGATTGCTAGGATTATTTGAATCACTAACCAAAATCTGGAGAGATCGCCAATCTTGAAAACTAGTTGATAAAAAGAGCTTTGGAATTAGGATCTAACATTGACTTTTCTATACTAAGTACTACCGTGACCTGCAAATTTCAATAGACCAAGAGCAATTTGGTGGTCCCTTGTAACAAACAAACAGTCGCAATGAGCAAAAACAATTTGTAAACTGTCACTCATGATCCGTAAACCTTCAGGTTCTCCTTTCTTTTTAATCCCCCTGACAAAAAAAACAATATCTCACATTTCATCGCAGGGATTTTTACGATGAATTGAAACAGACACAAAACAAAACTTGACGCGGTGACTGCTTGTCATCAGAATCTCAATGTGTGTCTCTGTTCAGTGTTCTTTCCATTTATCTCTCTCTTATTTTTTTCAAGTCCCCCACCTCCTTTGTCTTCCCTTTTTCTGTCTTTCAGTCTTTCGTTTGCCCGGGAGGAGAAACCCAGGCCTGACTTATTCACTTCTCAGGACCCCGGGGTCACCCTGGGTCAAGAAACTGCCCCAGACATTGCGTACCTGTTTATTTACATGATGAATACAAGTTCTAAAGAATTTATTACACAATCTGATTCCAAATCAACAGTCTATTAAAAAGGCCGCGAAAACCATGCCGAAAATAGAACTTTGTCTAGGGTGAGGTCCGCAACCAAGCGTGAGTGTAAACCATAGACAAACTGGATGAGGCCTGTACCAACGCAGATGATCAAATGATGCTTGTGCGACACCGCAGCAGCGACCGCGTCATGAGCTAGCGTGGATTTGGAAGGATTTGTGTAGCGAACAGTTTCAGTCAACTGATTTTGTTGAGCTGGCAGGAGGACGGATGGCAAACAACAGCCTGTATGATGCTCGCACAAGAATCAAGATAAGTTCGCAACAGTTTTCATGGCAAAGGAGCTTCTGCACTGTTGCATAGGCGCGCATGCACTAGTGCATATGCACCTTTGCGGAGAGTATACATGCATTTTTGACAGGTGTTGTGAGTACCATGCATGTGCAGGTGTGTATGTTAGACAGGTGTTGTGACCATCAGGGTACACATTTGCTTACACACTCGCTACAGGATGTGCATATGTGCTCGTGTATGTGCAATTTGTTCCTTTAGCGTTGGGGAACGAGGATGGGGAGTTCAACTAGTCTATGAAAACACTTGTTGCTTGGCATGGGGGGTTATTTTTGACAGAAGGAAAGATAGGGGTGTTGTGTGTGTCTTCTCTATTCTTGACACAGGTGGGAGTGTATGTGGGTGTATGTGTGTGTATACGCACACACGCACACACACTGCACACATGGGGTACTCAGTTGTGGACCCAGGAGTTGAGATGAGACACCTGGAGAGCCGTGAGATTCCAGATTGACTAAAGCGCAGTATACATGTAGACTGTATGGGTGTACAAAGTACATTTGTCTACATATATGATAGGTTGCGGGTTTTGATGATCTGGGCCAACCACCTTTTTTTCTTTTAACATGTCTTTTCTTTTGAGAAAAGTAGAAGATGTAATGACAATCAGCAAACCACAGTCACTCACTTTGGTGAGAATGAAAGACTGAAGCTTGAGAGTTCTAAACAAAACTAATATATTATCTCTTTCTGGACAATAATAAAAGCAATCTTCACTTCACACGGCAAAAAATGAGGGGGAGGAACTTGTACTCTTTCCTCCCGCCCGACCCTCCCACTCGTCTTTTTCTCCTCAGGTTCTTTTTGTGTTTGTTTCTTTGCTGAGAAGAAACTGTCTGGTGTAGAGAACACTTACTAATCAGGGTTTTCGCTGGTAGAGAGAATGGTTGACGTAGGTTGACCTGCATCTTCAGAATTCAGACTCAACAAGCAACACCCCCTAACTTCAAAGAACATAGCGCTCTCTGTCATGGTGCCCTCCCTTGCTGGTAGTGGGAATACACTATGGACGAGACGTGGGAGTCGAGCTTGCCAAGGGTAGATATCCTGACATTGATGCCAAATTCTTAACTTTTAATGTTTTGATCCAATTTTTTGGGGTTGATTTGTAGATTTGTATGAATAAACCACTGTTACCGCACGCCCATCAAATAGTACCTAACAATATGTAATACAGGAACCTCAAGTGTACCAGTAATGCTGTAACAGACACCTACGATTGAAGCTCATGAGAATTTTTGTTTTGGTTTTTCTCAAAAGTTTTTGACAGTATACAGGAATTTTTTTGTTTTCTTGGGTGTCTACCTACACTTGGGTTCCACGTTTAATATGAACAGGAGGTATCCATCCATGCAATGTCTTTGAGATTCAAATTCAAACCTGACACAATTTTAAAACATGTCTCTTTCACCTAAGTTTTGACAGCTATTTCGCATTGATTAAAAAAAGTGTCATTGACACCTGACAGTGCCAATCCAGAGGGCTCAAAGGACAACTGAGACAGCAGGGGGCACTCGGGATTGTCCAAACTGTATCATTTTGACACAGGTTCCCATAGGGTCAAGGGAGGCTGGGTGCAGGGTGTAAGTAGGCGAGAGGGGGGTCATCATGTTGGCAGGATGTTGCATTTTTTTCAGCCTGGAGAGATGATGAAGATTGCTTTTATTGTTGTTCATTAAAGAAATGATGTAGTAGTTTTGTTTGGAACTTTCAAGGTGCAGTCTTTTACTCTCTCCAAAGGGAGTGACTGTGGTTTGCTGATTGTCATCATATCTTCTACTGTTCTCAAAAGAAACGACATGTTAAAAGGAGAAAAGGTAGGTAGCCCAGATCATCAAAACCCGCAGCCCAGCATATATATAGACAAATGTACTGTGTACGCCTATATGGCCTAAATGTATACTGCGCTTTAGTCAATCTGGATTCTCCTGGTTCTCCAGGTGTCAGTCCTACATCTGGGTTCACATCAAGTGCCCAAATGGTTTGTGTGTGAGTACGTGCGTATACAAGCACACACACACACACACACACCACCCTAACACTCGCAAAAATAGAGAAATGTACAAGACAACCCCCCTATCTCTAACCCTGTCAAAACATAGCCTCCCCACCAGTAACAAGCGCTAACCATGAACAAGCTGGAAAAAATCCCCACCAAAATCCTCCCCCACCCACGAATACAGGTGTTCAAAAAACACCTGTGATACACACGCATGTAGTAGAGGCATTGGATAGTACAAATAAACAAAATGCGTCTACACAAGTGTATATGTACACCCATACGCGAGTGTATATACATGTATATGCATATATATACACAGACACACGTACATACATATACCCACATATGAACATGCACATATACAAGCATACATGCACACACTTGTACATACGCATGTATTTGTACACCTACACACAGACAGAAAATCTTAACAAGAAAGTCTCAATGCGTCAAGTAATATCATAGACACATATATGTATCCATATACATATGCATGCATATACACATATATATACACATACACATATGCACACCCTGAAGCGAGTGTGTGGTAGATGTGTACATTGATGTTGAAGAAACAACTGTTGAACTTACACATTTGCACATGCACTGGTACACAGAACACCTTTTCCAAAGTGTATGCAACACTCAATGCAAAAAAATGCACATATATATATACTTACACACATATGCATATGCATACATATGCACATGAATACACATGCGCATGCATGACACTGTCCACACGCTGAAGCACCAACATGAGCCAAAACTGAGTCCTACAATCTTTGCACAAATATGTATACACATACATATACACATGTATGTAAATGCATACATATACATATACATACACACATGTATATATATACATATGTACATGTACACACACAAAAACACATACACATATATACACACACACGTACAAAATGTACCTATGCAAGTACGCAAGCATGCCTGGAATGACAGCGCTGTAACACCACAGCCAGCAGTTCAAATGCCCCATTCACGAAGAACAATAGGTAAGCGCAGAGCAACCACAACAAACAACAGTTCATTGTACTAATATGACAGTGTGCCATCCAGACCACATCTGTTTATCTGCACTAGTACAAAGCCAATCCACCCAGATCATGGGCTGCCAAGCTGTCAGCTTGGCCGTGGCCCCCCGAAACAAGACGAATCTTCTGCCATTTTGGCGCGTTTTTATTATGAAACACAGGGGTGGGTGAGTGAGTTGTCTGGAACCTGATGAGAGGGTACGGAGTGTAAGGGTGCACATTTTGGGTGATGAATAAGGTTCAAGAAAAGGGACTTGTGTTGGGGTTTTGAGTGAGGATGTATCTGTGTGAACACACAGGGAGCCCTATGGGAGTGTAGGTGTGTTCCTGTCAAGGCACACCTGGGAAGCCCAGTGTGGTTGTGGTTACACCCCTGCGAACACGCAGGGTGATCCAGACCAGTAGGGTTGTAGGTACATCCCTGCGAAAGCGCAGGGGGGGGCAGTTGGATTGTACTGTCTTTGGAGATGAACCAGGAGTCCATGTTTTCGACTGACAAAATCACAATTTAAAAAAAGAGGGAGGGGGGGAAACACAACCTAACTTATGATCATCATTGAGAGGAATTTCACATGTCGATGCAGGTTGGTAGGCCCTGGTAGTTTGACAGTATGTATTATACATATGTCGTGTCACGGTATGGATTACATATCAGTGAAAAAACAACTTCTCAGAATCTTTGGCCCAGAATTAATGTGAATTAATTCATTAATTAAATTCGCGCGAAGCGTTGTTAGAAAAAACTGCACAGAGCACGGGGTTTTTTTTGGAGGTGTCAGCCGCGAAATTTTGAAAACGTGATATTAGTAGCGCGTCAAAGAGAGCATTCTCGGGGGGTTTTGGTGATATTTTTGATTTTTCAACTTCCTCAAAAAAGAGTTGTTTTAGTACACACGAATTCACTCGTTTCTTGTCAACGGTGTCGTCACAGCGTCGGGACACGTGCTCTGACGTGTCCTTTCAAACAAAGTAATCTGAGTACTTGGTCAAGTCAGAACTGTAGGCTTTAGGTGAGGCATTCCCCCTGCTGTACGTTGTTTCTTATAAAGTGTTTTGGAATTGAAATGGTGTTGTGCGATTTTTATCTCAAGAGGTCTGATTTGACAAAGGGTGTGTTATCTGAAACTTTCTTAATTACAGTTTGGTACAAACTATGTCGTTGCGATCACTCAGTATTGGAGTTGGAATCATTTTCACCATGAATGAATTAGTAGACATAATAAGAAACTTCAGATCAAATGCATCTTGGTTTAAGTAAATTTTGTACGAAAACAATGTACCACAGGCCAGATTTTTTATGAAACATAATGCGCTGCAGGCAAGACCTATCAAATAAAATGCGCCGCAGGCCAGATTTTTTGAATAACTCCCAATGGGTACTCTGTCCTAGTGAAGTGAAGATTGCTTTTATTATTGCTCGTAAAGAAATAATGTAGTAG
>Ga0105053_10012765_pt1 | contig 10055 bp, 11 predicted proteins | sample BON01_FD_78093 | JGI IMG/M metagenome (GOLD analysis project Ga0105053, IMG submission 78093) | Freshwater microbial communities from Lake Bonney liftoff mats and glacier meltwater in Antarctica - BON-01 | ecosystem: Environmental > Aquatic > Freshwater > Ice > Glacier meltwater | place: Lake...
CGCCTGGCTTTCAGGAAATGCCGGTGACCCGCCAGTTCCGATGGGACTCTCCGTGGCGGACCTCACGACGAGTGCCCATTTGGTCGAAGGAATTCTCGCCTGCCTCGTGCGGCGCAGTGTTTCCGGCGCGGGAGGGCGCGTGGAAGTGAACCTCTTGGAATCGATCCTCGATCTTCAATTTGAGGTCATCACCACGCATCTCAACGACGGAGGGCAGCCGCCGAAGCGCAGCGCGGTCAATAATGGACACGCCTACCTCGGCGCCCCTTATGGCGTTTACGGCACTGCCGACGGACATCTGGCGTTGGCCATGGGAGCTATTCCGCGGTTGGGGGAACTTCTCGAATGCGCACCGCTGCTCGAATACACTGACCCGAAGACGTGGTTCACCAAAAGGGACGAAATCAAGAGCCATCTGCGGGATCATTTGAAAACCCAATCTACGGCGTATTGGCTTGGACTTCTGGAGCCCGCCGACATCTGGTGCGCAGAAATCATGGACTGGGCCAAGCTGCGCCAGACCGAAGGTTACCAGGCCCTCGATTTGGAGCAGGAAATCCTCTGCCCCGCCGGCACTCCGATCAGAACCCTGCGCTGCCCGATCCGGATTGACGGGGAAATTTACAAATCCGCGAAGGGCGCTCCCGCCATCGGGCAACAGAACGAGCCCCTAACCAAAGAATTCCAGCTGTGAGCCTGGCAAATATTGACCCCCTGCTACGTCCGCGCACAAACCTTCGCGCACCCAGCTATTAAACAAGCCATGAAGAAACCCAATCCCGATCCCGCAAAGCACCAGGAAATTCCGATATGGAATGCCGAGGACTGGCTGCATGAAGACATTGTCATCGGGCATCGCATCCGTTCGATCCGCCGCACCCTCAGCGAGGGGGAGTGTATGCAGTTCAATGCCCTGGTTCTCGATATGCACCCGTATGTTGCAGACGAGATATTTGCGAAGGAAGAGGGGTCTTTGGAAGGCGACTTGTGGCCGGAGCGATGGTCTTCAGCGTCGGTCTCGGCCTGGTCGCCACCAACTGCGTGAATGCCTTCAGCTATGGCCATGACAAGTTGCGATTTATTAAGCCGGTCTTCATTGGCGACACAATTTACGCGATCAAAACCGATCTGGAGAAAACCCCGAAATATCCCGAAATGGGACTCTACAAGGCGAGCTATGAGGTTTTTAAAAATGCGGGCCCGTGCTCTATTGCGAGCATTTGCAGACCGTCAAATACCGCGATCCCGCAGCGTGCGGCGCACCCTCCGTCAATGCTCCCAAGCCATGATCTTAGCGGTCTTTCCGCCTCGCGTTCAAACCACGCGGCGCCGCATCACAAAGCCCGATTCTATTTTACCACACTAAACCATGAAACGATACGGCTCCGTCATCCAAATCATCCCCGAGAAAATCGAGGAATACAACCGCCTCCACGCTGCCGCCTGGCCGGAGGTTCTAGCGGCTATCGGAGAAGCGAACATCCGCAACTACTCCATTTACCTGCGCAAGCTCCCGGACGGAAACCATTACCTTTTCAGCTATTTGGAATACATCGGCACTGATTTCGACAGCGACATGGCCCGAATGGCGGCGCTACCGGTCATCCAACAATGGTGGGATGCCTGCAAACCCTGCCATGCTCCTCTGTCCGACCGCGCCGAAGGAGAGTGGTGGGCCGCAATGGAGGAAGTTTTTCACACGAACTAATCCACCCCGTGACCGCAACCCAGACACCTCCGCTCCCCGTCAATCCGCGTCCGATCGTCCTCATCGGAGCAGGTGGCATTGTAAAAGACGCTCACTTGCCCGCCTATCGAAGCGCTGGATTTACCACACGGGTCATCTGCGATCTGGATGCCGCAAAAGCCTCCGCGCTCGCCGCGGAGTATGGCATTGATCATATGGCCGCCTCGCTGGACGAGGCCATTTTCCTAGCCCCGGCGGAGGCCGTTTTCGATCTGGCGCTGCCGCCCGGCCAGATCCTCTCAGCCCTGTCCCGGATTCCTGATGGCCGCGGCGTGTTGATTCAGAAACCGATGGGCGAAAATCTGGCTCAGGCAATCGCTATCCGCGATCTCTGCAGAAAAAAGAAGCTGACCGCCGCGATGAACTTCCAACTTCGTTACGCGCCGTATGTGATCGCGGCGCGGCATCTCATCGGCGAAGGTGCCATTGGAGAGGTGCACGACATGGAAGTGCGCGTGACGGTGGACACGCCCTGGCATTTGTGGCCGCTTTTCGAATCATTCCCAAGAGTGGAAATGGTAATCCACAGCATTCACTACATGGACCTCATCCGCTCCTTCCTCGGGAACCCACGCGGAGTTTATGCCAAGACGGTCAAACATCCGTTCACGCAAAAACTCGCCTCCACACGATCCTCCATCATTCTCGACTATGGCGACACCCTGCGCGCCAACATCCAGGCAAACCACGGCCACGCCTACGGATTGGAAAACCAGGAAAGCTACATCAAATGGGAAGGCACCAAGGGGGCTATCAAGGCAACTTTGGGGCTCCTGATGGATTACCCCAAAGGCATAGCCGACCGGCTGCAAGTCTGTCAGTTGGACGAAAAACATTCCCCTGTCTGGAACGATTTTCCATTGGAGGGCAGTTGGTTTCCCGAAGCGTTTATCGGAACCATGGCCTCGGTGATGATTGCCCTCGACGACCCGACCCGACCGGCACCGACAAGCGTGGAAGATGCCATTCAAACCATGGCTCTGGTCGAAGCTGCCTACCAGTCGAGCACTTCCGGTGCCACGCCTATTCCCCCTCCATGAACACCATCCGCCTAAGCCCTTTAGACAATATTGTCGTGCTGACGCAGAGTCTTCCGTCCGGCAGCAAAGTTCTCATCGGAGATACCGAATATGTGCTTGGGGAAACGCTCGGTCTCGGACACAAACTTGCGGCGAGGAACCTTCGCCGCGGCGAAAAAATCATCAAATACGGGGCGCCAATCGGATCGGCGATCTGCGACATTCCAGCCGGCAGCCATGTCCACCTGCACAATTTGAAGAGCGATTACCTCCCGACATTCACCTTGGATGCGGGCCGCGAATTTCACGCCCCCCCCAAGACCGCCCCATGACCATTCCCAACACCTATCCTCGCAGCGATGGACGCAAGGGCATCCGCAACACGCTTGCCGTGGTCTATCTTGTCGAATGCGCCCATCATGTCGCCCGGGAGATCCAACTTCCGTTTCGCGAGAATGGCGTTCACCTTCTGGGCTTCGGCGGTTGCTATCCCAACGATTATTCGTTCCGGATGTTGAAGGCCCTGTGCACGCACCCCAATGTCGGCGCCGTGCTCCTGCTCTCTCTCGGCTGCGAGGGGTTTAACCGCCGGGCATTGCTGGATGCCGTGAGAGAAACAGGCCGCCCCGCGCATCTCCTCGTCATTCAAGAAAATCAGGGAACCCGGACAACAATCGCCACAGGACGTGCCTGGGCGGACGAAACCCTTCGCGCAATGGCGTCCGCTCCGCGTGCCACCATGCTGGAAAGCGAAATCATCGTTGGCACGGTATGCGGCGGCAGCGACGGGACGAGCGGGATCACAGCCAATCCCGGCATCGGACGCGCGTTTGATCGATTGGTGAGCCGTGGGGCCACCTGCATTTTTGAAGAGACCGGGGAGCTAATCGGTTGCGAACAAATCATGGCCTCGCGCGCTGCAACGCCCGCTCTTGCGGAAATCCTGACCGAATCTGTGAGCAAGGCCGCCCTCTACTACGCAACCCTGGGCCACGGAAGTTTTGCCCCCGGCAATGCGGACGGCGGACTTACCACTCAGGAGGAAAAAAGCATGGGAGCTTATTCCAAAAGCGGAGCCTCCCCGATCTCCGGGCTGCTCAAGCCAGGCGACGTGCCCCGCGCAGGCGGTCTCTATCTCCTCGACGTGGTGCCGGACGGCGATGTGCGCTTCGGGTTTCCGAACATCAACGACAATGCGGAGATTGCGGAACTGATCGCCTGCGGCTCGCATGTGATTCTCTTTGCGACGGGCCGAGGCTCGGTCGTGGGGTCCGCCATTTCACCAGTGATCAAAGTCTGTGCCAACCCGGAGACATATCGCAATCTTTCCGAGGATATGGACGTTGACGCAGGTCGCATTCTGGAAGGCCGCGGCACTCTCGAAGAGGTGGGCGATGAAATTCATGATCTTGTCATCCAGACCGCCGCAGGCAAACCAACCGCCTCCGAGTCCCTCGGACACCAGGAGTTTGTTCTGGGCTACAAAACCTTCGAGCCCATCGGACCCACTTGTCACCCCTCCTACCAATGAATCTCGAATTAGATAACAAAGTCGTGATCATCACCGGCGGAGCTAAAGGCATCGGGGAGGGAATCACCCGCGCGTTCGCTGCCGAGCGGGCCATCGCCTGCATTTTCGCGAGAAATCCCACGGAGGCCAAGAACATCATGCGCGAGGAATCCGCCGATGGCGGCCGGGTGGAATTCTACGCGGTCGAAATGACGAATGTGGCCGCGTTGCAAGCTGCTGTTGAGGCTGTCGTAGATCGGCACGGAAGGATCGATGTCATTGTCAACAATGCCGGCGGCAACGACGCAGTCAGCCTTCGCCACAGCCCCGACGAGTTCCGTCGCTCGCTTGAGAATAATATCGTGCATTGTTTTTCTCTCATTCACCTGGCACTCGACCTTTTGATCGCCTCAAAGGGAAACATCGTGAATATCGGGTCGAAGTGTGCCGATACCGGTCAGGGTGGCACCAGCGGTTACGCGGCCAGCAAGGGGGCCATGAATGCGCTCACCCGCGAGTGGGCGCTTGATCTCGGACGGCACGGCATTCGTGTGAACTGCGTGATCCCCGCCGAAGTCATCACTCCGATGTATGAACGCTGGCTCTCACAGGCTCCTGATCCTGAAGCCGCCCGCGCCCAGCTTAACAGCACGATTCCCCTCGGCCGCCGCACAACGACGATCGAGGAAATCGCCGATGCGGTCATTTTCATGGCGAGTCCTCGTTCGTCTCACACCACCGGTCAACTCCTCTACGTGGATGGCGGCTACGTTCACCTCGACCGCGCCTGCACCCTACCCACTTCCCATCTGAAATCCACATGATCGACACCCACCAGCATCTGATTCTCCCCGACCTGTTCGACTACGCATGGACGAAAGACTATCCACAACTGCATGGACGCTTCGGCCTGGAAGAATACCGTGCAGCTGCGGCTAACACCGGAATCCAAGGAACCCTCTTTATGGAGGCGGACGTCGATGAGGCGCAGTCGGGCAAAGAGGCTCGCTTCATTTGCCGGATGGCCAAAGATCCCGAAAATGGAATCCTCGGGGTGGTCGCTGCGGGTCGTCCCGAGAAGGAAGGGTTCGACGAATATCTGGATTCCATCGCTCATCAGAAACTCAGAGGCATCCGAAGAGTCCTTCACACTCAGCCAACCCAGCTATCTACCACGAGCCTCTTCCGCGAAAATGTGGCACGCCTCGCGCAGCGTCAACTCACCTTTGATCTCTGCGTAAACCAGCACCAATTGGGCCTCGCCCTGGAACTCGTGAGAGCCTGCCCCGCGACCTCTTTTATCCTGGATCACTGCGGAGTGCCCGACATTGCGACCAACGCTGCGCCGGACGGAAAGGGATTTCTCGCATGGGAAAAAGCAATTTACCAAATGGCTGCCGAACTCAACGTCTCAGCGAAACTTTCCGGCATTCCTACCTATGCAGACGAATGCCAGCGAACACCCGCCGGTCTTCAACCCTATGTCCATGTCCTGCTCGACGCCTTCAGCCCGGCCCGCATCGTCTGGGGCGGCGACTGGCCCGTGGTGAATCTCGGCGCAGGACTTTTCCGGTGGAGTGAGATCACCCGCGAGCTGCTGATTGGACTATCCGCCACGGAAAGAAAGGATGTCTTGGAATCAAACGCCCGGCGGATCTACTCCCTGTAAGCATTTATGAACCCTTCTTGCCACGAGTCTATCGGGAAGCTTGCGAGGGAATGGGAATCCTGCCAGATGCGGTAGAAGTTACGCTGACAGACAATACGCATGCACCTGCCAGCCGTTCTTTGCGCACGCCTCGTCGAGCGTGGATATAAACCGCATCCGATCTTCATCGTCCAGGAAAATTGACTCCCGGCGATCTCCCCGATTCACCACGTGATAAATCGCCCCTTCAGACTCCGTTCCCGGCACTCTGCTGCCGTGTTCTGAGGAAAGAAGACCCCCCAACAGAGTGGGGCGGCTACAACAGATGCGGCGACGCTATAATTTAGAACGCTCGATACGAATCCGCACTCTGCGGTGTTTTCTAGCGAGTAGAATCGCCACCCCGATCGCCACCATCGCCAGCGATGACGGCTCCGGCACCGTGGCCGCAAAGATCGCCAGACTGCTCCCGTTGTAGCGGCTTGAACTCACCAGCGCGTTCACCGAGTTGGTATTTGGGTCACGCAAATAGAGCGCCGCCGAGCCACCCCCGTCGAGGAACGATCCGCTCAGGCCTGTGCTTCCGCCGGCCACGAATATCATGGCCTGGGCCATTTCCTTCCAATTGATGCTCGTGTTCCCCAGAAGAACCAGCCTCTGGTCGCTGGTCAGCGCGATACCCGGAAAACGGTTGCGTGCCTGGGCATCCGTAGCCAAGGATGCATTGACCACACCGTTGTTGATCAGGAGCGCGTTGTTAAAACTAAACGCGTTGTAGAGCGAAACGTTCTCGGTGTTGCTATAGCCACCGTTGATTCCGCCCCTGATGATCGTGCCAACATTCGACGAACTGAGGTTCAACGCATTGTTGTAACCGGTCTGAAACGGAGACACACCAACTCCGTTGGAGGCCGACACGCCGTTTAGGTCGGTGGTGTATGGGCCGAAGAAATCAGAAGTGGGGTTATAGGCGAAGAAATTCGTGTTGATCCCGATCTGGGCGTTTTCCTGACTGACGAAGGCGCTTGTGCGTTGGGTGGTTACTTCATTCGCTGCCGCGCCGTTGTTGGGCGAGACCTTGAAACTCAAGCCCGGCGCATTGAGATTGATGCGAATCGCAGAGTAGCTGTATGCATTCCCCGTGGCGGACTGTGCGGCCGACACCGACACCGACAGTGACTCCACCCCGCCGTAGGGGGTGGTCGTGGTCACCGTCTGAGCCTGCGACACGCCTGCCCACACGAGCAGCAGCCCAAATACCATACCCTTAGTGCCTGAGAATATTTTGTAACACCTCTCAGAAATAATCAGACGCATTCCGATGCAGCCGACCACTTTGCCGACCTGCGGTCGCCCTCTGGGCTGTGCTGCGCGCAGGCTATCTCCTTGCAGTCGGTTGTTGGGGGGGGCTACTTTCCGCAGAACGCGGCAGCAGAGTGCCGTAGCTACATCCTGCAACGATCGGGGATGCGCCCATCAGCATGTGTTCGTCTGTATTTGTATTCATTCGCAGTTTTAAGGGTTATGGTTTCCACTCGGCGGGTTGGTTGAGGGCAAAGTTACCGTAGCTATCGGCGGGACCAAGGTGTTGGCCAATGCCAGCAAGCACAGTGCGGTCAGTTATGAGAAAGCGGGAACGGCCATGCAGGAGCAGGATTTGGAGATCGCGGAGTTGCTCAAGAAAGCGGAGGAAGCCGACATTACACCGTTGGAAGACGGACTGACGGTGCCCGACGAGATTGCCCGGGGAGAGAAGCGCAAAGCGAAACTGCAAGCGGCGCGGGTCGAGATGGAGGCTCGCGCAGTGATCCGAGCAGCGGCAGAGCGAGCGACTTACGAGGAAAAGAAAGCCGAACGGGAAGCGCAACGAGAACAAGGGAAGAAGCCTCGCGGGAGCGAACCCAAAGAACCCGATGACCAGCCGGGCACCAAGGACGAGATGAACTTCACTGATCCAGAAAGCCGGATCATGCCCTGTGGGGGCAAAACCAATTTTGAGCAGGCGTATAACGCGCAAGCCGGAGTGGAACAGTGGAGCTTTCACGGAAGAAAAACTTTCCGGGAAAATTCGAAAACGGCAAGAACTTTTTTCTATATTTGAAACAAACTTCTACATGAAGGTTCCGCGAGGTTTGCATAAACAAGCCACCAGCCGCCCCTTCAGCGGGGTCCCTTGCAGTCGCGATCACACGTTTGCGAGGTTGGCGGATTTCCGGTTACGATGCCCATCCTGCGTGGAAAGCTGCCAATCGCACCCATTTCATCACACCCCAGTCGGCCTCCTGCAGAATTGTTTATTTGAGGCGGAGTTGACCGATGGTGTATGGCCTAAAGATGAATTTTCGATTCCATATCGGAAAAGCGACCGAAACGGCCTGCGACTTTCTGGAACGCTCCGGGGGACAGATCAACATCATGAAGCTAATGAAGCTCTGCTACCTGCTGGACCGACTGTCGCTGGATCAACGCGGCATCCCAGTGGTGGGAGGGGATTATATCTCCATGCGCAACGGCCCGGTGACGAGAGCCTGCATCGAGAGCCTTGAACACGGCCGTTAACAATGGTTTGTTCAGGGGCATTTCTTCGACACCGGCGGCTTTGCTCAAGCGGATCACCCAAATAGCCCGCCCCGCCAAGGGTCGACTCTTAATCCCACCCGTTCCTTGCAGCATAACAAAAATCTACTTTACAACCCTTGTTTAATAAATAGAATCCGCTCTTCAAACTCCTGCTTATGAACAAATATTTCCTAAAACTCCATCATCCACTATCCCACGCGCTCCTCGCCGTTTGCGCGCTGGTTTTATTCACGGCAAATGCGAGCGCTGAAGAGCCGGGCGCCGGAGTGGTCTCCCCTGCGGTGGGCGCACCGCTTTGGAAAGATCGTCGTCCGATTGGCCGGATATTCGTTGCAAACAGCGGGGCACTCTCGGAAAAAAACCCGAGCGGCTACATCGCGGCGAAGGATGTGACGACGCCGGAAGGGCGCGCAGAGTTCCGCGCCAATCTTCTCGAGTTTGCGGACCGGTGTGTGGCCAATCTCAAGGCCGGCAACGCGCAGGGCGCCATCGTCTGGGACATCGAGGGCTACGAATTTCCCGGAATGGTTTACGTGGGCGATCCGCGCGTCCTGCCGAAATATTCCCCCGCGATGTCCGAGATTGCGCCAGAGTTTTTCAAAAAGTTCACCGATGCCGGATTGAAGGTGGGCTTCTGTCTGCGCCCAAATTACATCTTTGAGGTTCCCAAGGATCACTTGATCGAACACGGACGCGATCCGAAGCAAAACCAAGGATACATGTTGTATAAGGAAGCGGGCCTTCCAGTTCAGAAGCCGGAGATCGAATGGTTCGCACAAGTCCAGAAAGATGCGGTGAAAGATCCGGTGCTCGAGCTTTCCGACCGCATCAAATTTGCGCAGAAACACTGGGGTGCCACCCTGTTTTACGTGGATACGAACAACTACGGCAAAAACGTGGACGGCGTGGAAAAGTCAACGATGATGACGGCCGAGATGTTTGCCCGGCTTGCGGCCCTGCATCCCGACACGCTGATCATGCCCGAGCACGAGGCGCCCGGGTATTATGCGACCACCGCCCCCTACAACCAACCGGGCGTGGATCCCACGGCGGAGACTCCCCCCGCGATTCGCAAGAAATATCCGGGGGCTTTCCTGGTCTCCGCATTAACCGAAAATAGATCGATTCCCCGCTTCTGGGATGAGTATGTGCGCGGGATCGGGGGGGGAGATGTGCTCTACTTTGAAGCCAGCGATGCGGCCACGGCTGGAACCAATGCCACGGTTGGGCACCTTTACCGCGAGGCGGAACTCTGGAAGAAGGCGCCGGAACATGTTCGCGCGTCGGCGGAGTCCCTGACCTCGGCGGATCCCGCCGTGCGACTGGCGGCGGTGCGCGCGATTTCCGGCAAGCCGGAGGCCGCTTTGGTTCCTAGCCTGCTGGCACTCGCGAAGGCAGATCCGGAGTGGGTGATTCGCAGGGCTTCGCTGTATCCCCTGGCGCTCGCGGAAGACCCCGCAGCGGATGACTATCTGGCCACGCTCCCCGGAGACAAAATCGACCTGGGAGAGTTTGCCATGCTCGCTCTGGCCGTAAGGGGCGAGAGCGTCA
>Ga0105053_10012772_pt1 | contig 10050 bp, 9 predicted proteins | sample BON01_FD_78093 | JGI IMG/M metagenome (GOLD analysis project Ga0105053, IMG submission 78093) | Freshwater microbial communities from Lake Bonney liftoff mats and glacier meltwater in Antarctica - BON-01 | ecosystem: Environmental > Aquatic > Freshwater > Ice > Glacier meltwater | place: Lake...
GACCCTAGAAAGCGCTCAACTATGCGCGACCCTAGAACGCGCGCAGCTATGCGCGACCCTAGAACGCGCGCAGCTATGCGCGACCCTAGAACGCGCGGGATCAAAGGCCAAGCGGGGGCGCACATGAACATCCTGATCCTGGGCAGCGGCGGTCGCGAACATGCCCTCGCCTGGGCGGTGAAGCAGAACCCGAAATGCGACCGGCTGATTGTGGCGCCGGGCAATCCGGGCACTGCCGCCATCGCGGAAAATGCCGATATCAACATTCTTGACGGCGACGCGGTCGCGGTCTTTGCCGCCGAAAATGCGGTCGATCTGGTGATCATCGGCCCAGAGGCCCCACTCGCGGCTGGTGTGGCTGACAGATTGCGCGACGCCGGACTTTCAGTTTTCGGACCCTCGCAAGCCGCAGCACAGCTTGAATCCTCCAAGTCTTTCACAAAATCAATCTGCGACGCAGCTGGCGCCCCCACCGCCCGCTGGGCCCGATTCACCGATGCAGCAGCCGCCCAAACCTATGTGCGATCACAAGGCGCCCCCATCGTGATCAAGGCTGACGGCCTCGCCGCAGGCAAAGGCGTGGTCGTCGCCATGTCTCTGGCAGAAGCCCAAGCCGCCATCACCGACATGTTTGGCGGTACATTCGGCGCGGCCGGAGCCGAAGTGGTGATCGAAGAGTTCATGGAAGGCGAAGAGGCATCCTTCTTCCTCCTCGTCGACGGCACTGCCGTCCTGCCCATCGGCACGGCGCAAGACCACAAACGCGCCTATGACGGCGATCTTGGTCCCAATACCGGCGGCATGGGGGCCTATTCGCCAGCACCCGTGCTGACCGATGCCATCGCGCAACAGGCGCTCGACCAGATCATCATACCCACCATGGCCGAAATGGCGCGGCGTGGCATGCCCTATCAAGGCGTGCTCTACGCCGGCCTGATGATCCACGAGGGGCAGGCGCGGCTCGTCGAATACAACGCCCGCTTTGGCGACCCCGAATGTCAGGCACTGATGCTGCGCTTGGGCGCGCAGGCGCTCGACCTCATACAGGCCTGCGCCGAAGGGCGTCTCCCGGATGCGCAGGTGAACTGGGCCGATGACCATGCGGTCTGCGTGGTGCTGGCGGCCAATGGTTATCCCGGTACCTACGAAACAGGTTCATATATCAATGGCTTGGCGGATATCCCAGAGGATTCGTCCGCGATGGTCTTTCACGGCGGCACCACCGCGCAGGATGGCCGGATTCAGGCCAGCGGCGGGCGCGTCCTCTCGGTCACGGCCCGCGGCGACAATCTGCAACAGGCGCGTGACAGGGCTTATGCGCTGGTTGACCGGGTCGACTGGCCGCAAAGTTTTCACCGGCGCGACATCGGCTGGCGCGCGCTGTAACGCACTACCCTGACATCTTTTGGCCATAAATATCCCCGCCGGAGGCAGCGGAAAACGGCCGCAGGACGTTTTCCAAAGGATAAAACAGCAAAAGCCGCGCCCTCGGGCGCGGCTTTTTCCGTTTGGCAACAGTAAATCAGGCCGCGCGACCGACCAGAACCGAACCGATCTCGCGGGCGGCCGAATTCTCGTCATTACCCGCAACCGCAGCGATCTCGCGGGTCAGCCGCTCCAGCGCCGCTTCATACAACTGACGCTCGGAATAGCTCTGCTCGCGCTGATCATCGGCGCGGTGCAAGTCACGGACCACCTCGGCAATCGCAATCAGATCGCCGGAGTTGATCTTTTGTTCATATTCCTGCGCACGACGCGACCACATCGCCTTCTTGACCTTGGCCTTGCCGCGCAGCGTCTTCATCGCATGGGCGACAACATCCGGCGAGGAAAGCGAGCGCATGCCCACTTCGCTGGCCTTGTGCGTCGGCACCCGCAGCGTCATCTTGTCCTTTTCGAACGAAATCACGAACAGTTCAAGCCGGAACCCGGCCACTTCCTGTTCTTCGATTGACACAATCTTGCCAACCCCGTGCGCCGGATAAACGACGAACTGGTCGGGACGAAAATCATTCTTTTTGGATTTGGTCATGGGCGTCCTTCCGGGACGATCCTGGACCATACGCGCGAAACAGCCCGGCGGAAACAATTTGCTTCCGTCAGGCGATCTCGCAGGCTGGTTGGATCAGAGTTCGAGCAGCGATATGAAGATAACGTAACACAAAAATAACGCCAAAGAAAGCATCACCTCTGATGCCCCCCTGAAGTTCCAACCTTTTCAGCCGTTTAGCCCTGCTTTACCCCAACGTAGCACCCCGATTCGCGCGCGGATAAACGAATCACCTAACCGCCTTCACCCGGCTCCGGCGAAAACAGGTCCATCTTGCCGGTCTTGCCATCCATCTCTTCAGCATCCGGCAGCGGGTCTTTCTTGGTGATGATCACCGGCCACAGTACCGAATATTTGCGGTTGAACCCGACCCATTTCTCGGTGTCCGGCTCGGTATCCGGACGGATCGCATCCGCCGGGCATTCCGGTTCGCAAACGCCACAGTCGATACACTCATCCGGATGGATGACGAGCATGTTCTCGCCTTCATAAAAGCAGTCCACCGGGCATACCTCGACGCAGTCGGTGTATTTGCAGGCAATGCAGTTGTCGTTCACGATATAGGTCATGTCGGGGGTCCATCCGCTGTCGGGTAACTAGCTAGCCCGTCGGGCGGGATCATTCAAGCCATGAAGGCTGTCCAGGAATACCTTCGGACTGCCTGTTCCGCCGGTCGCGGCGCGTGGGGCGACCCTTTCCCTCAAATCTGGGATTTTCCGCAGCGCTGTCCTGCGCTTTCTCCTCGGGCGTGCGCGGCACGATCGGCGCCAGATCCTCATAGAGCGTCTGCGCCTCGGGTGCCGGCCCGCGCCGGGCGCCGTTGGCCATGACCTTGATCACCCGCACATCCTCGCCCTGCGCAAAGGTCAGGACATCGTCCGCCCCGACCAGCCGCGCCGCTTTGGTGATGGCCGTGCCGTTCAGTCGCAGCTTGCCAGCCGCCACCACCGTGGCCGCCAGCGTGCGTGTCTTGAAAAACCGCGCCTGCCACAGCCATTTATCGACCCGGATCATCGGGCGCGGCATGGCAGGCTCGCTCACTTTGGCTTGAATCCCGACAATGCGGCAGCAAAGGGATTGTCCGGATCGATCGGCTTGTCGCGGCGTCCGGCGTCAGGCTTGGCCACAAAACTTTGCGGCTTTGGCGCATGTTCGCTGCCCGGCTGCGGCTTGTAACGGTCGCGGTTGTCGCGGTTGTCGCGGCCCTCACCCTCGCCCTGCGGCTTGCCACGGCCCTTGGGCTTGCCTCTGACACGGTCCTCACGCCCTTCACCGCGCTCACGCGGGGGTCTTGCCTCACGCGGCGGCGGCGCGGTGACCGGTTCTGCGCCCGCCTCGGCGACCGGTGCTGCGGCCTGTTGCGGCCCGCGGCCGCCTTGGCGACCCTCGCCCCGGCGTCCCTGACCGCTTTCACGCCGCTGGCCCTGCGCCTGTTCGCGGCGCTGGCCGCGGCCCGCCCAGGTAAAGCTGTAATAGCTCTCCATTTCGACCGGCGCTGCGTCTACAGGCACCGCTTCCGTCATCTGCGGCGTATTCATCGGCACGTCGAGCGGCGTTTCCACCGGCATTTCGACCGGCGCTTCGACCGGCACCTCTTGCGGCATCTCGGCGGGCAGTTCCACCGGCGGTTCAGCCGGATCTTCCTGCGGCACCTCGACCGGCGTCTCCTGCGGCGTATCCTGCGGGACTTCAGTCGGGATTTCCTGCGGCGATTCGGGCGGCGATTCGGGCGGAAACTCGGGCGGCGATTCGGGCGGCGATTCGGGCGGAGTCTCGGACGGATTCTCGGGCGGAGTCTCGGACGGAGGTTCCTGTGGGGTCTCGGGCGGAGTCACCTCCGGATCGGCGGCCACTTCGGCTTTGACCACGCGGGCCGGCTTGACCTTGGGGCGCTCGGCCTTTTCGGCCTTGTAGCCAAGCCCGGTCATCAGCACCGCGAATTGATCCAGCGACAGGCCGGTGATCGACAGCATATCCGGCGCCGCCTCAAACCCCGCGCGACTGTCCTTGTCGCGCAGCATGTCGGCCAGACGTTCCAGCATGTCGATGCGGATCGCGCGCTCGCCCGCAGCGCGGTAACCGGCCATCGCATAATAGCCGGGCACAGCTCCGGGCACGGTCGCCACGGTCACATGACCGGCAGGCGGGCTCTCGGGAAATTCCTGCAAGCCCTTGGTAATCGACCACAAAACAAGGCGCAGCCGGGTCGGCGCGGGCTTGAGCAGCGGCTGCTGAAACACGGTGAACTGGCCAAAGCGGATGCCATGTTTGCGCAACGCGGCGCGGGCCTCCTGATCCAGCGCCTTTACATCCTCGGCAATCTCGCCACGCGGCAGGATGCCGAAACCCTCGGCCATCCGGTAGGCAAAACCACGGGCAAGGCCGGTCAGAGTCTCGTCCTTTTGCAGCGCCAGCAGCGGCTCGAACGCGGCAGCGATCTTGCGGTCGATGAAATGCTGCAACCGGCGCTGCACCTTGGCCAGCACATCGGGGCCCGCTTCCTCGTCAACAAAGGCCACGACCTGCGGCTTCAGCGGTTCTGCCCCGGCAGCCAGACGGCCCACCGCATTTTCGCCCCACATCAACCCGCCCTGTTCGGTAAAGTCGATCTCGGTATCGGGCGAATTATAGAACCGGTCCGCGCGCAGATGAAACTGCGGTGCCAGCGCCTGTGCGGTCGCCTGCCGCAATGTGCGCGCTTCGTCCGGGCTGGCGGATTTGTCCTGCCGAAACCGGAAACCCTCCAATCGGCCTACAAATTCGCCCGCGACGGTCACGTCGCCCTTGTCACTCACTTCGGCCACAAGGACCTCCTTCTGTTTGAGCCGCCGGGCAAGCACGCTTGTCCGCCGGTCCACAAAGCGTTGGGTCAGCGCCGCATGCAGCGCATCCGACAATCGGTCTTCTACTCTGCGCGTCTCATCACGCCAATGTTTTTCGTCCGGGGTCCAGCCCCGGCGCTGCGCCACATAGGTCCATGTGCGGATAAACGCCAGTCTTTTGGACAAAGTGTCGATATCGCCGTCGCTCCGGTCCAGCCTTGCGACCTGTGCCGCCATATAACTATCCGGCACCTGTCCGCTCTGATGCAGGTAATTATAGATCTGCGCCAGCAGCAGCGCATGCTCCACCTTGCTGATCCCACGAAAGTCAGGAATGCGGCAGACATCCCACAACAGCCGCACCGAAACCCCGTCCGAGGCACGCGCGATCACTTCCGCATCCTCCCCCAGCGCTTTCAGCGCGGAGAGATCGTCACTTTCACGCACGCGCGTCAGCCAGTCGTTTTGAGTACGTTCTTCCAGCGTCGCGATCAGCCGCTTGACCGAGCCGAACTGCAACCGGCCATTGCGCCATTGCAGCCGGTTCACCGGGCGAAACCGATGGTTTTCAATCGCTTCGATCACGTCATCGTCCAGCGGATGCGCCTCGCCGGTGACGCCAAAGCTGCCCGGCGTCATATAGCGGCCCGCGCGGCCCGCGATCTGCGCCAGCTCATCCGGCGCCAGATAACGCATCCGCGCGCCGTCGAACTTGGTCAGCGAGGAGAACGCCACATGCGCGATATCGAGGTTCAGGCCCATGCCGATAGCATCGGTCGCCACCAGATAATCGACATCGCCATTCTGGTACAATTCGACCTGTGCATTGCGCGTGCGCGGGCTCAATGCACCCATGACCACCGCCGCGCCGCCCTTGGTCCGGCGCAGCAACTCGGCAATCGCATACACATTTTCAACCGAAAACCCGACGATTGCCGATCTGTCTGGCATCCGGCTTATCTTTTTCGAACCTGTATAGGTCAGGGTCGAGAATCTCTCGCGCCGCAGGAACTGCACATGCGGCACCAGTGCGGCAATCGCACCACGCATGGTTTCCGACCCCAGAAACAGCGTCTCATGCAATCCGCGCGCATGCAGCAAGCGGTCGGTAAAGACATGGCCACGCTCGGGATCGGCGCATAGCTGGATTTCATCCACCGCGAGAAAATCAGTGGCCATCCCGTCCGGCATCGCCTCGACGGTGCAGACCCAGTATTGGGTCCGGTCCGGCACGATCCGCTCTTCGCCTGTGACCAGTGCCACCACCGACGGGCCACGCAGCTTGACGATCCGGTCATAAACCTCGCGCGCCAGCAGGCGCAGCGGCAGGCCGATGACGCCGGTGCGATGCGCCAGCATCCGTTCGATGGCATAATGGGTCTTGCCGGTATTGGTCGGCCCCAACACCGCGGTGACATGACCCCGCATGGGCGGTGAGGCGTTCATCTCATGTCCCCGACGGACAGACGGCTAAAGCGTCTGGCCTTCCAGCAGCAGTTCAAGGCGATCCACCGCAGCGGCTACATCAGGATCGGAGGGATGTATAGCCTGCACCTGCCGGAACACTTCGAGCGAATCGGCTCTGCGGCCCAACTCATCCAGCAGGATGGCAAAGCCACGCATCGCCTCGAAATGACGCGGGTTGAGGACCAGCGTCTGCCGCAGATCGTCGATCGCGGGGCCGATCCGGTCGGTCAGATAATAGGCGGTGGCACGGCCGTTATAGGCCTCGGCAAACTCGGGGGCATAGTCGATGGCCGCAGTATAATGCTCGATCGCGGCACCGTATTCACCTGCTTCCAGCGCATCCCCGGCCCGGCGCAACAGCAGATCGACTGCCGCCGATCCGCTCCTGGACCATTCCGAGCGTATTTCCGCCTCGATCAGTGCCGCAGCCTGTGCATCCGCATCGCGCAACTGCGCAAACAAATCATCGAGCCGCGCCTCATCTGCCAGCGCGGGTATGGAAAACCCGACTGTCAGCAGCAATGCCGCAACGATAGATTTGAGTCTATGTGTCCGATCACCCATAAGCCGTAATGTAGCGTAACCACGGCGCGATGCCAGTGGCAGAAGCGTGACATAACGGAAAGGACGAAACTGATGAGCGAGATCGTGCAGGAGGCCGTGACGGCACTCAATGCAAAAATGGGTGGCGAAGGTTTTGACGGCATTGCCAAATTCGTGATCACCGGCGAAGGCGCGCTGATCATCGACGCGGATGGCGCGCGCGCGGGCGACGATGCGGCTGACGTGACGCTCACCGCCGATGCAGAGACGTTCAAGGCGATCCTTGACGGCGAACAGAACCCGACCGCTGCCTTCATGACCGGCAAACTCACCGTTGACGGCGACATGGGGCTCGCGATGAAACTCTCCGGCGTGCTGGCCTGAGCCACGCGATGAACGCCGCCCCCCCTCTTCACCCCGTCACCGCACCGCTGTTGCAGGACGTGGCCGACGGACCTGCGGGTGGCGCGGCCTTCTGGTTAACCGCCAGTGACGGCGTGCGAATCAGGGTCGCGCAATGGGGCAGCGATGCGCCGCGCGGCACTGTGCTGCTGTTTCCCGGGCGCACCGAATACATCGAAAAATACGGGCGGGCGGCGCGCGATCTGCAGCAACGCGGCTTTGCCACGCTCACCATCGACTGGCGCGGACAGGGACTTGCCGACCGGCTGATGATCAATGGCGCGCTGGGGCATGTCGGGCGATTTTCCGACTATCAGCTTGATATCGCAGCGATGGTTGCGCATGCCACCTGTCAGAACCTGCCCCGTCCGTGGTTTTTGCTCGCTCATTCCATGGGTGGTTGTATCGGTCTGCGGGCGCTGGTGGAAAACCTGCCCGTAGCCGCTGCGGCCTTTACCGCGCCGATGTGGGGCATCCAGATGTCAGCGGCGCTGCGCCCGGTCGCATGGACGCTGTCGGGGGTGAGCAAACCCTTGCGCCTCTCGCATCTGATCGCACCGGGGCAGCAGGCCGAAACTTATGTCCTGCGCGCCGAATTTGCCGGTAACGACCTGACCAACGACCCCGAAATGTTCGATTATATGCGCGCGCAACTGCAAGCACATCCCGAACTGGCCATCGGCGGCCCCTCGCTGCGCTGGCTCAACGAATCGCTTTACGAGATGCGCGATCTCGCGGCACAGCCCAGCCCGTCCCTGCCTTGCCTCACCTTTCTGGGCACCGAGGAAACCATCGTCGATATCCCGCGCATCCATCACCGGATGGCACGCTGGGCGGGGGCGGAACTGGTCACCGTGCCACGGGCCAAGCATGAAATAATGATGGAAAATGCGACGATCCGGGGGCAGAGCTTTGACCGGATCGCCGATTTCTATGGCCGCGCAACAACTTAGTTTTTGATGTCATGCACCCCGCGCGCCACCTCTGCCGCCCCCGCGCGCAGCCAGGTGTGATCCGAGGCGATCACGAACATCCGCATCCCGTAGGCTGACCATTCCGCCGCCCGCGCCGCATCCGGCACCCAGCTGACAAAGGTCTTGCCCGCCGCCAGACAGGCCGTCCCGATCCGCGCCAGCGCCGCCTCCAACTCCGGCGAGCCCAGCGCAATCAGACCATAACCCACCGTCAGATCGGCAGGCCCGGCAAAGAGCGCGTCGATCCCCGGCACCGCCGCGATTGCCTCGACCGCATCCACCCCTTCGGGTTCCTCGATCTGCGCGATCACGATCGTTTCACTGTCCTGCGCCAGAATATCGGCCATCGGCCGCGTCGCAAACCCGGCCCAGCGCGTCGATCCGGCAAAGCCGCGCCCACCGCGGCCAAAATGCGCCGCCTGCACAATCGCTTCGGCCTTGGCGACAGAATCGACATGCGGCACCACGATGCCCACCGCCCCCGCATCGAGTGCCTGCAGAATATCCTTGGGCGTGCCGGCACCCACCCGTAAAAGCACCGGAAAATCGAGCGCGCGCGCCACCGCCAGCGCCGCATCGAGCGAGCGGCGGTCCCAACTGGCATGTTCCGCATCCAGCACCAGAAAATCGAGCCCGGATTGCGCCAGCACCTCGATCACCGTCACATCCGGGATCTTGACGAATGTCCCCGCCAGCGCATCCCCCGCCGCCATCCGCGCCTTCAGCCCTGCCGTCCGCATCCTGCCACTCCCTCAATTCATCGCGCGCAAGCGACCACAGCACGCGCGCGGTGACAAGCCTTCACACATGCGTGTCGCCTCACCTGCGCTGCACACTTCCCACGCGCGCCGCAGCGGCTTATGTAACGCCAACACCAAACAGGAGAGCCGCATGACCCATCCCCGCCCCGTCCACGACGCCAACGCCATTGGCGGCAACAGCTTTGGCAAATTGCCGGAATGGGATCTGACCGACCTCTACCCCGCGACCGACAGTCCCGAGATCATCCGCGATCTGGCCTGGCTGGAAAAGGCCTGCACCGATTTTGCCCATGATTACGAAGGCAAACTCGCCGGTCTCGATGCCGCCGGTCTGCGCGAGGCGGTCACGCGTTACGAACAGATCGACATCATCGCCGGGCGGATCATGTCATATGCCGGGCTGCGCTATTACCAGATGACCATCGATTCCGAACGGGCCAAATTCATGGCCGATTGTCAGGATAGCATCACCGCATATACCACCACGCTGGTGTTTTACGGTCTCGAGTTCAACCGGCTCGACGAAAGCCACCTCGCCGGGCTGCTGGCACAGGACGCGGGCCTTGCGCGTTACAAGCCGGTCTTTGACCGGATGCGCGCGATGAAACCCTATCAGCTTTCGGACGAGCTGGAAAAATTCCTGCACGATCAATCCACTGTCGGCGCCGCTGCCTGGAACCGGCTGTTTGATGAAACCATCGCCGGGCTGACCTTTACCGTGAATGGCGAAGAGCTGAATATCGAAGGCACGCTCAACCTGCTCACCGACAGCGACCGCACCCAGCGCGAGGCGGCGACGCACGAGTTGGCCCGCGTCTTTGGCGAGAATGTCAAAACCTTTGCCCGTATCCACAATACGCTGGCCAAGGAAAAGGAAATCGAGGATCGCTGGCGCGGTATGCCCACGCCGCAGACCGGGCGGCACCTCTCCAATCACGTCGAACCCGAGGTGGTCGAGGCGCTGCGCAATGCCGTTGTCGCCGCCTACCCGCGCCTCTCGCACCGCTATTACCGGCTCAAGGCCAAATGGC
>Ga0105053_10012774_pt1 | contig 10049 bp, 13 predicted proteins | sample BON01_FD_78093 | JGI IMG/M metagenome (GOLD analysis project Ga0105053, IMG submission 78093) | Freshwater microbial communities from Lake Bonney liftoff mats and glacier meltwater in Antarctica - BON-01 | ecosystem: Environmental > Aquatic > Freshwater > Ice > Glacier meltwater | place: Lake...
GTTGTTCTACGGGCAATTGCGCAAAGGCGACCCAAAAATCCTTGAGCGCAAGGCGGCCATCATGGTCGGGTTTTTGGCTCAACCGTTCGGCAAGCGCGCCGTCAATGTCTTGCACCTCGCGCTTGGCTTTGCGGCGGTCTGAATAGAAAGTGTTGCGCAAAATGGTAAACAGCCACGCGCGCAGGTTGGTGCCGGGCTCAAACTTGTCAAACTTGGTCCAAGCTTTGATAATGCAATCTTGCACCAAATCATCGGCGGCAGACGGGTTGCGTGTAAGGCTCATGGCAAAGCCGCGCAGGGCAGGCAAGTGCTCTACCAGCCCGTCTCTCGGGTCGGGTGTGCTCATTTTTGCTGCTCTTGCTGTTTAAGCTTCTCAAGCAGTTCTTTGAAACGGTCCGGCACGTCTTCTTCGAGCTTATCTTGAAAGACGCGGCGCAGGTTTTCGTCTATCTGGTGCTCTACATTTTTTGAGATGTTTTTCTTTGTCATTGCACACGCCACACCATACGATTTCCCATGGAACTTCAGTTTACTCGGAACCCAACGCATCAGCCAAGCGTTAGGTTCCTGAAAACTTAAAAAAAAGGGCGAGATAAATGCCAAATTCGAACCAGACCGCAAATTTTGCAGCCACGATTGCAGCCGCGCTTCCCTATCTGCGCCGCTACGCGCGCGCCTTAACGGGTGCGCAGTCCACGGGGGATAAATATGCAGCCTCTACCCTTGAAGCGATGATTGCCGAGCCGGGGTTTGCTGGCACAAGCACATCGCCAAAGCTGGCGCTTTTTGCGGCGTTTCACAAAATTTGGACCCGGACCGGAAGTGCAACCACCGATGCTGAGACGGTATTAGAGCAGCGCGCCCAAAAGCATATGAAGGCCCTGACCAACAACACGCGTGAGGCGATTTTGCTGCATATCATTGAAGGCTTTAACCATGGTGATATTGCGACCATTATGACTGTTACGCCTGATGAGGCCGCAGAATTTATTGCAATTGCCCAGCGCGAAATGGCCAACAGCTTGTGCGGCAAAATTATGCTGATTGAGGACGAAGCGATCATTGCGATGGACCTTAAATCTATCTTCACCGAAATGGGCCATAGCGCCACGGGCATCGCGCGCACGCGCAAGGCGGCGGTAGCACTTAGCCAAAAAGACCGACCTGACCTGATTTTGGCCGATATCCAGCTGGCCGATAATTCGTCGGGGATTGATGCGGTGGCCGATATTCTGGAAGCGCTTGGCGATATTCCGGTGATCTTCATCACAGCATTTCCCGAGCGTTTGCTAACTGGTGAACGCCAAGAGCCAGCATTTTTAATATCCAAGCCCTATTCAGAGGAGCAGGTGCGGCTTGCGGTAAGTCAGGCGATGTTCTTTGCTTCAACCGAAACATTAACCGCCTGACTTTGAAAGGTGTTGCTGGCTTGCTATGGCGGGCCACAACGGGCGCGTTCTTCATGCAGGTTTCGATGGGCTTTGGCATCGCGCTTAAAGTGGTGGCCGGCCCTTCATCATCCGCATGACAACGACAATCAAAAACAGCACGACGAACACGAAGAAAAGAATTTGTGCGATACCCGCCGAGGCGCTGGCGATGCCGCCAAACCCAAAAACCCCGGCAACGATCGCGATGATCAGAAAAATTACGGCCCAATAGAGCATGGTCTGTCCTTTCAATTCCTGCGCAAAACGCGCTTACTACAAGGGCAACTCGCAAATCGAGCGTAAAGTTCCAAATTATATTTTTGGCTTTGCCGGAACAAGCGGCCAATTGGCGCGTTTGGTAGTTGACTGAAACACATCAAATGGAGAGCAACATGGCACGTGCCGATGCAACCGAAATTTCGACCGACGATCTTACCAAGCAGATTTCTGCGCTTAAAAAAGACCTTGTTGAGCTGACCAATATGATGGGCACGATGGGCAAAGAAAAAGCGCATAATTTTGCATCTGCTGCACGCGAAACTGGCGAAGCGCAGTATGCCAAAGTGCAACACGGTACCCAAGAAGCCGTGCGTCGGGCTGATGATTTCGTAACCCAGCAGCCCTTGCTTTCCATTGGCATTGCCGCCGGTGCAGGCCTTCTGATTGGCTTGGTTGCCAGCCGTCGATAAGCAGGGCCGCCGCTACGAAGGGCCGCCGCTACGAAGGGCTGTCGCGCGACGCACCGTCAAAAAGGACGGGCATATTATGCTAAATTCGCTTAAACAGTCGGCCAAACGAACCGCAAAAAAGAGTGCCTTGTCAGTTGGCGCAGCGCTTACTTTTATGGTGGGCATTGGGTTTTTTCATCGGCGGCCTAGCTTGGGCTTGCCGATGCCTATAGCGCAATAACCGCCTCGCTGATACTCGGCACGATCTATATTGCCCTTGGTTTGGTGATGCTGGTCATCGCGGGCTCTATCGGGAACGCGGCGCCGGGGCATGCAGCGCAAGACGCAGCTGCGCTTCATGCAAACACCGAAACCGGCCAGCCCGCCAGCAACCTGCCACCCTTGGCACAGGCGTTTATGTTTGGCTTAAACACTGGTTTTGAGTCCGATGGTCGCTAATTTTGGCAAAGAGGTCGGTCATCATATCATTGGTGATCGGCCGGGCTAGCGCGACAACATTGGGGCGCCGCTGTTCTGAGTCAAAACCGAGTGCGCCCTGCTGTGCGCCGGTTACGACTAGCACGCCGCCGCGGGCAGTAACGGTCGCAATCAGCCAAGCGGCATTTTCTTCAAATTGGGCGAGTGGCACAAATACTGCGCCAAGTGCGTAGGCGTTTTGCAAAGTTTGGGCCGCGTCATCAACCGATGCGCAGCACAGCACTGCCGAATGTGGAAACTGAAGTGTGATCGCTTCTTTGATGTCCGCCGTAAGAAAGCTATCTTTATCGACAACAATAAATGCGCGACCATTTTCAGGCATGATTTCGGCTACAGCCATTTATTTTGTCCTTTTGCCGCTGGCATATTTTCGAATCAGAATGTGACTTTGGAACGGCTGTAAAAATCGTGCATTAACCTGTGATATAGCAGTGGAGGATTTTAACGATGCCAACTAAATGCGAAGCCTGCCCCTTGCGCAAAAAATCATTGTTTGTCGAAATGACAAAAGATGAGGTTGAATATATGCAGCGCTTTAAAGTTGGTGAAATGACGGTTGATGCTGGCACCCCACTTTTGTCCGAAGGCTCAAACACGCCGCAGGTTTTTACCGCGCTCAAAGGTATGGGCCTGCGCTATAAAACCACCGAAAGCGGGCGTCGTCAGGTGATTAACCTCATTTTTCCTGGCGATTTTATCGGCCTTCAGGCCAGCGTTATGGGCGGCGGTTATATCGCTGGCCGTATGCGCCGCCGTGTTGATGCGGCAACCGCAGATGAAGTTGCCGTGCGAGACGGCATTCATGGGCTTACGGTTTGGGCCGTGGCCATTTTGATTGGCACACTTGCGCTTGGTGCAACCGCCAATTCCGTACTTCAAGCGGGGCAGATTCAGCTTCAGCCGTGGCTGCGGTGATTGATGGCGCAACCGCTGTAAACCCAGCCGATACCGCGCTAAGTGCCGCCGAAGCTAAAGCGGCCGCCGAAACGGCGCGTATCTATTCGGTGATTTCGGCCTTTGCTGTGGCCGCTGCACTGATGGTTGCTGCTGCCGCTGCATATTGGGCTGCCGGGCTTGGTGGCCGTCACCGCGACGAAGGCCGAACATTCAAACGTTTGGGCCGCTGGGCATAAACAAATATAGGAGGATTATCACATGCGCGCTGCATTACTCTGGCTACTCAGCGTTCCGATTTGGATTGTAATACTCTTCGTATTTTTAATTTAAACGGACCATAAAACACCGAAGCCGCCACAACACTGAGGCGGTTTTTTTTGTGGCCGCTACCATCTTGCACTGCGCGAAGCTCAGAGAATTTTAGGTATGTCATCTGCGGCGTCCTCTGCCGCAGCTTTGCTTTCGTTTTGTTTGCCATCAATATCGCCAATAAAACGGCTAAGGGTGGTGAACTTACCCGTTTCGTCGCACACAATTTTGATAACGATAAGGATAGGTAACGCGACCACCATACCGATCACAGACCAGATCCAAGCAAAAAATGCGACTGAGAGGAATACGACGGGCGTATTTAATTTCATGCGGCGCGAGATTAGCGCCGGGGTTATGAGTTGGCCCTCAATTGAGGTCAGCGCCATATAGGTGAGAAACACGCCAAGGGCGGGCCATGTGCCATTGAGCGACACAAAAGCGATGGCTGCCGCAATGCTAGCACCAAACAGCCCGCCTAGAAATGGCACAAAGTTCAGCGCGAACCCCATAACACCCAAGAAAATTACGCTTGGTAAGCCCCAAATAGCCATGGCAATACCAATGCAAACGCCAAGCCCGGCATTGATGGCGGTAATACCCCCAAGGTAGCGGCCAAGGCGGTTTTCAATGGCGCGAATAACGTTAACGGCGCGGCGCTTATCTTTGAACAATGGAAAGCTTTCGACCGCTTTGAGAACAAACATGTCGCCCGAGGCGACCAGAAAAAACAGCAAGAGCTGGGCGAAAATGAGCTGGCTAAGCATGGCAGGCGCATAGCCAACCACCATAGAAGCAAGCCCGGATTCTGACGCGATTTGAACCTCGACCGTTTCAGGCTGGCTACTTGTGCTGCTCAATATGTCTTCGGCGGCTTGGCTTGCTTCATCGATGGTTTGCAGCGTGCCGCCTGCAGCGTTTAGTTTACGGTCAATTTCAGCCATTAGGCTCGGCATATCGTCAATAAACTGGGCAACCGGCCCGCTAAGATTTATCAGCGTAACCACTACAAACGTCGTCAAAAAAAGTGTTAGAATCGCGACGGAAACCACCGGCGCGATGCCAAACTTTTCTAGCCACCGGCGGGGCCGGTTTAGCACAAAATACCCAAGCATCGCTGCGGTGACGGGGATCAGAAATTCGCCCGCCCAGACAAGCGCTTGCACGGTGAGAATAAGGAATATGCCGGTAACCGCATAACCTGGAATCGTAGCGTACGGAGTTAGTTGAACAGGTGTTGTGGGAGGTGGGGCGGCGGCAGGTTCTTTATGCGTAGACATTGAACGCTCCTTGTTAGCCCAAAGCGCGTGCCGGGTTTGCCCGGCACTGGTGCGTTGGTTTATGGTGTATCGTTTCTAGCTTTCGGCTTGATGATCGGCGACATAGGTGCCGCGTTTGCCCATTGGCAGATCGGGGCCAACGGTCGTGTCCATTTCGGTCTGGCGTTCCATTTCTGCGTTAAGCTCGGCGCCGATCAGCACAATATAAGCGGTAAGCCAGAATAACATTAGCAAAATAATAATCACCCCGAGCGAGCCGTAATTTTCATTATAGCTGGAGAAACTCGCCACATAGTAGGAAAAACCAACCGAACCCCCACCCAAAGTGAAGCGGCTAAGACCGCACCCTAGCTTATCCACCGAAGTTTGGCGCTTTCGCGGTGCGGGCCGTAGCGATACAAAATGCCAATGCCAATAACCACGGCAGCAAATAAAATTGGCCAACGAGTGATGGAAATAATAAACTCTGACTGACTACCAAGTGGCAAATACCACACGATAATGGGCGTCGCGACGATAGTCACAAGCGCCACAGCAGCGATAACCATGCGCACAGGAGTTAGCAAAACAGTCGAGGCAAAGCTAAAAGCAATGGTGCGCTTGCCATGTTCGCAATAAACCGAATTAAGCCCCTGTATTAAGGCGCTCACGCCGTTCATGGCGCTCCACAGCGCAACCAATAGTGAAAACCCCAAGGCCAGCCCAAGCGAGGTTGCACCCACGTCAATAAGCTGGTTGACTTGACCCTCGATGATGGTGAAGGCCTCAAGAGGCACCAGCGTTTTAATGCTTTCCAAAAAAGCGGCGATATCATGTGGGTTGGCAATAAGTCCATACAGCCCAACTAGCGCAGAAATCGTTGGAAACAGCGCCAAAAGCGCATAAAACGCCAAGCCCGCCACAATAATCGAGATTCTGTGTTCGCCAACTTGCACAATGACGCGATGTATTATTTTGCACCAGTCACGCCGCAAAAATTGCGACGGGCGGGTTGCGCCTGTGTCGCCGGATTTGCCTCGAGTGCGGTACTGTGGCATATGGCCTTGTGGCATATGGGCAGGCTGGGCACTGTCTGAGGAAACTGACTTGAGGCGGGCAAGGTGCCGACTTAGCATATTGGGATGACAAAACGCAGCCCTTTCCGCTACTTCAAGACGCCGCCCGAAATCATCCGCCTTGCATTAATGATGTATGTCCGTTTTCCGCTTTCACTTCGAAATGTGGAGGACCTGCTGCATGAGCGTGGCGTCGAGATTTGCCACGAGACGGTCGGCTTCTGGTGGAACAGATTTGGTCCGATATTCGCGGCAGAGATCCGCCGGAAACGCGTTCAGCAAATGCGTGCATACTCCAATTGGCAGTGGCACCTGGACGAGGTTTTTGTGAAGATTAATGGCGAGCTGCGCTAGTCTGGCATATTGAAACCGGGACTGACGAGGGTGTGTCGCTCTCGGGTCTCAATGTGGCACTTGCGGTACATTCGCCGGGCCATAGGGCGACGACACCATGGAATGTCGCCGTATATGTTGACGCCCGCGCCGATGAAAATCAGAACGCCAGTCTGATGAAGATATTCGGTGGTCAGGGCGGTGGCCACCCGGCCCGCCTTGCAACCCATATTGGGGCCATTGTCGGTGTGCGGTCAGTGCCAATCAGTTTTTCCGTTGAAGACGGAAAGCATGCGCTGACAATCCCCGACATCGCCGATGTCGAGATCGCCCCAATTGCTGGTCAGGGCGGCGGACCCGTTACGATCACTGGGCATCCCCTTTGCATCGCGCCGGGATTCCCTGTGACAGCTGCAAAATCCAGCAAACTGGTATTCTCTGATCACGGCATGTCGTGGAACCTGACCGGCAATTGGCGCGATCTCGACATCGGCGATATCGGGGATAGTCAGCGCATGCTTTCCATCTTCAACGGAAAAACTGATTGGCACTGACCGCACACCGACTATGGCCCCAATATGGGTTGCTAGGCGCGCCGGGTGGCCACCGCCCTGGCCGCCGAATATCTTCATCAGGCTGGCATTCTGATTTTCATCGGCGCGGGCGTCAACATATACGGCAACATTCCATGGTGTCGTCGCCATATGGCCCGGCGAATGCACCGCAAGTGCCACATTGAGACCTGAGAGCGACACACCCTCATCTGTCCCGGTTTCAATATGCCAGCCAACCAACGCCGTGCATTCCCCCTCTGTGGGTGGGCTGAGGAAAAGGCAGGGGCAAGCGGTTTCGCAGTTACAGCTTTCGAAATAGGTTCCTTTAAGTGACCAGGTCATTTGGATCTTCCTTTTGTTGTTGCAAGTTAAGCGCCAAATTTAGCTGATCAGCAGAATGTTGCTTGCAGGAGGCATTGGGATTACGTTTGGAGTTCACCGTTTTTCGATCAGGGAAAGTTGGGCAATCAATGAACTACCGATTCGGCACCTTCGATCTCGACCCGGAAATGTTCGAGTTGCGCTGCAAGGGCGCGCCTGTTGCCATTGAACCTCAAGGCTTCAATGTTCTGTTGTATTTGATCCGGAACGCGAACCGGATTGTATCGCGGGACGATCTGATTTCGGCCGTTTGGGATGGGCGGGCCATTTCCGACACGGCTTTAAGCAGCCAGATCTTTGCGCTCCGACGTATTTTGGGCGACTCTGGAAAAACACAGAACATGATTAAAACTGTGCCGCGGCGCGGCTTCAGATTTGTGGCCGACATGACGATAGATGAGGGTGAGCCGGGGCCTGCTAAAGGGGTTGAAACAACCACTGCACCTGAGGCAGCAAACCGCTCGACAGTTGCGTCAATTCTTGCAGGGTCTGATGCGGGCAACGACACTGAGACAAAACGAGTTACGTCTGTGCCCATATTGGCCATCTTACCGTTCAAAATTGCAAGCGAAGGCCTTGATGACTACTTCTGTGATGGTCTGACCGAAGACGTGATCTCGAACCTGACCCATTTCAGGGAGTTGCGGGTCATCGCGAGCAGCACGTCCCTGCGCCTCAAAGAGCAAAGCATATCGGTGATCGAGATCGCGGCGCATTTAGGGGCGGATTACGTTGTTGATGGCAGCGTGCGGCGCGAAGGCAATCGTTTGCGCGTTGCAGTCCAGTTGATTGAGGCGGTTTCGGGCGTGACCCTGTGGGCTGATCGTTATGATAGGCAACTTGAGGATATATTCGCAGTTCAAGATGCGATGACGCATATGATCGTCGCCTCGCTTGGGGTCAAAATCCAAAATACGGAACTGTCGTTGGCACTGCGAAAAAGCCCATCCGATCTTGATGCCTACGATCACCTTTTACGCGCGCGACGCTACACTGCCACCCTAAACGAAGAAATGCATGCCGAGGCTAGGACGTTGCTGGAACAGGCAATTGTGCTCGATCCGAATTATGCTGAGGCATATGCGCTATTGGCCAATGTCTATTTGGCCGAACACAGGTTTGAGGCAAATCCGCGCCCAAACGCAATCGAAAGGGCCTTAAACATGGCCCTAAAGGCCACGGAATTGGACCCGCAAAGTGCCTATGCGCATTGCTGGCTAGCGATTGTGCACTTCTTTCAAAAGGATATTGCGAAGTTCGAAGCGGAAATGCAGCGTGCGCTTGACCTCAACCCGAACGACCCGGAAATTCTTGCCGAAGCGGGGCATTATTTGTCCTTTATCGGGGCGTTTGAGCGCGGGCGGGATCTGTCGATCCGTGCGCTGAAACTCAACCCGTTGCATCCTGGCTGGTATCACTTTAGCCCAGCGCTTCGGCATTGCCATCAACGAAGATATGACGACGTGCTGATAGACGTGCAGCGCATTAGTATGCCTGATTTTTACTGGACCCACCTTCTCAAGGCTGCTGCGCTCGGGCACCTTGAACGGGATGAGGCAGCGGCCTCGGTTGAGACGATGCGTTTGGTTAAGCGCGGTGTGTCCGCTGGAAATGAAATGCGAAAATGGAATGTTTCGGCGCCAGATTTCGACCACATTATGGAAGGATTGCGTAAAGCTGGGTACACAGAATAGGCAGCCTAAGTGTACTGCCCTGTGTGGATGGCTTCGTTTCTGCAAGGGTTTTACTGGATAACGTTGATCATTGTGGATTGTGGTCATGTGTTTGGGTGGTGTTGTCCGACATATTCGAAAAGTCTCAGTATGTCGCCAAATACCGTAACTTAAGTTGAACAAAGCTAATACTGCTCGTGACCTGCTCTCAGATCATCATCCTCGTTACACTCAGACCAACGCTCCGGCAGATAGCGCCCATCTGGCTTGCGAATAAGTGGCTGCGGCATGCAATCATGCTTACTGCCAGATAATTTGGAGTTCACCTTTGGAGACAAAAGTTCGAGATCTGGGTCGTTATGGGTCACCAAAGGGATCAGGGCTGCAAAATCGCGGCACGTGAGCCAATTTGAGGGCTCTAAACAAAGCCCTTTTGGCGATATGGTCCGGTTCGAGAAGCAGTTTTCAACCAAACTGCGTTTTTCAGTTGGGTTGGTCGATTCGTGAAGCCCTGCAAGGTTTTTCATGAGTTCGATGAACCTATCCATTTTTGCGCCAAAAAGATGTATCCGGTCCAGTTTTGTTTGGTCTTCAACCAATGCAGCCAGTTCTAGTTTGAGCGCTTGCTTGCGGGCATTGAAGTCGTCTTGCGTGATTGCGTTGTCGATCAGCAAATCGGTTAACCGGGTCAAACGGCTTTCGGCCTGATCAATCCGCAGATCAATGGATTTGGCAGACTGATCACGATCGTCGCTTGCGATCCAGGCCAACCAATCGCCGCGAAGTTTTGTCGCCTGTGTGACACTCAACTCTAGCTTTTTCAACGCACAGGTAATCGCCGCGCCCAATCGATCCTCGCGCACGGTCGTGGTGGGGCACGCCGCCTGTTGGCAACGATAATAGACGCGGCCTTTTTGGCGTTCCGGCGACATTGGCCCATCACACAACCCGCAGCGAAACAGCCCGCGATA
>Ga0105053_10012775_pt1 | contig 10048 bp, 10 predicted proteins | sample BON01_FD_78093 | JGI IMG/M metagenome (GOLD analysis project Ga0105053, IMG submission 78093) | Freshwater microbial communities from Lake Bonney liftoff mats and glacier meltwater in Antarctica - BON-01 | ecosystem: Environmental > Aquatic > Freshwater > Ice > Glacier meltwater | place: Lake...
CACACACACACACACACATACACACACACACGCACATACACACACACACGCACATACACGCACACACACACACACATACACACACACACATACACACACACACACACACACAAACATACACACACACACACACACACACATGCGCGCGCGCGCGCGCACATGCAAGCATGAGCCATGGTTCTTGCCCTCATAATACATAATGGATTTGCTTGCATCCACGGGCTCGAAATTCACCTTAATGGGAGTTACACAAATTACTTCTGCTATAATTTCGCCCCGGTCAACAACTTGAAAATGTTGTACAAATACACACACACAATTGCATATGCTCTCTATCACACACACGCACACACAACTGTCATCATGATCATCAATGCAAGAGCTGAGACGAGTCTGACACAAACAGGAGCAAGAAGCACTGGGGTATCTAGCCCTCGCCAATGACCTGCAAAAGGACAAACATTTTGACAGCTCCATAGAATACTACGACAGAGGATTGGCAATGGCAAAGGGAAGCGAGCTCAAATCTGCTCTAGGTTTTAATCGAAGTGTTGCATACGGGCAACTTGGTGGCTGGGACAAGGTATTATTTTCTGTTGCTGCTGCCGCGACTGCCGCGTTGGATTCAACTACTGCATAATACCCCACGTTGCAATGATACCAGTGTTGATTTTGGCTATTAACACCGCTGCTACTATGTCATTGATGCAGAATGATCTGGGGACTATTCACTACTGACAACAAGTTTGGCAGGCACTGCGCGACGTGATTGAGTGCATCAAGTTGAAACCCGGTTGGGAGGCAGCAATAGAATGGCAGTCGGCCTGTCTAGAAAAGCATGCGCAATCTATGGTATTTCATGTGGAATTGTATAAGGAACGTTTAGGTTTATTTTCCAATCACTGAGCAATCATAGTGTTTTGAATCACTGAGTAATCTTGGTGTTGAGAGACTGCCATAAATGTTTGGGTACGATGTCTTCATATTTGAGCATTGTTTGCTGGTTACCGGAGTACTATTTACTTTAAAACCCTTGCAGGATGCTGGCCTCTCAGCAATGTCGAGTACGCTGTATGATACCGTCCATTCAGGAGCAGCGTCGCCTTCGAAACACTCCCCTCTCCCTCCAACATTGCATCCTGTGTCTGATCCGGTCAAGTTTCAGACGTCTTTTGAGGCATCACCGTATGGGCCTTTCGAGACGGGTATGATTGAGTGGTGTGGATTGTATCTTTGCTCGTCTCCACGATCAATGTGATCCTTGATATCGCATTCCTATAAACTATCGTGTGTCAAGTGACACCGAAAGTCTCACAGGGAGTCCGTTGGAGCTTTCTTTCCCACATGCCTCGCTAGAGGGCGAGCAACGAGATTCCATCATGCGCATGCTCTCTGTAAGTTTTTGTGCTCTCCCCCAATGCGGTTTCTGTTGATCAAGTCCTGGCAAGCTTTCATACTTTGCACACAGACAAGCACACACAAATTTGTGCTGCGAAATCAAGTATTTCCCCCTCTTATTTGTCCCTGGGAGAATCCAAACTACGGCTCGACGTTGGGGTAAGTGTAGAGTCGTAGAGAGTCAGGAAAAGTCAAGGCAGGGCAGCGGCTGGGGGGCTGGAAGGAGGTGGGAAGAGAGCTTCCCTAACGGAAAGATTTCCCGCCACTTGCGATTTCTGTTTCGTTCTTATTCCTGGGGTATCATCAGGTATTGCAAGATGCCGAGAAATACGTTGATCAAAAAGTGGCCGCTATCAAGTCTGTTGCGTTGAGCCACCTGATCCGAGATCGAGCATCCACTTCTGAACCCTCGAAACGTCAAAATCGTCCGAGTGCCAAAAGCGGCTGGAAGTTGGAGGTTCTTGAGGTTCTTGAGATCCAGGTGGTGCTAGATGTGGACTTTAGTGAGACTGTAGGGTGTGAGGATAGCATTCGGATATGTATTGCAAATGACATTGCGCTTGCCATTGGTGGCGTAGATCCACGTAAGTTGCACGTTCGAGATTTGCGTGCAGGTTCTATCATAGCCGAGGTGATATTGCCGAAAGGGTGTGTCACAGACGGGCGAAACCTTCAGGATGTGCTGGAGGATTTGCAGCTTCAATTGCAAGTTCCGGAGTCACGCTTGATGAATGGAAACATGACGCGCTATACTATCAATCTGTGCCGCATCACCTACCATGAATCAGCGCCCTTACAAGCCATATTGGACTCGGCCCCCGCTACAAAATCAGAGGTAGGTGGCGACCTTACGGCATGGGCCGTTGATGAGACTGTTGCAATTCCTGAGATGGAATCTACAGAGCGTCGCATGCTTGCAAATGCTGATGAGCAGCGTCCAGATCGTGACGAACCTGAGCGCTCATCGTGGATGCCTGGCACTAGAGTGGCTCGGAATCTTTTTGACAATGAGCCATTGGGTTTCCGGGAAAAGTCAACGGATTCTAGCCTCATGATTGATTCTAATGTTGTTCGAGGCAGCCGTAACCTTCCCGACTCTGCATCTACAACGCCAAGACACATGCTGAATCCAGCGAAGATAGCCGATATACATGTGCGTGCAATAGACCAGCCAAATCATCCACGCAGTTCGTGGCGCGTTGCATCGAACGCCTTGAAACCATCGGTAAATCTGTGTCGTGCAGTCGTCTGGTCACCGTGTCACAGTCACCATAATTACTTGACCGTATATGCACATGAGTCCAGGTCAGGGAGGAGCTACTTGAAAGAGCATATTGGTAGTAGACATCTAAAAATCAATCCTAGAATTATCGTGTGTCCAGTTCTAACAACTCTCACCACAAACTGAGGCATGTCAGCAAGAGGCATCGTAGCGAGAGCCTCATTCTTGCACTCCTACAGGGTCCATTCTCGCCCCTGTTAGTTCTTTTTTTGTTTCGAATTGATGAAAGCACCAACGAAGGTCTTGTGGCGCAAAGGCAACCCACGGAGTGGATGGGGTCCAACGGTGGGGCTGCCATGCGGGCGCGCGACGGCAAAGCACTCAGTGCCGATGCAGTTGCGCGCCAAAGCCACACATTTGAATCCTTTAGCGCGCCACAAATTCCAACTCTCTTTTTGGGCGTTTTTGCACATTTTTTTTGGCAAGTGTAAAAGACTCTGAGCCCAGAATCGCGCCTTCCAAACAAATGGGGCATGAAAATTGTGTGGATGTCTGCTCGCAGCGGAAGCACCCCATCCCCTGAGCTCATTTTTTCTTGAAAAGGTCTGGGGTGTGTTTGTTCTGCAAGCAGGAACATGTGCGTCGAATACATGTATTTGATTTCCTTTGCACTGCAAGGGGAGTGAGTGGTAATGCAGATCCCAATGAACTCTAACAATAGGGGATCCTTGACTTTCTGAGAATATCAGGGCATCAGCACACCTGAAGGTGTTAGTTCCGTGTGGGATTCTCCAGTATCACCCCAAGAAAGAAGCTGGTGGACGACTGGCGGCAACGGTTACATGACGGGTGGTATCGCCCGTTTAATGCGTTCGAGCCAACGTGCCCTTGCCAATTTGCGCTCGCCATCATCTTCAACCCAATCGTCTGTTAACGGTTACTCACAGATAAAAAGCTCCACAAACTCTCCGGCTGTATCACCGCAGAAACAATCAAAAAGAATCCGTGCCTCGCCTTCGAATCTCAAGGATGCGCTCGAAAGGAGCGCTTTTGGGCAGTCAATGTCGCCCTCTTATGACTCAATAAAAGTGCCAACAGTCATATCAAACAAGGCATCTGTTAATGAATTTGCGGGCCTCAGTGCGCACGCTGGCTTTTTGGAGGCCGATGAAGATTGGGCAGTGGTTGGAAGTTCACCCAGATCCCGACAGCCACCTTCCATGCAGGACCCAGAACAGCAAATGGATGGATTTGCAGATTTACTTGCGCCAAAGTATTCAAAAGATGGGATTATGACAACAGCAAAATTGATTACAGTGTCACCTAATTCGGCACAGAGGCACACATCACCACAGGTTGTTTCTAAACATTAATCACATACTCACACATGCTCACACACGCACATCTGCTCATTGCCCATCCTCCTCATCCTCGTCCTCCTTTTATTCTCTTCCTCCTCCAAATCCCACCTCAGAAAAAGCGGCGCGTGAGACGAGATTCATGGAATATTAAAGCTAGCCTGAAGAAAGAGGTGCCAGAAACGACTCTCTCAAGCCGCTCGCCATCGCGATCTCCGTCGTCAATTCCAACAGTACTGCATTCTAGCGAAATTGCAAATGGAGCCGTGTTGGCAGCAGTTATAGCGGTCGAATCTGCAGCACAGGCCCAAAAGGCTGCTGAGATTGCTGCAGCCATCAGGTATGAAGCAAACAAAAGTGTGAGATTTCCTTATCTGAGTGTTGAGTTGTGAACGTTTTTGCATCAATGCATGTGCAAGTGTGAATGCGTGCATATGCATGCGTTGATACTGAATCATCAAGTACATGCTGAATCTTGGACTCTTATGCAGCTGGCCCATCGAAACCGGACTTAAAGGCGCCGCTGCCAACTTCTGTGTACAGTAAGTTAATTTTTTTTGTTTAGCATAAAATTCACAAGAATCACAAGTTGCACTGTCATTTTGAAAAACATCTTATATCAAGTCATACCAGAACTGGCCTTGAGATTTTTAAACAAAAATGATTCCCATCCCCACACGTTTGTGAATATATATTGTTTGTTCCAGACAAGAAATTTGTTTCTGCCTCATTGTCAAGACGAAGAAGACCCTCTCTATAGAAGGAGTGGAGAGAAAGAGGGTACAGGATCATATTTACATGCATATACGCACACAACAGTTCAAACGTCCTGAAAAAGATCGCACGTACAGGTGTGGTGTGAAACTTCCATTTGCCTCTCAATTTTGCCCGGCGTGTGGAAGACGGTCCGTTGCTGTGAGTGCAAATTTTGCTTCAGACATTTCATGAAGTACCAGGTATTTTATGTGAAGTACAAATCAACACAGAGAATCTGAAAACAGGACATATGTTCGCAGGTGCCACCAGTTGCTCATGCTATAGGCGCCCCCGATTCTCCTGAAAAGGTATGAACTTTTGGCGACACAGCGCGGACACGCATGCATTTGCTATTTTCCCCTTTTCCTAGAATGTACCAATGAAGGCGGAGGAGAAATTATTTTCAAAGTAGAGGTAAAGCGGTTGGGTGTGGCGAATTGTTATTCTATTTTTTTCCCGCCGCCCCTCGTGGGTTGTTAGTTTGACATGTCTGTTGCCCAAGACATGTTTCAAAAATACATATATACATCCATACTTAGTCCTGCTCATCGGCTGTGGATTCTGCAATGAAAACATGTTTCCTGAGATATTGCGTTTTATCATCTAACAGGGGGTAGTCAGTCAGTGCTCTCATATACCTTTTCTCTTCCCGTCTACATGTATACATCGTACACAAATCGCCATATTTCTTGATATGCACCTCTTGTTACTCACTAGCCCCAAACAAACATACAACCAGCAGGCTCCATCTCGTTCGGCAACCCCCAGCCAGCCAATGCTGTCTACTCCCCGCGCATCCTCCCCCCCGCCTCCTGTCATGCAGCTGCGCCAGGTCTGTGTGTATTTGAACTCGTTTGTGTACGTTGGTTCGCACCCGAGTGTGTGTCTGTGTGCGTTTTGGTTTGTGTGCGTGCCTGTGTCTGTGCGAACTCGACGGGCTGACGTCCCAAAAAAAGCTGTGCGTCTCATTTATCAACATTTCTGTCGTGTTTTTGTTACGCGTGCTTGTACATGAGTGTGCTGTGGTATGCAGGCAAGCAATTATTCTGTGCGTTTGCATTTGAGAGCACATGGACGGAAGCTTCTTTTGATCTGGCAACGGTCGAAAAAAAAATGTACTGTGACACATAAAGTGGTCTGTGCAGACTCTTGCACGGTCTCCTGCCGCTGCCACTTCCTTTGCAACTACTACTAATATCCTCCGCCAACCGCCTTCTCCATCTTCTCAGACACTTATTATCCCAAGTGTAAAATTGTTCGACACAAAAATCGACAGTAATCTCTTCTGACCCTTTTCAGAGTTTTCCTCCTACAATTTTAGAGATTTGTGGATCCAAAAAGGGCAAACGCATGCAACTATTCCACACAGTCGTAAACACTCACAACTTTGTTTTGAAAAAAAAATCAGCTCAGAGATTTCGAGTCACAACCCCCCGCGGCAGTAAGTGGATTGCATCTCTTTTCAGATTTGAATTGTTCATTGCCACGTTGCTAATGCAGATTTGATCGTTTTTCTTCGTGTGAGCCCTAATCATGTTTTGGGTGTATGTTATCGCTCTATTCCAGTCGAACAAGTAGGGTTTCAATTTGAATTTGGAAACCAGTCGCTGACCGTAACATGTGTAATTATACAGGTGTTGTATGGGCTACAGGAGTGATTGAAGATCAATTAAGCTCGAGTCCACGTGCCCTGGCACCTCCGACGATATCTTTGAAGGTCACACCTCGCAACAGTGAGTGAACCCCCCCTACAGAAAACAATTGCGTAAGCACACGCGCAATCGAGAGAGAGATCGGGAGAGTGACAGAGCGAGAGAGGGTGTGTGCGTGTGCAGAAAGAGAAAGATACTCTGCAACGCTGTTTGTTTTCGTTCTTGAATGATGTGTATGTGTGCTCATGTTCAGGTCATCTTGCACGTATCTCCTTCCACTGAAAACAAGAACTGGGCTCGCTCTCACGAACTTGCCTGTCTCTGCCCCTCTGCTAATTGCTCAGGTCACAAAAGAATCCTTATTCAAGATCAGGAGCGTTGCAGGCAAATCAAAACGCAGCTTGCACGACAAGAAAGCAGAGTGAGTTGCCGCCCGCCCTTTTCATTCGTTTTCATTTGTTTCTCGAAATTCTCCTGTATGCGGACGTGACATTTCATGTTCGTAATGTTTCACGTCTCGTTTCCTTTTCCTACAGGTGAAAGATGCTGAAACCACTGCTCACTTAGCAGCGAAACCACCTTCCGAACTCGAGACTAGCTCCTGCAGCACCATTGGGAAAGAACTCGGACGCAGCGCTCCAGCCAACAAATCCCTCTGTAATTCAGCAACTCAAGCGGCCAGAACAGCGTTGGCAGCAGCAGGGCAGGATGAAGCAACCACGCTGGCGCTAGAACACTTCCTATTAGGACATGGCACACACGTGGAAGACGAAGACATCACCTCGTTTTTGCCTTGTCGCCAAATTGTGACAAATTCAATCTTGAGTACAGACAATGAGTTTACTCCACCAAGCTCAACTCCCGCAAGGGATGCGCCTGAAAAAGATGCGAAAGCAAAGAAAGAGGCGGGAGGAAAATCGGTGGATAGCTCGAATCCCAACAGCTGCCACGACATTACCGAAACAAAACTGGTATAACTATGCATGGTCTCCTGTTGCCACATATTGTATTTCGCCTGTCATCTAATACTACTTTTTTGCAACACTGTGCCCATCCTTAACTTTCTATTTCAGTCCGCCGAAGAAGCGAAGCGTAAGCTGCAAGAGGCCACATCAGGTGGAGATGGCAGGGTGGAAACGGAGAAAATTGAGAAGGAAACGAACAAGCGTGTTTTAGTGAAGAAAGGGAAGAATGTGTGGGAAGAACGAATAGAGAGAGAGAAGAACGAAAAGAAAGAACGGGAGCGAGAATGGGTGCGGTTGAGAGAGAAGACTGGTCAAGAAAGAAGCCTCCCTTAAGATAGCCTTGTCTTTTTTTGGGTTCTCAGCAATCCACATGTCAGGTGAACATTCGGACAGAAGGACATTGCAATTGTAAATAAATATAATCGAAATATATGAAAATATGTTTGGCTTGTATGTGTGTGCGCGTGTGAGAGTGTGGTCGCGTGGCATGTCTGTCTTTTTTGTTGCATCATAATTGATTATGTTTCCGGGGCAATTGCCTCGGGCTCAGTAAAATCAACGTGAAAGACCTGGGCCTTTGTCTCCTCTTTGACCTTCGAGGTCATCGTCTTCGCACACTAGGGGAGTGATCAATACGGTAGAGCAGGGTATTCCTCTTATCGCGACCACACAGCGTGCTCTACCGTATTGATCAATACGGCGTATTGATCAATACGGTAGAGCAGGGCATTCCTCAGACAGTGACGAAATCAGACAAAGGCGCCGATCGCCATACGAATGCATCAAATCAGCAACTAATGGAAACTCTGAGATCAAATTAATGCGCGACGGATTCATCGATAGTGTCTGCCGGAGAGAGCCCCCAACATCCCGGACCAGTTTGGTGACATTTTGGCTTTGATCAAGAGGGCCAAGTATTTGCCCAACCTTCAATGTTGTATCTCCCAATGGCTGGCGTTCGGCAATACGAATTCTGCAGCCGTGGCCAAAGAGTTCCTTCACTTCCTCAGCCTGCAACAGTCCCACAGTCAGCACCTGCAACGTCAAGCGTTGTATTGCAATTCTCGTATTGTTACTGCCTGTTGTCACTAATGTGATTATTCTTTCAAAGGTCTACCATGAGTCAGATCAGATAGCAAGACAAAGAGAAACAAGACTACAGAACACCAGAGAGAGACCCTTGAGAGACCGGAGATAATTTCCAAAGAAAGACCCTCGGAACCTGCACACACACAAATGCAAAGCACACCTCGGTTTGATAATGATTTGGGCCTCCAGCAACGTGAAGAGGAGGATCGCAACTCCATAGTCGACCATAACGCACGTTTTGCTGCAGTGAGAGATCTGTGACTCGTTGGAGGTCGGTATTGATACTAAAGAGTGCTTGCCACGATGTACCTGTGATCCAGGACTGCAAATGTCAGATCCGATGGCAAAATTGCAAGATATTACATGTGTTCATTCCCTCATGCGTTCATACCCTCAGGCCAGCAGTACAAATGTATTTCGACCAATGTACAAGTGGGTTTGCGGTGAACAAAATTGTAGGTATGCTTTCAATCTAACCATGTGTGTTCGCAACAGATTGCAAGTTGTCGCCTTGTCGCACGTAGTGCTCACAAAATAGCACGCGCACGCGCCATCGTCTGGCTTCAATCAGCTCTCCATCTATTGCAGTTTATCAGCCACACGTCAGAATAACAAGATACATGACTTAAAAATGGGTCAGATAGAAATTGTTACAAGTAGTCACAGACCTGCAAAGAGGCCAAGTGACAATGTGAAGGAGCCAGCCTCCATAGGAGTCCACGACACGTTAGCATGAACCACCTGAATGCCTGCAATGTTCTGTTCCTGTAATGCTGACGAAGCAATGGCAGGCGACAGATTTGAAGAAACGAACGACTGAGTACTTGGAGACACTGAGAGCTGTGATAGCATAATTTGACTCTTTCCTGAAGATGTGGTGGCTATAGCACGGACTGCAACGTTCAACATGTGTCCAGCCGTGATAACAAGGAGGTCACCTGGTTCTGGGGTCGGGTCAGAGAAACGTACGGACTCTTCCCGGAAGCTTAGTGCATAGGTGGACATGTGCGAACATGCACACACTACTGACCCTAGTCCAAACGCTTCTTCACCAGCAGCATCCAGAGCAACACGTATGGTTTCGATTCGACAACCTCTTGCCGTCCAGGGCTGGCTCACGTGCACCCCAGCTTCGTCGCCCTGCCATGTCACGCACGAGACGCCTTCACCCCGGTATACGCGTTGCAAATCAGCAGCATGTAGATTGCTCGCATTAAACGGCAACGTGACAAAAACTTCTTCCTCGCCAAAGTCGATCCTGTGCAACGACTGCACGTTTGCAGGTGTGGCCGACAAAGAGACAGGGAAAGACAAGAGCTCTTCGCCACCAGCAGCCCACAAAGATCGGTGCTGCACCATTTGCACATCAGAAGCAATGAGCTGATCAAGAACTTGTGGCAAGGCCAGAGGAAGGACGATGGACACAGTCGTGCCATCTGGGATGGGAAAGTTCAGTTCCGCGCCCTTGAGGCCCCCTGACTCAACCTTCTTCAGGGTCATAATCAGACTATTCGCTGTTACCTCGATAGCAGGATCTCCAGGAGCCAGGCTGCCCAACGTGGCCTTACCAATGGTTTCCCCAAGCTCTTCCATGGCAACTGCAAATCG
>Ga0105053_10012777_pt1 | contig 10047 bp, 2 predicted proteins | sample BON01_FD_78093 | JGI IMG/M metagenome (GOLD analysis project Ga0105053, IMG submission 78093) | Freshwater microbial communities from Lake Bonney liftoff mats and glacier meltwater in Antarctica - BON-01 | ecosystem: Environmental > Aquatic > Freshwater > Ice > Glacier meltwater | place: Lake...
AACGATCCAATGAGTGGCATGGCGCACTTGCATGCAGGGTTAGGGCAAGCCACGGTTCTTGCCCAGAGCCACGCGATGACGGTCAACTCCTGACCGACATACCGCTCCAAATCGGGTCGTCCGTCATCCGCCATTTCCTGCGTGACTTTGACCTTGGGATACAGATGCCCAATGCGTTTCTCTGCCTCGTCCCGCATCCACTTGCCGTAGTAACGCACGTCGTCGGCCAGTCCTTCGGCTCCATTCCACACCTTGAGTTTTTTCTTGCCTTCCGACTGCTTCTGCCACTCAGGATTCACTGGTGGCATGCCCGCAAACTTTGGTGGTATCTCAATGAGTGCTTTGTTGATCAACACTGGCACAGGGTTCAAATCACTGGCGTAGGCTCGTAGTCCCAGCCGCTGAGCCTCCAGTGGAATCGAACCGCCGCCAGCAAAAGGATCGAGCACCGGTGGAGCATAGTGAGTCAGAAAATGATTCACCTGCTCTGGGCGCAGGTTCGGCATTTTGAAACGCAAATCGTGCGGCGTGTATTCCTTTGGCGGAGCCGGCAAATACTTTGCCTGCTCTTCCGGCAACGCCGGAGCGTTCGCCACTAACGGCAGGTCATCCGCCAGTTCTTTGTCCGCCACTTTGTTGGCGGCGATGCTGCGAGCAATCTCTAGCCGAGCACGGTTGATGACCTCGGGATTGTTGCTGTTCTCCCATTTGACGAGATCTTCAATCAGATTAAACAGCTTCGCCCGTTCCGTGTACGCACCTTCCTTGTCGACGCCATACATCGGGTCGTCTTCCGGGTCGTTCACCAAAGACGAAAACAGCACCGCTCGGCAAGCTGCCAGCGGCCGTCGCGCCCACCACAAATGCAGCGTCGACGGATGACCATGTCGAATGGACTTCTCCCGTGCCGACGCCTTATTGATCGCCTCCAGTGGCAACGCCACCTCGATCATTTTTTTCCGGTAAGTCTTCTCCGTCATGATGTTCTCTCAACCTCGCACGGCCGCATACAGACCCATAGGCCACGCGACGAAAGTTGTTTCCTGTCAAAGCACTTCGAAATCTGGCCTGTTGGCGGTAGCGGGGTTCGATTCGCAAGCCCCCAATAGACCCGTAGAGATATTTTCTGCCATGCCCGGACAAAACCGGCCAAAACTTGCTCGCCGTAACTGCCATTCCACAAAACGTTTACGGCGTTTACCGGCATGGCTTGGGATGTGGCGATCATGCAGAGCGGGACAAAAACGGACAAAACTCGCGGGGCGTCAGTCATCGTCATCCTCCATACCGGGATGCCAGCGTGCGCCACGCTTTTCACCACGAAGATGGACTCGCCGCTCATCGCGAAGTTCGTCGAGCAATCGCCGGAGCTCTTTTCTTGACAAACCGGGAAGAACGTCCTCAAGATCGCTGATCGGACAACCATCAATCGCATGTTCCGCAATTTCGCTTTCGAGACTCTCTTTCAGCTCTTCGTTCTCACGCAGTCTGCGAAATGTTTCCCCGCGACCGTTGAAGCGGTAGTAGTCTTCGGCAAGGATAAAACTGCCGCGTGCGGCTCGCACAATCATGCCTTCCTGCAGCAACCGATCCGTACACAAAACCAGTTCGTCTGTGAGCTGCCCTTCTCGACTCAATCGGTCCAGAACAAGCCACTCGTCCGTGCTGAGCGTCTCTTTCAGGTCGTCATCGAATTGTCGCAGAAACCGAACAAACGACGGGTTCTGCATAATCCCCTGCAACGTGATTGAGACCTGATAGTCGTCCGTTCCCGTGAAGTCCGGCAGCGACTTGCTGTGCTGAATCGCCGATTCGAACATCAGGTTCATGCCCTGACCAGATCGTTCGACAAGACCGCACTTCGTGAAGATATCGGCGATTCGACGATTTCGTGGCGACTGCCGATACAAAATCGTTTCCAGCCGAACTTCGACCGGCAGGCCACCGGGACTGACGACCTCGATCCGATCGGGATACTGACGGACAAAGACGTTGCCGCCGAGTTGGTAGTTGCGATGACTGACAGCATTCAGGACGGCTTCTCGAATGCCTCGCTCGTGAAACGTTGGTACGTCCAGCACGAATGGCCCGACCTGAAAGTGCTGCAGGTCGTTCCGCTGGTTAATGAGCTGCCAGAGCTCATCGAACCAGACAAAGAAGCCTTCGCGAAATTCGCGTCGTGCCTGGGCCGCTCCGGAGGCATTGCTGGACCGGTATTCGTAGGTGACTTCGGCATTCGCCAAGTACCGACCAGCGGCCGTGCGAGAACCGAAGAGCACCAGAGCCGCGTAGGTCGGCTGCCCATCGACAGTGGCTTCGATGTCGGTCAGGAGTTGCTCTTTCGAAAGTCCGGCGAGGCCGCCGTTTCCGCTCTTGTCGATCCAACGTTGACGGAACTCTTCGACGGCCGCGTCTTCGAGGTCGTCGATGGACAGGCCTTCGCAAACATCAGCGGAAAAATCGTGGCCCGATTCGGCAATGATCTCACGCAGTCGTTCACCGGGCATACCAACAAGACTGTCGCCATCACGAACTAGGTATCGGCCTTCCCATTGAATAGCGATTCCAACTGGTCGACTGGGTACGTGAATGATTAGTACCCGTCCGTTTGGGTGGTTGACCTCACTGAACGTAACCCCGAGGTGAAGACGTGAGTTTAGCCCGGATCGCGTACGTTCAGGTTGAGGAAATGCGGTTGAGCCAACCACCTGACGCGGCCTCTCGTCGGTGACGCCGAAAATGATCTTCCCGCCACGTTCGTTTGCCAGTGCGACACAATACTTCGTGAGTTCTCCAAAATCGAACCCGGTTTTGGCTGCCTTGAATTCGAGGTTTTCTCCTTCCTCATTTTGCATCCATTGTTCGAGAGTTGCAATGTCGGTCATGCCATTACCTGCAATTCCAGTATCAACAATAGACAGAGAAGGAAAATGTGCTTAAGCAACAATGACGCCGTGGCTGCAATCAAAGATCGCAAATTTTGACTGTGACTCATTCGACGCGTAGCCTGTACTTTGCTGGAAACAGACCGGCCGCGTTTCCTTCAACAAGTTTCACAAGTGTCGGCCCAAGCCACTGCTTGGGATCTCCTTCTTCATCAACCAGAATAAACGCGTGTGCCTCGGGCGATTTCGAAAGCAGATTCCAGATTTCAGCATTCAATTCGATTCCGGTGTCAGATGTGAGGCACTGTTCGCTGAACCAATAGCTCCGTTTGAGGTGCCCCTTTGGCGAGTAAATTTGCCATGGATAGGGGCCAGGAGATTTCCGGAGTGTCAGCCCTTTTTCGTGAACGTAGAGCCCCAGTTCCGGTGACCACGTCAGTCCAGCGGATGCCGCGAAGCGTTCGATGAGTTTCGCTTTGGCTTCTCGTTCAGGCTTATCGGGTTTCTCGTGATCAGATTCGTCATCGATTCCCGATGGCCCAACGCGATTGTTGTGTTCCGCAGCCGCCGCACGACCATTGTCGTCTTCTGGCGGTCGCTTCTGATGCTGATCTCCGACCGTCACGGAGTCAGTTGGATGTGTATCCGGACTATTCGGGACAGATGGAGCAACGTCCTGTTCAGTCGTGAACGATGTCCCGGTTCCCGGCGTTGGCGTGGTGTCGATGTCCGGCGATTTCGTCAGGTCTGCATCCGGATCGGAATCAGCATCAACATTTTTCGGTGCAACGGTCTTGGCAGGCACCAAATCGAAGTTTTCGGCAAAGTACTCTTCGATGAATTCCGGTGACCGTTCGACGCATGCCCGAATGGCTTCCGCAATATCAACACGTTCAAACTCGCGGATCAACTCCTGAGTGATGTCTTTGAACAACTGGGCCACAGGCCGGTTCTGAACGTACAGAACCTCGCCCTTCCACAGCACGCTGATCTGCTGGGGCGTTCCGGCCGGAATTCCATCAATGTAGGGCACTGATTCAAGGCCAGTTGCAATCTGCCACTGGGTCGCAGCCATCCGTTGACCGAGCTGCATGACGCGTTCTCGATCTTCCTGATCTACGGTCGAGATTCTTGCGATTGTGCTGCCGAGGACATTCAACCATTCTTTCGGACTTGATGGCGGGAGCCCATCAGTTTCCTCTTTGAATCGATGATCGATGCAAGTTGCCAGTGTGGGAAGATCGCCAAACGGGGGTGCGCCGCAGGTTTCTGCGGGCAGTCTCTGAAAGTCCGCCGTCAATCGTTTGGTAGGTTCAAACAGATGACTCCATCGCACCAGACTCTGCATCGTCAGCGAATACTTCAACGTCGACACGTCTGCCCAGTGACCATCAAGTGTCAGCCAGTGTTGACATTCTTCCCAGATCAGGAGTGGGAACCTCGGCAGCAAGGCTCGAACGCGTCGCAGCTTATCAGCATCAAGCTTTTCACCGTTTGGAAGTTCCTGCAGCCATTCGATTGAAAGGTCTGCTGTGGGTCGGTCACTGACTCCAATCTTCTGCCACAAAGACAACCGCTGCACAGAAGGGTGAACCAATGCAGCCCCAGGAGCGTCGTCTTCCGCTGCATTCAGGAATACTTCCGCGGTTGTGACCCATTCACCATCGCCAGTCAGAATGAGATCTTCATCGGCGAAGGCGTCTCTAATCGTTTGGGCTTCATCCGTCGTACACTTCACGAATAACTGATCCAAACGGTAGTACCATTTTTCGACTTCGTAGACAGGAGTCTGGTCGTCTCCCGCGATCGCACGAAGAAACTCCAGCAGCCGATCCGGTCCGGTGGGAGAGGATCCGACTCCCAGCAGATCAAGCAGGTCACGAGTGTTTTCGTTATCGTCTTCGGCTCTGACGAATGGTTCGACGCCTAGAAGTGGCTCTGTTTCCGGTGTCCGACGAAGCAACTCCGCCGGTCTTCGATACTGTCCCCGAGTATCTATCAGACAAGGCAGCTCACGAAATTTCGTCAGCCATTCAGAGCGAATGGTTTCTCTCGTCAGCGGCTTTCGCGACCTGTTCTTGCTCGATGCTATTGACGCCGTTGCGGCGACGAATTCTCGAATGTGTTCCGGTCGTTGCTGAAGGACTCGCGATACCACGCGTGCCCAGAAGCCATCATTGGCATCACTCGTCGCTGTCCACGATTCCCAGTGCTCGTCGTCAAAATCAAAGTCGTCGATTACGAATATTGGATTAACATATGCACTATGCAATTCGCTGTGAACACCGCGTTTCTGAAGGAACGTCTCAACTTCCTTCCGCCGGTGAAATTTCCGTTCGAACTCGACAAATGGGACGAACGTTAGAAGTTGGCTTTTACCGCTTGAGATCCACTGCCGCCATTCGTTTTCCGTACACGACATAAACTCGGTTTTGTAGTCATCATGCAGAACGTGCTCCTCGTACCATGACTCACTAACGAACTGATCGAAGTCGCCATCGAGATCTGCCACGATTGTCTCGTCTGTACCTGCCCGTACTTCATCCTGCGTGATGTATTCAAACTGATCTGTCACCGTCGCCCCGAGTTTTGCAGCGATTTGTGCGATACGAATGCAGTCTTTGGCGGGATATTCATCCTGCGAAAAAGCCTGTTCGGCAACCGTGTCAATCACACGACTGACATCGCTGGATTCGCCGAGTTCCAGATGGCTCAGGATTCGCTGAGCGGCCGCCCATTCGTTCTGTAATTCATCATCCCGCTCTTCATCTGCCTTCCGCCGCTGCTCGGTAAGAAACCGAGGCCAGTTCGGATTGAGGACTCGTAAGAATCCGGACAGGAAGGTCCAATCGTCATCAGACTGCAGCAACCGTTTCTCGCCGAGCCGTACGATGCCGTCGGCTGCAAACAGCAGATTACTGCCCTGCGCAGGGATGATGGCAGCACTTCGATTGTTATTGCAGTGGTAGTGCTTGCTGCAAAGGTCGTCAGCAAGGTACGACCACAGCGAAAGCAACTGTCGCCAGGATTCCGGCCGTGGAGGCTGCTTTTGTTTGAGTACAGTGAGAACGTCAACTGTATTGAAGTCGTCGATCAGTTCCCACATTAATAGTTTTTTGCGATTTGAGTCGTCGATATGCCGGGACAACAGCGGACGGGAGGCCTCATCAAACAATTCCGACAACTTGCCCATGGGCCAAATCGTGAGAAGCTCAGTCGGAAGGGCCACGCATTCCTTGCTGCCCACTACGGTTTCATCTTCCGTCAGAAGGACGGGACGGTCACCGACGGCCGCGGCAAACGCCTCTTCGACAATCGCCGCGGACGTTCCTTCGATTGTATTTTCTTCATGCTCTGCATCGGGCAGAAATGCATAAGCCCCGCACCGGTCCTGGGATGACAGGTTCTCCGCGCCCAGCCATTCCGTCATTGCTTCGGCTGCCAATTCACCGATGCGGGCGAGCAACCACCGGTTGGTGGGAGAGATTTCCGGATCCTTGATCTTGACCCGCGCAGGATCCTGAATGAATGGAGCGTTGCAGGCGAATGGCAAATCCGTTCTGACACCGGTCGGCAGAATGACAAACAGCCGCCCCTCCATACCGAGGACCAATTCGACGCGACACGGAGGAAAATCCGCTTCGTCGTCTGCACCGATCATTCGTTCGTCGCGCAGTTCCTCTATCGCCTCGGGCGGAAATGCAACTTCTTCAGACCGGACCAACAAGAACCGCTGGTTACCCGACGTTGGCGATGTGATCCAGTTTGAGTTGCGTACGGGACCAACAGCAGAACGGTCCCAGCCGACGACCTGATCACCAATTCGAAGTTTTTCGATAGACTTGAAGAACAGCAGTGAGGCAGGGCTTGCCATCCATTCGGCAAAATTCTTTTCTATTTCCTTCTGTCGTCGACCATCTTTGATCGCGACACGAATTTCAGTCTTTTCCGATGCAGTGTTATTGATCCAGACAGGTTCTGAAAACCGTTCACGGAAGTAAGCCACGGACAACGTTGGTGTCCGCAACTGCACTTCGTCGCCAAGACTGAACGTGCTCTTGAAGCCGATTCCGCGGAAACCGATCGTGTGCAAACTTCGCTTGTTCGAATATCCGAAGCGACACAACGATGCGAATTCGGACTCCTGAAAATCGTTCCCGTCGTGTGAAAAGACAAACTCGCCATCAATAATCCGAATGTCGGCTTCTGTGGCACCTGCGTCGTCCGCGTTCTGAAGCAATTCAGAAACGATCTGACGTGGGTATTGAACCTGCTTAAACAGTTGATGCCACGGCGCGGCAAGATCAGGATCGGCTTCCAATTGTTCCCAGCGACTCCGGGCTTTGTCACGGGTCTGTTGAAAGTAATCCGGAGGAAGCAATTCGCCCGCATCTTTTTGAGTGTTCGTGTCAGTACTCATGACGGAGGCCCTCCCCGTTGCAGCAGTTCTTTGAGCTTGTAGTTCACACTGGTGGTATCGAAGTCCGGTTCACGTTCAAAAGGATTCCTGACGTATACTGGTGGCAAAGCTATGTCGCCATCGATCTGAACGATTGCCAGCATGAAACTCGTCGACGAATTAATACCGGTAACGATTTCATTCCGCGTAATGGTGACAGTATCCGCACCAAGAACACGCCCCTTGACCTCGATAAATCGAAGACGCCCCGTCTGGCCGTCCGTCGATTCGATGTCGTAGCCGCACTTGTCTTCACTCACATCCCGCGGGCTATGCCCCAGGGCCCGTTCTGCCTCGTCGACTGCCTTCATCGCCAACAATTCCACACGTTTGGTTTCTTTTGCGTGTAGAGCATCTGACGCTGTGCCGTGCCCCATGAGTTTTCTCAACATTCCAGACGAGACCACCAAAGCGCCACCAATCGCGATTGGGGCTTTTGCTGACAACTGCTTTTCTTCCTCAAGTTCCTTAAGTCGTTTTTGCAGTCGAGTCTGTAGGTCGTCCGCACGCTGTTCGGCCTTGCGAGAATTGAGCTTCGGGGTCTTGCCGGCTTCCTCCTGTGCCTTGAGCTGCTGCGCCCGATTGTCCCAATGCATGTACTCCTTCGTCAGCCTCTCAGTGACCGCCTGTATCGTTTTGTCGATCAGCGTGTCTTTGCGGCCGCGGATCTCCTGGACGTGTCTTGGGACAAGTTCGGAAATCGCGTACTCAATAGCCCGATCTTCCAGGCCACGAGTCAGCCAGTCTTCCTCAAGCACGGGCTGTAAAGCGGCAATCTCGTCTTCGTCGGCTGCGCGAAAGTCAAGGTAAGGGGCGTAACCCGCCGAGCGCACCTTGGATTCCTTGTCGATCGACACGAATTGCAACTGCCTGCTGACAACACGTCGAGTTCCGTTAGCATTGGTCCGGCCATCCTGAATCGAATGATCAAGGTAGAATAGTGCTCGTACGTCTTCCGACGGATCATTTTCATTGATCAGAATTGCCCCTTGCTTCAAGAGGTCGCGATATCGCTCCAACATCAGATCAATGCAGGTATCAAGCAACGGATGACCGGGGCACACAAACGCAGCCTGCCGTTCACCTTCGATGTTGATCAGGTTCTTGTCGAACGTGATCCGTTCATATTTGCGTTGAACCTTGTTTCGACTTCCAATCTGCTTATCTCGATTTCGGATGTCTGCGGGCACGTGCGTGATTTCAAACCGCTTACTTTCCCGCTCCTTGAGTTTGCCGCCAAGATGGGCGAATCCGTCTCGAAAGAATGTTGCGATAAAGTAGGGCTGCAGTCGTCGAGCATTCGCCCGTTCCATCGTCGCGCGGATTTCTCGCACGCGTGAAGTATCCATTGTTTCACGCTCAAGGGACTGGCTTTCGATCAGTTCACGCAGTCGGGCATGGTCAAGTGCCCCCTCTACTTTCTCTTTCAGTCTTGCTTTGACTTCAGGCTGATCGCCGTAAAGAATGGCTTCCTGAAGCAGATCCCGCAGCCGACGACCTTCAATTGCCTGTCCCAAAACATCGAATACTGCACCACCAAGGGCCACTCGCTCTACCTCCAACTTTTCAAGCAGCCGACGAAACACGTCACCTTCACGAGTTTCACCGGCGACGAGATTCCATAAGTGGCAGACGTTGGTTTGTCCGATACGGTGAATTCGTCCGAATCGCTGTTCCAGTCGATTGGGATTCCAGGGCAGATCGTAGTTGACCATCAAATGGGCTTGTTGCAGGTTAATCCCCTCTCCAGCCGCATCAGTTGCCAAAAGAACAATCGTTTCCTTGTCGTGTGCGAATCGCTCCTGAGCGTCTTTTCGCTGCTCGCGGACCATCCCACCGCTGATCGTTACGACTGACTCAATTGCTCCGAACAACTTTGTAATCTTGTCGTGCAGGTAGTTAAGTGTGTCTCGGTGTTCGGTGAAGATTACCAGCTTACGCCGTCGGCCATGCTCGTCCACCATGTGCTCTTTGTCCTGCAAGAGCGAGGAAAGCTGTTCCCACTTCATGTCAGTTCCGCTAAGCCGCACGCGGCCAGCCAGCTTCTCCAGCTCCCTTAGCCTTTCAATCTCCAGCTCAAGCTCGGCAATCGTTTGTGCGGCCGTAGCCTGATCAAGAATGTTTTCCTCAGCATCTTCGAACTCGTTTCCAGGACGATCTTCAAAATCTTCAATGTCGTCGTCCGAACCCAGCATTGGGAGTCCGGCGGCGAATTCGATCCGCACATCTCCACCGCGTTTCATCAGCTTGACTTCTTCGCGGCGACTCTCCAGTCGCTCACGCCGTCGACGTAACGACTGAAAAATTGCTTCCGGTGAAGACGCAAGACGTCGCTGAAGTATTGTCAGCGCAAATCCAACAGTTCCCTGTCGACCGTTATTTTCCAGTGCTTTGGCTCGGTCGAATTCGGTTCGGACGTAGTCTGTGACTTCTGTGTACAAAGCCGACTCTTGCGGGCTCAACGCATAGTTCACGGTGTAGGCTCTTCGTTCCGGAAACAGTCGTGTTTCGTCGAACCGCAGCAGGTCCTCTTTGACCATCCGACGCATCATGTCGCTGGCGTCACAGGCGTGAACGCCGGGGCGAAAATTTCCTTCAAACCGGTCACTATCGAGCAGTCTCATGAAGAGCTGAAAGTCTTCTTCTTTACCGTTGTGGGGCGTGGCTGACATCAACAGGAAATGTCGCGTCAGTGTCGACAGG
>Ga0105053_10012788_pt1 | contig 10043 bp, 12 predicted proteins | sample BON01_FD_78093 | JGI IMG/M metagenome (GOLD analysis project Ga0105053, IMG submission 78093) | Freshwater microbial communities from Lake Bonney liftoff mats and glacier meltwater in Antarctica - BON-01 | ecosystem: Environmental > Aquatic > Freshwater > Ice > Glacier meltwater | place: Lake...
GAGCAAACTCGTCGCGATCGAGCTGTATTCTGGATGGTAAATTTTTTTATACTCTCCGTATTTCGACCAATCTACCTAAAGGTAGAAGTGATTTAGAGCAGATTCTGCAATGCTGTAGATGTAGTGTTGAAATTTAGGGATCTAAATTCTCATGGCAAACTTACACGATATTGTAGAAAGCGTGCAAGATGCTTTAGGCAAGCTTACACCCACACCAATAGTTCTCCAAGAAGAATCGACTGCCTACGACCTCAAAAAGCGGCTAGAGTGGGGCGAACCAGCTCTCTCGATCGTGGATATCCGCGCACATAAATCTTTCAACCAGGGACGTATCACTGGGGCGATCTCGATCCCGATGGAGCAGTTGGCGGAAATGAAGTCCAGACTCGAATCCCATCATGATATTTATGTCTACGGCGATACTGACGAGCAAGCCCATGAAGCCGCTCAGATGCTCAGAGTTGCTGGCTTTGAAGCTGTAACTCATATTATGGGCGGATTAGCCGCTTGGCATGAAATTGGCGGCCCAACAGAAGGCATAGAGGAAGATGCATCACCCCTAACAGCGGACGCATACAATGTCGTGTCTCGGCTGAAGGAAGACCATGATACCAAGCAAGTAGGGAGGGCGCAACACGCTAATGACAGTTGACAGTTGACACTTCTCTTGTCGATCGAGAGGCTACGCTAATGAGGCGCAGTAACGACGGCAGGCTCCGCCAAAGCGTCGGCACCTGCAATTTGCGCTTACGGCCATTACCAAGGGTAAGGCTAACACCAACAGTGCAAGCAGTTGACAGTTGGCATCTGTTTGAGGTGTTGCGGAGATCTTTGCCCCAGCCCAGCCCTCCCCTTTATCAGGGGCGGTTGGGAGTAAAGATCTCCACCGAAGTCAGAATAATAGCGCAGACAGTTTTCAATGGGTATCCATAACTAGTCAAACACTTTATGGTAGATCGATTTGCATGATAGTTAACCTGACTAATGACGGCTGGGAAATTATTTATCATCGCGCTCATGCGCTACTAGCGGCGCAAATTGCGGGGTATTGGGACACCCCTGATGATACATCCCGATTGGTGGATACGATCGCCGCGATCGCCCATCATGATGACTTGGAGCGCGAATGGCAAGGCGACCACCTCACCAAAGCAGGTGCCCCACTAGACTTTACACTAGGTGGTGAGGATTTCTCGGTGGCTCCACTCTACGAGCATATTGAAAATGCCCTGTATCGCGGGCGGTGGGTTGCTCTACTAGTGTCGATGCACATGAGTTTTTTGAGTGAAGGTAAGCGGGGTGAGATGCCCGAACTCGATGAGTTTTTGGACAAGCAAATCGAGTTACGCCAAACCTGGCGCGAAAGTCTAGGGATTAGTGAGGCTGATGCCGAAAAAGCTTATGCCAAGATGCAGTGCTGCGACAGGCTATCGCTGATCTTGTGTCAACGGCAGATTCCTGATGGCGAACGCTGGCTCGAAATCGCCATAGGGCCGACAGGCGCACAGCACGACATCATCCAACGTGGTGACAAAACTCTTACCGTCAAGCCTTGGCCATTTAAGGATGAAAAGTTTACCGTCCGCGTCGATGCCTCGCATCTGACTCAGATGAAGTTCCAGAGCGATGAAGAATTAGTTGAATCGCTCAAACATGCACCGATAAGCTCGATCGAATGGACTTTTGTTGCCTAAATAGCTTTGAGTAATTCGGATCTTTATTAAATTATGAAAAAAACATCTTTAGCTAAAATTTTTCGAGACAGTAAAGGTAAGTTTGTCATTGGTCAACCACCAAATTTGCTGATTATTATTTGGTTTATAGCGAGTATTCTCAAGTTAGTTTTTCCACAAGGCGATCTCAATACTGGATTTGATTTCGTCGCTACTACGTCCTTGATAATCTGGTCTTTCCTCGAGATATTTCAAGGTGTTAATTACTTTAGAAAAGGATTGGGTTTAGTCGTACTTATCAGTTTGATTGCCTCAAGAATTTAACGTTTTTCTTATACATCGTCGCTGGTAGGGAATAGCCGCCCCACTATTAGTTATTAACTATTTAATTTATTTATTCTACAGGTATGAATAATAATCTATTCGATCGATTGTTTCGAGATAACACTAGTGAGGTTGTCGTCGCACAAGCTCCTAATATACCGATTTTGGTTTGGATTGCAGCTACTTTGCTCAAGTTAGTCTTTAAAACAGGTCAAGTTAATATTGCTTTAGATGTATTAGCTTTTGGTTCGCTCCTCTACTGGTCATTTCTCGAAATCACTCAAGGTGCTACTTACTTTCGTCGAGATCTAGGTGTAGTCGTCTTAATTACTTTAATGGTATCTGTGATCGAGCGATTTGGTAAGGTTCCTGCTGGCGAAAATCGATCGTCTTAAAATCTAGGATGTAGTCGAATTTGTTCATTATTGGAGTTGCTGCGGAGATCTACCCACCCCTCCTTGGAGGGGATTTTGTGTGAGCTAGGGTTCATAGCGGCTACTATCACCAGTCACCGCAATTTTGTGGCGATAGATCGGTTCGGCTCCGAACCAGCCACCGATTGCTAGGAGTAATGCGACGAGTGTGGAAATAATCAATCCTAACGGTAAAGTCGCCCCCCTCAACATTATGCCAGCGCAACACCCAGTTAATTAACGTCGGCACCATTGCGGTAATATTGCCAGTCATGTGAATCCAGCCTGCGCTGCGCTTGCGGACTCGATCGATCCTCAGAAAGTCGGACATCTCAGCGACAGCGGCAACCAGCCAGATCGCCGCCCGTGCCCAAACAGGATTGTGAGTGAGCCAATACCCCAGATCTGCTCCAGCAGCACCTGAGCGGAAAGCGATCGGAAATGTGACGCGGAGGAGATGGAGAGGATGTCCGGCGATCGCGACTGTACTCTATACGCCGCTATCATCATACTCGCGATCGTTGCTCTCGATAGATGGGGGAATGCTGGGAACTTGAGTTATGGTTTGTGTGCTTAAAGGTTAATTATTAAAATTTAGATGGAAGGTAATTGCGCGATTTGAGTTTTGGTATGAATGACTAATCTGCCTTGTTGAGCTTCTAATCGATCCAATTGGAGTGTGATACCTGGGATATTAAAGTTTCGCAAATCTAATAAAGCTGAGAGTTGCTCAAGAATCACTATAATCAGTTTTAGAGTTAAACCTTGACCTTCAGCCGCTAAAATCTCTAAGGAAACCTGATTCCCATTCTCATGAATTTGCGGAATCGCAGTTGCCAAAAAACTTTTTAGCTCATTTTGTTCTCTCATCAAAAAAGTCGCGGCGATGACGAATTTGTTCTCACCTGGAAGATCTAATGTGGCTTGTTGCACGTCGATCGTGACCGGATGCCCATCCACATCAATCTTCAAACCACGTAATTTGGTTTGAACATAGTCACAGCAAAAAGCATGATTGATATCGGCTTCAGTCAAGATGATTTGGGCTTCGGCACCGGTGGGATGAGTAAGTTCGATATTACCGAAGACCGCACTGAGGGGATTAATTGATACCTCATCGGTGCTGATGGTAATAGTTTCTACCCGTAAATCTTGCTTGACTACCAATCCCTTACCAGAGATTTCGATAGAATCTACTTTTCCTTGGATGAAGTTCCCAGGATTGGTACGAATATCAACATCGATCTCTTCGGAGCGATCTAACTGAGTAGCAATGCCAATCTCTACGACTTTACTCAATACCTGATTACCTAAATCTGGTGGATCTTGTGCCATATTTTGTTTGTAGTAAAGTTTTATTTATCAATTTCTACATTTGATAAACTTTTTGACATATAACTTTAGTGATAGCAAAAATAGATCGGAATTCAATCTACCAAAAGATAGACAGGTAATCTCCCTCTTGAGAGAGAAGACACTTAGTATTTGGATTGTTAAGATACTGAAATAGCAAAGTCCAACTAACTGCAAATGAAACTCAAATCGATCGAACAACAAGTTGTTGCCGTCGTTGGAGCCTCCAGTGGCATTGGGCGAGAAACCGCGCTCCAGTTTGCCAAGCGTAACGCTAAAGTAGCAGTCTCTGCCCGTACTGAGTCAGGATTGGCATCATTAGTTGATGAAATCACCGCACTGGGGGGAGATGCGATCGCGATTCCTGCTGACGTAGCGGAATTTGAACAGGTAAAGAGTATTGTCGATAGAACTATCGATCGCTACGGACGGTTGGACACTTGGGTACATGCGGCGGAAACTGCGATTTTAGAAGGTAATTGAGATGGAAATAAAATCGACTAGTAGTAACAAATCGCCAGAAAATATTGGGGATACCGAACGGTGGGGATCTTTGATTACAGGTGGCGCACTGGTATTGACGGGATTGAGCAAACGTTCTTTGCGGGGTACGCTGATGGCGATCGCTGGTGGCACTTTAGCCTATCACGGTGCCGCCGGACAAAAGAGTTTGGCTGAGACGGTTACGGAAGCAGCAGGATTGGACAAGCCAATTCGGGTCGAAAAAACTGTGACGATCCAAAATAAGTCACCTGAAGAGTTATATACCTTCTGGCACGATTTTGGGAACTTACCCACCTTTATGAAGCATCTGAAATCGGTGACTGTAATCAGTGAGACGCGATCGCATTGGATCGCCAGCGCACCGCTGGGTGCTAGCGTCGAATGGGATACCGAAATCATTACCGATCTACCAAATCAATTAATTACTTGGGCATCGGTAGAAGGTGCAGATGTGTCGAATTCTGGCTTTGTCCGGTTCCAATCCGCACCTCCAGGACGCGGGACAGAAGTGAAGGTAGTTATGGAGTACAGCCCCCCTGATAGCGGGTTGACTGCCGTACTCGCCAAGGTATTTGGCGAAAATCCCGAACGGCAAATCGGCGAAGATTTACGTCGCTTCAAAATGCTAATGGAGACTGGCGAATTCGCCACGATTGAAGGTCAATCTTCTGGGCGACGGAGTTAGGAGTTGAGCTACTGCTGGGGTGTTTACCCCATCCTTCGTCGATCTTCAGGAACCGCCCCAGCTTTCCCCCGATCGAGGGGAGGGAGCTAGAACATCCCCCTTTTACAAGGGGGGGTTGGGTAACACCATTATCATTGATTGCTAACCAAGGAGAATTTATTATGAGAGCAGTATGCTGGCAAGGTACCAATAAAGTCGAAGTCGAAACAGTACCAGATCCAAAGATTATCAATCCGCGTGATGCGATCGTCAAAATTACTAGCACAGCGATTTGTGGCTCCGATCTGCACCTATATAACGGCTTGAATCCCACGATGCAAAAGGGGGATATCATCGGGCATGAATTTATGGGCGAGGTGGTAGAACTAGGTCGCAAAGTCACTAACGTCAAAATTGGCGATCGAGTCGTCGTCCCATTTACGATCGCGTGTGGCTCGTGTTTTTTCTGTAGTCGGCAGCTAACATCACAGTGTGACAACTCTAACCCTAGTCCCAGGGGGGTCGAACAACTGATGGGGTATTCGCCATCGGGTTTATTTGGCTACTCTCATCTGACTGGCGGCTATGCTGGCGGACAAGCAGAATATGCCCGCGTTCCCTTCGCTGACGTGGGTTTGTTCAAGATCCCCGACGGACTGACTGACGAACAGGTGATATTTCTGACTGATATCTTCCCCACTGGCTATATGGCAGCCGAAAACTGTAATATTCAGCCTGGGGATACGGTAGCGATTTGGGGTTGTGGCCCTGTCGGACAATTTGCGATTCGGAGTGCCTTGATGCTGGGCGCAGAGCGAGTAATTGCGATCGATCGCGTGCCCGAACGACTCCAGATGGCGAAGCTCAGTGGGGCTGAAGTCCTCAACTATGAAGAAATCGAGGTCGGGGACGCTTTGAAAGAAATGACGGGCGGACGTGGGCCGGACGCTGTGATGGATGCAGTGGGGATGGAAGCCCACGGCATGGGTTTAGAAGGTTTCTACGATAAAGCGATGCAAGCTGTCAAGCTCGAAACCGACAGACCTAATGTCCTCCGCCAAGCAATTGTAGCTTGTCGTAAAGGCGGTACAGTCTCAGTTCCAGGTGTTTATACTGGGTTGGTAGACAAAATCCCGATGGGCGCGTTTATGAATAAGGGTTTAACCATGAAAACTGGACAAACTAACGTTCATAAGTATCTACCCAAATTACTCGATCGGATCCAAAATGGCGACATCGATCCCTCATTTGTGATCACTCACACGATGTCCCTAGAGCAAGCACCTCACGGCTACGAAATCTTCAAACACAAGCAAGATAGCTGTATCAAGATCGTACTTAAACCAGGTTTATTAGATAGCCCACTCACCACTCTGGAACCATTCCCCACTTCTCTATGAACTACCTCATTGCCGTTTTATCCGATCGAAGTCAAGCCGAAGCCGCCTACTCTGCTTTAGCAAAAGAAGGCTTGCCAAGTAACCAAATTAATGTTTTAGGCGAAGGTTATAAAAGTGCCGATGAATATGGGCTGATTAACCCTAACGTTGCAGCTAGCAAGGAAACAAAGCGCGAATTGTACTGGCTGATGTCCTTTGGCTTTGCGGCAGGTTTCGCATTTAATTGGTTGACCAGCATTCAACTTTTACCGATCGCGCCAATTGGTAATCATATCATTGGTGGTATATTCGGTGCTGCTGCTGGTGTACTGGGAGCCTATCTGAGTGGCCGGACAATTGGGCTAACGATCGGTAGCGGCGATGCCTTGCCCTACCGTAATCGTCTCAATGCTGGTAAATACCTAATTATCGTCGAGGGTACCGACGAACTCACCCGTCAAGCAACTCGCGTCTTGCGCCAATTTGAGCCAGAAAATATCCAAGGATATACCGAACCTATGGGTGCTTAGGCACCACAAATCGATCTGCTTTCGCAGGATATCTAATTCAGCAAAGCCAAATTTATTATTCCCCTGTTTCGATTGAGCGCGTCAAGACCGGGGGATCTTTATGGCTGGGCGAGGATCGAAGATAACTTCTCAACTAATTAATAAGTCGATCGCAATCTTAATTAAAGTATTAGATTATCGTAATTATTTTACTCTGCTTTGATAAAATCAACCTCTACCTTTTGAGAGAGAAACTTTTAATATTTTTATAGGTATTGTTAGTTATGATTTAATGCGCTTGATTAAGCGATCGATGATATTTAGAGAAACGGAGATTTATATGTCTAATTTGATTTTTGGAGCAATTACTAAAGTTGGTATGTTACTTAATAAGTTATATACCAAACAATTTTTACCAATAATTCTAGTCGGTTTGATGTTGCTAACAACCAATGTCGATCCAGATCTCCCCAGCCAAGCTACAGTCGATCGACTAGATGCAATAATGAAACAAGAAGACCCCCAAAGACCTAAGACAACTGCGGAATGGGAACAACAGGCTCGTGAAACTAAAGGTCAGCCTGTCGAAAAACTCAAAAGAATTGGCGAACAATCAGCGGATGCCATCAAAGAGTTTGGGGGAATATATCCAGACGTAGCGAAAAGAAGTGCTGCTGAGTTACGCAATATCACCAAAACAGATAACTAAATTTCTGGACAAATCCACCGCCAATGAGACAAAACAAATGGTTAGTCAATTGCAAAAATTGCCAGTCGCCTCGACCACCGCTACACTCGAAATAGTCGCTCAATTCGACGGTCCAATGCCTACAGGTGTCACCGTCTCCCATCAAGGTCGGATCTTTGTTAACTTTCCCAAATGGGGTGATGAAGTTGAGTTTACGGTAGCGGAAATCCGCGACGGAAAAGCTGTTCCTTATCCCGATCTAGCCTTTAACCAAACTCAACCAGACAACCTTGCCGCCGCCCTCGTATCTGTCCAGAGTGTGGTGGTAGATCCGATCGATCGACTGTGGATGCTCGATACAGGTAGTCCGATGTTTCAGCCAACCCAGTATGGTGGCCCCAAATTGGTATGTGTAGATCTGACGAGCGATCGCGTCACCAAAACCATCCTTTTCCCTCAGGATGTAGTACTACCAACAACTTATCTCAATGATATCCGCTTCGACATGCGATCGGGTGCTGAAGGGATCGCCTTTATTACTGATTCAGCCGACCAAGGGCCAAATGGGATTATTGTGGTGGATCTGGCATCCGGCGAAAGCTGGCGCAAATTACATAACGATCCCACCACAGCAGCAGAGCCACCATCGGGTTGTATCCCCATCGTCGAAGGACAACCCTTGATGGAACGCGATCGGGATGGTACTACCAGACCGATAAAAATGGGTATAGACGGCATTGCGATCGCTGCTGAGGGTACGCGCTTATATTACTGCCCATTGATTAGTCGGCGGCTGTATAGCGTAGCGATCGAAGCACTAATCGATCGCACGATGGATGAGGAAACGGTTGCTGCCTTTGTCATCGACGAAGGCGACAAAGGCGGCTGTGCAGACGGACTCGAATCCGACGCAGCCGGATATATTTACGCCACCAACTTCGAGCATCAAGCAATTCTCCGGCGACCAGCTCTGGGAACGTGGGAAACAGTAGTAGCCGATCCCCGCCTCATGTGGACAGACACCCTCTCACTTGCTGCCGATGGTTATCTCTATGTCATCGCCAACCAATTGCACCGTCAACCTAAGTACCAGCAAGGGCAAGACCTCCGCGAAAAACCCTACACATTATTTCGGATTAAAATCGATGCTGAACCAGTGTTGTTAAGGGCGTAGAGGTTCATTCAGTTGACAGTTGACAGTTGCGGCTCGCGCCCTGGAGGTTTCCTCCAGATTGAGCGAGACAAGACAGACAGCGATCTCTACCTAAAAGAAAGAGTATTGGAGTAATGAATAGTTTTCTTTTAATTTCTCGGCTAAAAGGAAGAGGCTTTAAACCAATTCTTTTCGGTAAAGGTTGATTAAGTAATAATTAATAAGTTCATTACGTTCCACCATCCATTATGTCCCAACTCAAAGCAGTAATTTTTGGAGCCATTGGCACAATTGCCGAAACTTCCGATCTCCAGCGTCAAGCATTCAACAAAGCATTCCAAGCAGCCGGACTCGATTGGAACTGGAACGCCGAAACCTATCGCGATCTCCTCAAACTCAATGGTGGTCAAGCACGGATTCAGGCTTATCGGGATGCTAACTCGGCAAACGCGGGGGTAACAGATACCACAATTGCCGACCTTCACCAGGCTAAAACCACAAATTATGTCGCCTTGCTCGCTCGAGCTGATTTGCAGCCCCGTCCGGGTGTAGTCGAACTCATCGACGCATGTATCAGCCAAAATATCCAGGTGGCGTTTTGTACTTCGACTAGCCGCGAAAATGTCAATGCAATTAAAGCAGCATTGGCGGGGATATTACCTTTCGAGCGGTTTGCTACGATTGTGACGATCGATCGGATCGATCGGATCAAACCAGCACCAGATGCCTATCTCTATTGTCTCCAACAGCTCGGACTCAATGCCGATGAGGCGATCGCGATCGAGGATACTCCGGTGAGTATGGCAGCAGCCCAAACCGCTGGGATCTTTACCATTGCCACCCCTGGAGCCGTAACATCAGGTCAAGATTTTTCGGTTGCCGATCTACTCGTCCCCGACTTAACTGGGATGAGTGTCGATAGCTTGTCAGTACTACTCGAGCGACGGCCAGCAGCCGTAGGTATCTAACCGCCTGTAGAGATATCGCTCCCAGACCTCTGATTGATGTCCCCTCACCACAAAAATAAATCCAATGGAAAACACAACTGATTCAGATCGCTCCTTGGAAAAATTACGCGACCTGATGAAAGATATTAACTTCTGTATGTTGACGACGCTCGATGACGATGGCTGTCTGCGGAGCCGTCCGATGTCTACCAACGGTGAAGTAGAAGCAAACGGCGATCTGTGGTTTTTTATCTACGCTAGTTCGCATAAAGTCACCGAAGTGAATCAAAATTATCAGGTCAACGTGAGTTTCTCTGCTCCTGACAAGCAGTGCTATGTCTCTCTCTCTGGCACCGCCGAACTCGTGAGAGATCCCGCCAAAATTCAGGAACTTTGGCAGCCGGAACTAAAAGCCTGGTTTCCCAAAGAACTTGAC
>Ga0105053_10012789_pt1 | contig 10042 bp, 8 predicted proteins | sample BON01_FD_78093 | JGI IMG/M metagenome (GOLD analysis project Ga0105053, IMG submission 78093) | Freshwater microbial communities from Lake Bonney liftoff mats and glacier meltwater in Antarctica - BON-01 | ecosystem: Environmental > Aquatic > Freshwater > Ice > Glacier meltwater | place: Lake...
ATATATATATATATCTATATATGTACATATATATATATATGTATACATACATATACATATATAATATGTATATGTATATGCATATAAATGTATATTTATATGCGTTTGTATATCTATATATATATATACTCATATATACATAGGTATCTATATACATATAAAGGTATATATCTATACATATATATATATGTGTGTATATATGCATGTGTATACATATGTGCATATATATATGTATATGCATATGTGTATATGTACATATATATTTACATACCAGAGCCCGAGTTAGTAGACGAGCGAGCAGAGTTTATGTGTGCCAAGAAAGCCGAGCCAGACCGCGGAGTAGAGAGAGGGCTTTCCAGCGTGCCAGAGTCCGGTCGCCTCGCAGGTGGCAGGTTTAGAGTCGGCACAGTCCGCAACTGCCACGACACATTCCACCATGAGCATGCATATACGAATATACATAAAATAAGATGAAAGGATCACTGGCCCTACGCGCAGAGCCAGCTCATAATGACCTATGCATACACACATACACGCAACACTCGTGCGCCCATGCACGCACACCACGCATACACAAGTAGGCACCTGGGTAAGTGGTGTCTTGACGTTCTTGTGTTTTGGAGGGCTGTTACCCATCCGGATATTGCGGGGAATTTCGAAGCCCGACGTCCCAACTGGACGCGGAGCAGACTGCGGCTTCGCTATGGCACCTGCCGCACCAGGGCTCCACTTTGTGGGGTCTGGATTGGGCGGTCGTTCGGGCGTGCGGCCAGTTTCAGCATCTACAATGCGTTGTCCATCCTCTGCGGCCAAACTCGACTCCATAGAGAGGCGCTGCATCTCGGCAGTGGCTGGGCTGTTAATGCCGTGAGCGGCAGTCAGGTTGCCAGAATGGAAAAGCTTGGTATAGTGATGGTCCAGAATACGCTTCAGCTCCTTGAGCGTCTCAATAGAAGGCGAAGGCGACATGGCCAAAAACTGCTTCTCAGTGGGCGATAAAGAGTGACCATCTGGCGAATTGGCCAGTTCGCTGATTCCCTCAAGCTCGTGCTGGTACGTACCAATATAGTGGTTGAGATTCACATTGAGGGCCTGGAGGGGAGACATGAGAGGACGATTCTTGGAACCTCCGACTGGACGCGACTCGGGGCTCTCAAGATCATGCGCTCCTACATCCATGCCGTAGCCAACCTTCTCACCGTCCCAAAGTTCGATACCCTGAACATCGTCTTCGAGTGCCTCCATGTTGTCACCATAATGATCTGCAAATTGACTGGCGTGCATAGGGGTCATCTGGTCGTGCGCAAGAGTAGCTGTCTGTGAAGCATCAGTGCTGCTAGCCACGCTCATTTGCACCATACTGGATACTGAAGCAGGCCCCGACGCCTCAGACGCGTCCCTCGAGTAACCATCACACGACTCGCGCGGGCTATTCGTGGAAAGCGAGATGTCTTCAAGAGAATTTCGCCGCCGTCCTAACCCGTTACTATCAGCTGTCTCGTTTTGATCAGATGGCACATCCGAGTCACTGAGAGAGCAGCTCTGCCCCTCTACCCGACCAAACTTGCCTTTAGTTAATGGCCGGATACGCTTCTCTTTAAATTTGGGGACCTCCGTCTGGGTAGCAGTTTCAATTGAATTAACTTGTGTGCCATTGTCCGAAGTGACCACCACACGCTGAGGTGGGCTGTGCTGCTTGGCAGGGCTGACATTGAGACGATTGACAATGATCTGCACAATGTCTCTCAGCACCGCATCCTGCTGCAACAGCTGCGAATTCTCGAGCAAGCCTATCGCCTGCGTGATGGATTGGCGCTGATGCTCTACCGACGTCCCAACATCTCGAGAACTCCCCAAATCTAAACTGTGGTTAATGCTAATGCCGCCTGCCTCCAGCACCGACGTACCCAGCAAAGATGAACCAGCAGCAGATGATCCCGCAGCAGATCCTCCACCCGATGCCATTGATCGCCGCTGCCCCTGCACCTGTCCCTGGTTCATTGAGAGCAAACGGCGCTGCCCAGCGGCAGCACCAGCCGCATCACCGTGTGGCGAGAGCTGCATTTCAGGGCCCACCTCGTAGGCAATACCGCCAACTTTGACTGCATGCTGGTGACGCGGCCCTAGTGAACTTTTTTGTTGACCGTCAAAATTCGGGTTGACTGTTACGCTTGGTGTGTACGGCGCTCCTTGACCTGTTCTCAAACCGGTCAAATGAGCTCATTGCCAAAGATTGTGAGGTCGTGCAGATTGTTGTTGGGGGGAAGGGGAGAGACGAGATGCATGTAGATTGTGAGGGGGGCCGTGAACTTGTGTGCAGGGGGATTGGATAGGACGCGAAGGGGCGGTAATTACCTCTTGGTGTCACCGCATCAGAATACTGGGTGCGCGGAGTACCATTTGCAGACATGTTAAAACTGCCAAAGCCGACAGGGGTAGACACCGTAGTACGCCGACCTGCTGTAGCTGACCCCTGCGCCAGAGTGGGACGCCTTTGTTTGGAAGCTGCTGGTGCGCGTACTTCAAATGCCCCATTGGACCTCTCGTTCGTCACGGGCGAGCGTCTACTCTGCAAATTCGACAGCGGCAACCCTGCCACAGGGCTGATTCGATGTGTGGTCTGTACATGCTATTCTCGTCAGTAAACATGCGATTTTTCAACAGATTCTCGACGACCCACAAATGCATTGAACGAAGCTAGACTGCAGCACTCGTGGCACATTCATCGGCAACCTGCTCTTCAGAAAACACAAACTGCGGGCGACTTGATACTGCTTGGTGAGCGCCCCAAGTCTCCGACTGACTCAGGCCACATTTGTGAAGCTAGGGTATTACAGGCTATAGATTCCAAAAGTGCCCCGACGCCGTGCGGGGCCGCCACAGCACCTGCGTGAGAGACTCGCCCCTTCGCCCTCGCTGGCAGCCTATTGAAAACACCCTGACGTAACGTGCCCGTGCTGTGGAGGGCCGACACTCTGAGACTAGAGGAACGAGAAGAAAAAGAAAATACCTGGTTAGGCTTCGCACCAACGGTGCTGGCGGATTTGGGTCTTTGCTGCGCCATCATCTGCATGAAAGAATACAATGTTAGAGTGAGCACTTGGTTACTACACATCTTGCACACCCTTGTTCGCATCCCTTGAAGAAGTTTTTCTCGCGGACAACACTCGTGTTGAGATCAAAATAAATACACACAGCCATGGATTACACATAACAGAGTGTGCATACCGTGGGTCCAGAGCCGACGGGAACCTTGCGCTCCTGCCCACGAACGGCCTGCAAAGACGTGGACAAGTAAGTTATTACGGGCGAGATCTCGAGATCTCGGCCCCAAATATTTGGGGCCCGATGACATCCAGGAAACATGATGCCAAGGTAAATCGATAGTGCTTGTACCCACTGCTGTCAGCAGGCTACCCCAATATCAGCATAGTCGGAAATCACAAAAAGCTGCAACTGGCCCCGGTGCCGCGCCTAGCATCCCTAGCAAGGTGGCCATGGGCACGCGACAGATTGTGCCACGTGTAGTAGCGTGGATGAAATGCATTCGCAAGATGCGTACATGGCCAAAACGGCTCTGAAGTCTCCGAATGCTGCTCTCGAACACCAATGGACATGTGCATTGTGTCTTTGAGCACCAAACAAACCACAGTCGTGTTGTAATTTTGCACGCGGAACCTGCTTCTAAAGGCACGCGAAAAAAAATACGGGACGCACCTGTGGGCCAGTCGCAGGACTCGGAGACCGAAAGGACTGGGGAAACTGCGACATTTGGCAGCCTGCACAAAATATGCATTCGTTAACCCCTTCCACCCTCCCTAGGGCTTCACAATCTGGAGTCAGAGGTCATGGCAAGCAGAACCCGTTCAGTTTGACAAACAAACTGAACAGGCCCTCACAGCCGACCACGTGCGGTTAGATTGGTTGATATCAACGCCCCTCAACCCTGAGATCCGCTCGTGGTCCAGGTTGGTGCGCACAATCAAAGAACCTTGAGGCATCGCCCCCTCACAGATGCTGAGGTGGCGGTTTGAAAAGCAGCCCAGCAGAACAGGGGAAGAAGGACAATTCGCATACGAAAGACACCCGCCCGGCTGGCGGAGGTCCTTGGCCACTCATGGTCTACAAACCACCACTTTGCACCACAGGCGCATGAGGAGGATGGAGACGAACCTGTGCCCAGAGGGAAATTGAGCCACGATGAAGGTGAGGTGCGCAGCACACACCCAGCAGTCGGGCGTCACAGACGCCCCTGTGGCGCTGTCCACGCTCCCTTTTCGCGCGCCACACGGCGACGCCAGGACTATGGGGTCCCTCCTTCTTCAGCCTCTGCTTCCTGGGTCCGTCAAATAGTATAGATACAAGACTCTGATACAAACTGCGGCCGACATGGTATACAATATCAGTCAACTTGACCGTGAGGAATACTTCTAGTCAATATTGTATTGTCACCATCTGACCATTGCTGAGAACAACTTCTTGCCCAATTCGAGTCGATTTTGATCGAAAGAAACCCCCCCCCCGTTTGCGTATATCATCAAATCCAAGGTCCATTGCGGGAGTGCCGTTCGATTCGGCCGGGCGCTTCCGGGCTACCCTATTACTGCACACCACTTGTATGCGTTCCTGATGTACTTGGATTGCTAGCTGCGTGGCGGCATAACAACCAAAAACCAAAAACCAAACCCCAGGGGGGGTTTCCTATTTACTATGTTCCCTGATCAAGAACCGGGAGGAAGAGGAACCCCCATGAAGAACCACCCCGAAAAATGAATCAATTTTGGAGGTGGTTCTTTAGGGGGGGTTCCTCCTCCTCCCGGTTCTTGATTAGGGAACATTGTAAATGGGACACCCCCCCGGGAGGGGGGGGTTCTTTCGATCAATTTGTCAAGCTACCTATTTCTCAAGAATTCATAAAATAATACGTAATCAAAAAGAAAAGGATAATTGTTGAACATACATAAATAAAATCCAAACCAAGCGTAAACATACATAGGTACATGAAATATTAATATTCAAAATATATAAAATACAGCGTGAAATATATAAAGAACCAACTAAATAAATCAGACACCGTATCTACCTCATCCGCCTAGATGTTTTTATGTGTGTATATTCACGCCAAGACTGTGCAATAAAGATGAAAAGAATGAACATGAACAAATACATAGAAAACATAAGACATATCTACGTTGAAATAAAAATACACATAAACTCAACATAAACAAATAAACATCACAAAAACCAAAAAAAAATCACAATCATAGAAATTCAATGCGTGCTTATGGATGTGTGCTCTATTCTGTTCCTCTCTTGTTTGTATATCTGTGTGTGCGTATATCTTCAAATGCAAGTTCCATTGCGGGAGTGCCATTCGATTCGGTCGGGAGCCTGCGGACCACCTTATTACTGCGCAATACTTGTGTGCTTTCCTGCTGTAAGTGGAGTTCTAGCTGCGTGGCAGCATTACAAACCAAACCCCAAATACCAAACTCGACTCATCAGCAAAAAAAAAAAAAATCTATTGCAATAGGTCGGTGCCTCGCATCGAGATCCGAAACGCACACTATGTACAGCCTATCCCACCTGCAGTGACATTTTCCAAAGCTCAAAACAAATCTCGAAGCCAGAGTTCATAGGCCTCTTGCCACTGAAATGTGGCAAAAGAGACATACGATTTTTAGCTTCGAGCTTTGCAAATAGCTCCAGAAAAAGTCACTGGAAGTGGGACATGCTGTACTCTCAACCTTCCGGGACTGCGATGCGTAGTGGCTGAGTGTGCATACAAAACAAAACAAACTGCAAAACGTCCCAGTTTAGACCGACTTTATTCTCCCCCTCTGCAGTGGACGTATGATGATCCTAATGGTGTGCTATACCTGAGTGTTCCAAACTTTCCGGCATTGCATGCGTATGGGTCAACAAAACAAAACAAACAGTCTCGGCCTTGCAAGAGATCCCAGTGGCGCGCCATGTGTTTCATTGTGACTGCTGGCATGGGTGCTCGCAACTTTGTGTGAGTGCGTTGTGTAGTGCGTTGTGTATACATGATGGCACACATGATTTGTGTGAGTGCGTTGTGTACACATGATGGCGCTTTATGTCAACATTTGAAACAAAACAAAATACAATCAAACCAGAAGTCCGCTCAAAAATGTTTCGAGCTTCGGATCCGCCGAAACTGTCTACCTACCACCTATGATGATGATTGCTTTTATTATCACTCTTGGAGAAATAACGTAGTAGTTGCGTTTGGAACTCTCTCGTCTTTTCTTACGTAGCTTCACATAGTGAGTGTCGTTGTTTGCGTCGTTTGTCCTTTTACAGGTGATGAAAAACTGAAGAACATTCATGTCAATCTAGCGTTATTAGTATGAGGTCCTACCCTCTTCAATACCCACGCTCCTCTAATTACTCCAACTTTCCAGGACATTGTCAAAGTACATTGCGTGATGGCGGTTAATGTCCAAAAACAAAAACAAAACGATCATCTTTTTTGCCAGTGGAAGCAGCCTTCCATTAAGCAAGCTACATTTGCTATTGCAATAGCCACTGCTATCCGTCCTTCTAATCTGGTTCTGTTGGGTCTATCAATATCCCTGCAGTGTGACACACAGGTGTCATAGGCCCTCGTCACATTGTTGCAACTCACCAGCGAAGCCAACACTTGAAACCCAGCTGCACCAACACCCGGGCCAGTGAAGAAAACTACTTCTCAGAATCTTTGGCCCCGAATTAATGTATTAATTAAAGCCGCGCAAAGTGCGATTTCAAAATACCGTTTTTTTTTTTTGCGGCGTCAACCGCGAAATTGTGAAAAAATGACATTAGTAACGCGTTGGAGAAAGTATTTCCGGGTTTTTTTGGTCATTTTTTTGGTGGCTCAACTCCCTTCTAAGAGGTATTTTAGTACACAAGTATTCAGTCGCTTCTTGTCAACGGTGTTGTCGCAGCGTCCAGCCATGCGCTCTGACGTGTCCTTTTAAACAAAATGATCTGAGTGCTTGGTCACTATTGAGTAGATATCCCACACATAAATACCTTTGAGGGAGACTCTGTTTTGTCCAAGTTTGGTGTTTGCTCTCTACCATTACGGTTACGCCGGCCAAGACTCGGATTATGTCAACGGAAGCGCTTCTCTCAAAAACGGTTTCGGTTAAAATTCACACTAAAGAGCACGTGTACGATCTTGCATTCCAAGGAGCGCATGCGCACCCGACAGTGGCGGTACAAAACAGTTGAAGACGGTAGCGACGAGAGTGATAGCAGCCACTGGATCGTTTTATTCTGCGAGAGGTATTGGTTCGCAGGCATCGGTGTTCGTGGCGGTGGACGAAGAGCGTTGGGTGGGCAAGACTCACCTACTTGCGAGCTTGATGCTCGCACAGAGCGAGCGGTTTGAGCGGTTAACAACGTTACTCATCACAGACATACGCCTGGTGATTTCACACGTGCACCCTCAAGGTGATGCGCATTAAACTACACGCGGGTTGCCTGAACTGCGTGTATTCCTTCCCACCTCCTGCATGCAGGTTCTGTCTTCAACCTTCATTGTTCACCTTCAACGCTGTTGTGATGGAGCACGGGTCTAAACGTCCTCGCTAAAAATCGATGACACTGTTGTTGTCAATTTCCTCGATCAGGCCTCAAAGTCGCAAAAACGAGATTTCAGAGATTTCAAAGTTCTCCAAGGCAAAAATGTGTTATTCAAATAGAAATGTCAAATTCGAGAATTTCATATACAGTGAATGGAGAGAGGAGAATTTCTTGAAAGGTATTGTGGGTGACCAAATGAGACTACACTTTTGAAAAAAACACTAAAAGATAGACCTTATATTCATGCACCTGGCGCGCTACAATTGCATGCATAAAAGAGTTCTGAAGTATCAACAATCAATACTAGGAAATTTGGCTGATAAATCAAATGTTGTTAACCTAAAAGTTGATATTTCAATTCTCTTGCTAGCACATGTCTGTAGCTTGCCACCTGCGTGAGCAAAAGATCTGTCATTTGACACTTGTTTCAGAAGCCTGTCATACGGCTAAGACCTCCATGTGCAGAGAATCTTGGATCACCCTTCTTCAAAATACCCTGTCTTCCCTTGACTCTCCCCACGACCCCCTCGATCCCCCAAACTGCTCCAATGCAGGACATCCCCACACCCACTCACCCCTTCCCAACCTCTTCTACTCAAATCTATCCAATGACCCTACCATATACATAATTGGGCCACGTGCCTCCTCCCCGTTCGAAGCGGCCAAATGTGGCACGCATACAGACTCGCACTTGGTAATCCACAATTTAGCCATACAGATTACCCCTGGAATGAGGCATATGCCTCTTCAATAATCCACCGGTCGCGTGACCTCCAATCACTCCCCTCCCCCAGGACAGTCCACACTGACTTGACTCAAGCTAAACCTCCCTCCCTCACTGAAATTATTCACCACATCCAGTTCCTCCCTGCCCACAAAGGCACTGGGCCTTCTGGTATACCCTACTCCCTTCTCAAAGCGTGCGGTACCCCCCTCGCCCAACTCCTCCTCCACCTCTTCCTCCTCATCTGGCAACCTGTCAATGGAGAACTCGCCTCCCACCCTTCCTCCTGGTATCTCCATCTCATGTTCTCCCTCCATAAAGATGGGAAATCCCCGCCCCTCGATCCGGCCCACCCTGTCTCCTACCAAGACATTGTAGGCGTATTGTACTAGCAAATGCCCTCCCAATGCTCTTCCAAAAACTCCTCTGCGACAGACTCTCGACCTTCTCTGAACTCCACAATCTGCCCACCAGCCAGCAATTGTGTGCGCGGCCCCACAGACAACCCCTCGACACAGTATACACACTCATCAGGTACATTCAACACAACCATGACATTCACAAAACTCCCAGGTATGTCTCCTTCGGAGACTTGCAGACTGCATTTCCCAGTACCTTCAAGTAACAGCTCCTGTTCCGCCTCGCAGACGATGGCATCACCGGTCAACTCTGGCAACAACCCAGACACTGCGCATGCACCATAAAATTAGAGTCCTCCATGGACACATTCCATCATTATCCTTTGTCAACATCGAAAAGGGCCTACACGAGGGAGGTAGACTATCTCCCCTTGAATGGTGTCTTCACATAGCCGACCTCGTCCACGACCTACAACAATATTTTCCTCATATCTCTCTGCCCCCCCCCCAGCACCTCATCTACATGCCCATCATCCTGTTCATGGATGACCTCTGTCTCATAGCACACTCCCCCCAAGAGCTCCTCCGACTCATCCAACACACCCAAAACTGGTGCGAGCGAAATAGATACCTCTTATCATTTTCCAAGAATAAAGTGCTGGATTCTTCGAAACCCCAGCCCAGGACCACAGCCGCTCTCACCTCGCCTAGCGAGTGATGACGCACTTTCCAACACCTTCCTACAACACCTTTAATGAGGTCAAGAATTTTTGCTACATTGGTGTCATTTTGGACCCTACTCTCTCCTTCCACGACCACAGTACCATGCTCATCTCCAGAATCTGGAAAGGCCACGCATCCCTGCGTGATAAACTGCAGTCTATACGTACTCTGTCCTCCACACTCCTCTTTCGCCTTTGGCAAGGATGTGTAGCAGTCCACCTTTCCTCCCATCTCGCCCTCCTCTCCAAACTCGTCCAGACCACGCACCTACAATCTGCTCTCAACCTCTCCCTCTCATACACCTTCTGAGTCCCCCCCACCTCCCTCACCCTCCTAAAACTCGATCTTGGACTCCCCCCCCTCGACCTTCTCACACAAGCTGCACTCACCCGCCTACACTGTCGGCTGCAGGTTCTCCCGCTAGATGACCTCGCCCACCAACTCTTCCTCCTCCGCACCTCCTACCCCCCCCCGACCCCACTCCCTTGAAGATGCTATGCGACACGCTCTTCTTGTACTGGGCCGGTTACCCGACTGGGACGACTTCTCCCTCTCCCTTTCCATCCGCCGACGCTCCCCCCCGCACAGATGGGACCGAACGTACTCCAGATCACTCTGACCAACAATCTCAGATATCTGG
>Ga0105053_10012791_pt1 | contig 10041 bp, 13 predicted proteins | sample BON01_FD_78093 | JGI IMG/M metagenome (GOLD analysis project Ga0105053, IMG submission 78093) | Freshwater microbial communities from Lake Bonney liftoff mats and glacier meltwater in Antarctica - BON-01 | ecosystem: Environmental > Aquatic > Freshwater > Ice > Glacier meltwater | place: Lake...
CTCTCTCTCTCTCTCTCTCTCTCTCTCTCTCTCTCTCGCACACACGCACAAACACACACACACACGCACAAACACACACACACACACACACCATCTCTCTCGTCTCCCCCCTCCTCCCCCCCCCTCCCTCCTCCCTCCCCTCCTCTCTGTATCTCCCCCTTCCTGTCTCTCTTTCTTTCTCTTTCTGTCTCTCTCTCTCACACAAACACACACACTTACAAACACACACGCTGACACCCTCTCTCTCTCACACACTCGGAACACTTTCTGTCTTGTACTCTCTGACATACTCTCTGTCGCACATAAACAATGTATACACACACACGAACACTTTCACACACACACACACACACACGCACTCTCACTGATAGGCACGCACACGCACACTCACCTTTACACACACGCAACCACACGCACACCCTCACACACACACACACATATACACACACACTATCTCTCTCACGCACACACGCGCGCACCGGTGTGCCTTTGTTTTCTTGTATGAGGATGTAGTCATGTATGTGTGCGAATGTGTGTGCGGATTTGTTCGTGTGTGTACGTGTGCATGCGTGCGTGTGTGCGTGCGTAACATGCAAGAAAAGTAAATCCTGGTAGTCCGGATCCAATATTTTCAAAACACAGTATTTTAATACTCGATACAGGCGAAACCCAAGACATCATTTCTTTTGACAGACGGGTGGGGTCACTGACTGGGAATTCACCTAGTGTGTCGTGTGAGAAGGAGTGTTTAGGTGCGGGCGACGGGGGTATTTATGAGTGAGTTCGAGTAAGGAGATTCTTTGTTACCAACTCCAGACACGTTGTTTTAGCGAGAATTAAAACACCAAAAAACTCATAAAAAATACCCGAAAATGCTGTCTCTGGCACACTACTAAGGTCAGGGTTTCAAATTTCAAAATCGCGCTCTGCGCTTTTTTTTCATATATATATGTTTGAGTCCTCTCACTCACACATAAATGAGGCATCATACGCACTTTTTTCGCCTCGGGGGATTCCGCCGCCCTTGGATATGGCCCTGTGACATATGCAGAGTCAGGGTGTATGATTAGACTTCACACGAATTGGATCATTATATATTGCCTGTGGAGTCTCAAGGGAAGGGGGGCTTCGTGGATGGCCGTTTGCATTGCGTCCTCGAGCTCCTTTGTGATGATGATGATTGCTTTTATTACTGTAAGAAGTAGTTTAGTACCCTTGATTGAGGGTCTATGCGCTCACTGTAGATGAAGGCACAGGATGTGTGGAGTACCTGGACTTGAGCGTCCAGGACCTGGAGCGCTGTATACGCACATTGTTTTTCATTAGTGTCAGTATGCACAAGCGTGTATGACGGTATGATGCCACATCCACAGACCCATGTTCAAACAGCAACAAATTGGGCACACCTTGCGTTGCCGTCCAATATCTTGGCCTCTTGGCCTTGATGGAGGCTTTGGAGTCGTGTTTGATGCGTGTACCGACCAACACTGCCTTGTTGCAGTATTCGGGGCCCCAGTTGCCATCGAGTGCACGCTGGTCGCCCAACACGGCCAACACGTCTGAATCCTCCTGCTCGATGTCCACACCCATCGTGACAGTGCTTGCAGACTTGGTCTTTGTAATCTTAGACTTGGTCTTTGTATGCTTGGCCTTGGTGCGCTGCTTTCCTCCACGTGCGGTCAAAAAGGCCGCACATTCCTGCAAACAAATATAATCCAACTATTACCATCCAGATGCACGCACGCACACAGCACCACGGCACCATAGCGCAGACAACCATTTGATTGAGTCAAAAACTCACTCGCTTCACATCGCGGACGGTGGTACCGAAGTACATCTTGAAAATTTTGCGCTTCGAGATGTCTCCCCCCGCCTTCTCGATGCGCAGAGTCTCCATGTTGTAGTCATGCTTTTCCTCGATGGACCAGCCGTCCTTGTCGCGAATGCAAGTGAAGATGTGCGACGTGGCCCGGGCGATATCCTCTGTAAACAACACCAATTTTTGATGGTCAGTGATGAACCATGGATGCCAAGTACTCCAGTCATTGTCAGTCGGCACGGATACGGATGCAATCATACCAGCTGACATCTTCTTCGTGGCGAGAATCGTTGGGTCGTCTCGCAAAGCTTTCAGGTTCGCGGTTCTGAGAGCATGCTTCCTGATCAAGCTGTTCTTCGGGTTGTTCTTCGGGGTTTTCTTCGGGTTGTTCTTCGGGTTGTTCTTCGGGTTGTTCTTCGGGTTGTTCTTCGGGTTGTTGATCAGGTTGTTGGTCTTGTTGTTCTTCGGGTTGTTCTTCGGGTTGTTCTTCGGGTTGTTGATCGGGTTGTTGGTCTTGTTGTTCTTCGGGTTGTTCTTCGGGTTGTTCTTCGGGTTGTTGATCGGGTTGTTGGTCTTGTTGTGGCTCGGGTTGGACTTCAAGTTCAAGTCGCGCTTGAGACACGCCTGGGCTGCGCTACGCACGTTGGGTGGGCACGAACGTCCAGCAGCAAGCTCCCTGAGACGGCAGTCTCTGCGATGATCTCCAATCAACCGCACCTCCAACCCACATCCGCACGCACAAGGAGACATGATCCGAGCCTGTCACCCAGAATGAATCAGTACTGAACATTCAGTACACACCACCCACACACCCGCATGCACATTAACTGGGCTATCAACTGAGTCGCGCCGACCTTTCGTCAGTCTAGCAGTCAGTACAAACCGACAATGTAAAGAACACTGACCGGCAATGTAGAGAACCTTGAGCGTCGAAAGCGTGCGATGATCCACATGCGACGGCTTCGCATTTCATTGAATAGCCGTTGTTTTGTCTGCCCGTTCTGTGGAATACAATCTGCAGATCACAATTTCAGCCTAAACGTCGGCCCTCGCGCGCTTGGCGCTGCGGTCGTATTTGTAGGCTCGGATTGGGCTGTGATAGTTCTGCAGCATTCGAGCACACGTTTGTTGATGGGTACTGCAGCACTGTACAGGGTTTCCTCGACTGGTTTGAGGCAGACTTAGGGTTCACCGAGCTTTTATTATTCGGATTGATTTGTGTGTTCTGTGTGCTTTGGTTCTCTACTCCCGCGTCTCACTCTCCTCTTGTCCTTTTTCGGACATTCTTTTTTTTGACGCACCCAACCAAAAAAAATGCCTTATCATTCCCAGATTTTTGCCAGAAAGCCTGTGGACCATCACATCTCCTCCCTGCTCTCACTGATCCTGATATACTCCTCAGGACTTTGGAGCAAGGAGAACTTGGTGACAGCTGTGGACTTCTTTTTCCAAATAAATACGTACCACCCCCTTTCACACTGCAGCCACTCCCAGAAGCACTGCGGCCCGGTCCCGCTCACAGAGACTCAGGCATCGGGCGCTCACGATCAAGACACTTCCCGCCAAATGCACTGCTTCCGCCCACACGCTGGGTGCCTGATATTGGATCCTGACTAGTTTCGCTCGAGCAGAAGATAAGTCAACAACCTGGACTTTCTCAATGAAGCCAGGGTCTTTTCCTACATGATTTGATGATTAATTTTATTACTTTCAACGGTAGTTTAGTACCCTTGATTGAGGGTCCATGAAGTTCAAATCTATGGGAATTTGAGTTTAAGGCTTGAAGGCTTCGGCATCCCCGATGTCTTTTTACTTAGCAGCATCTACGAGCGCTCTACCATGCGAGTTCTCGCTGATAACAAACTTTTGGCAGCAATCAATCTGGACATAAGAACAGTGCAGGGCTCTGCACTGTCATCTCTTCTTTTTCAAGTTGACTGTTTCGTCAATGCTCTCTTACGACTGCTGGACTCCTCTGAAATTTCACATCGAGTACGCAGAGTTCCCAAGTGCCAGTGGAACCAGCAAGCATTTGCCGACGACCTCTCCCTGTATGTCAGCTCCAGATATCAACACACTACTACGGCTCGTTGGGAAATCATCAAGTTCCAACTCAAAATCTCCATAAAAAAATCACTGGTGACGGGAGCTCTATACAGGAAGGGGGGGGGCATCAAGACGCTAGAACAACTGTCCGGAAACGAAAGCCTCGCACATAACTCCACCGTGACTTCCATAAGATTATTTAGGAGACGCAGGACTTAAAATACATGGATCCTGACTTTGCGGTAGAACCATTATCCGAGGACGATAGGGTTGCCGAAGCGTGTGAAGTTCTCGCAAACAGTAGTCATCTGAAAAGATGCTTAACGTGGGGACAAAAGCGCAGCCTGCACCACTTCAAGTCCGAAGCACAAGATCGTTGCACACCATGCTCGAAGACCTGGACCCCAACAGGGATTACCTCCCAGGGCGAGAAGCTCAAGGTAGTTCACGGGCGGAATATGTGGTTGGACGCCAAAGCCCAGAGAAGGAAGACGATCGATTTGGCAATAGAGTTGGGGGCCTATCTCTACAAGAACAACAATCTGAGAATCAACCAAAGACTCAAGGTCATCTCAATGTGCCTGCCGTTGCTCTTCTCCTTCTCGGCTCCACTGGTTGACTGGCCGGATATTAATCTCAAACTACTTACGGCAATATGGGTCTGAGCGTATAAAAACGCCTGGAACCTGGTACGCAGCACCGCCACATGCCTCTTCACCTCGTAACTTTCCCGAGTGACTCGGGTGGGCTACAATGCAAGCTCCCCCTAAATAAGCTTTTCACGTCTCAATGGGATAACTTAGAACGCTGCAGTCAATTTGATGACGGCACTCTGCAAATGCTTGAGATCACTTACCAGGAAGCACTCAATGACAATGGTCGCTTCAACCTGCTGAAACTCCAGGATACTGCGCAGCATCTTGGATGGAAACATGCCAGCGCTAACAAACTCACCTTTGCCTGTTACCTCGCTCACATCTTGGATATACGGGTAGAATGGGACCCGTTCATTCCCGAACTCATTTCTTTTGCACCCAATATCCAATTAGCGCTCTTGGCCTGCCAAGCGAAACTTCCCATTTCCATCCAGATGGAAGGGACAATGGTAAAAGCCACCTGAAGTCAATTCCGACCGCAGCGTCGCTATTAAAGTTGGAACATCCACAATTTTCATCTGAACTGATGCACAGGCCAGGAACCGAGGAATATTCTCCCTGCGGGAGTGCATCTTTCACAGCTATGGTCAGGCAAAGTGGCTTTGCGAACTCCCGGGCATCATAGGAGCTCCCGACGCACAAGGACAGGCGGCAGATAACTGATCCCTGCTATCCGTCCGGCCTCAGGGGGTTGGGATCTACACCCCCCTGCTTACGATTACTAAGATTCTCCCAGGACCGTGTGGTTCCCTGGGAGAGGAGCAATGGCATAGGGGATACCCTCACACATGTTAACTCAATTAACACTGGGCACATGACACATGACCAGCCAAGGTCAGCCATCCAGGGGAGAGTATTCGCGACGATTTCCCTAGGTCTTTCAGACACCAGCGGTGCTTCTCGAACGGTATCAATTGTTAGAAGCTCTCCTCTGACCTCTAAGATCAGCTGGGCCCGAGAAGCTTCCAGCAAAGCTACCAGACTATTTCTTACGAGGTGATAAAGGCAACATCAATCGGAAGCTATTGGAAGGGACGCGGGACAAACTCACAAGTGCTAAGATGCTGGAACTTACCATCCTCCAAGGTGGGGAAGCTGCGTACAGTAAACTCTGGCCTAATTTGCGACGTTACGGGTTCTCTACCTTCGACACTATCCCTCGACAGGATGACAGGGTCCTGACCACGACCTTCCACTGCCCAATCTTTGTAAGCGCGGAGGTGGCGGACATTCTCTTGCTGAACAATTGGCTCCTTTGGCGGACATTCTCTTGCTGAACAATTGGCGACAATGATGGGAACGTCACCAGCCTTGAACTGCCACTGGCATGTCCTACTCTCCTCCTCCCCATTAAATCTCCCCAGGAAAACCAAAGTAAGAGGAAGTAAGCATTGTCACTGCTTATGACTCGAATGGACAGTGTCTCTGCGAAACTTAACGCTCTGTACAAACAGGACACCTCTCTGGGCCAGCTGCTGCTGGACATTAAGGATGCTTGTCTCGGGTTGCAAGAACAAGGATCAATAGATGGGAACCCACTGCAGGCAGGACTCATTATCATGAGACATAACTATTTACACGAAACGTGACGCAGAAGTGTTCAACAACACACTGACTGCAACATACTGCAACACGCTGCAACTCGCTGCAGCACACTGCAACGCACTTGAAAACATGACGAGAATATTTAAATTTCTCGCACGAAAATGCCGCAGCCTTCGTTTCCTCCCGTCTATATATATTCCACCTGTGTTCAATGTGTATGCGCGTGTGTGCGTTCGTGTGAGAGAGAGAGAGTGAGAAAACGAGAGAGAGAAAGAGAGAGAGAGAGAGAAAAAGAGAGAAACGAAAGAAGACAGAGAGAGAAAGAGAGAACAAAGAGACAACGCGACAGAAACAGAGAGAGAGATACGCAGAGATAGATAGAGAGTGGTCAGACGTGGGGGAAATCGGCAATGGGTTTCCACATATAGGACCACACACAAACAAACACCAACACACACATACATACATGAATATACATATATGTATATCTACATATGTATGTATTTGTATATGTATATGTGTGTGCGTGTGTGTGTGTGTGCGTGTGCATATATATATATGTACATACATATATATATATACACACATACATATATATATACATATGTATATATACATATACGTACACATACGTATACTTACACATATACGTACCAGAGGAGGGATGGGGGGGGGAAGAGAGAGAGTCAAAGTGAGGACATAGTTGGATGGGACGAGGGGAAGGGGGGGGGAGAGTGTTTGTATATGTGAGTGTGACGAGAGACACGTTTGAATGAGTCATGTCATGTGTATGAACAAGTCATGTCACATGCATGAAGGAGTCATGTCACATATATGAAGGAGTCATGTCACAAATATGTAAAAGTCGTGCCAAGCATATAAAGGAGCCATGTCACAAATACAAAGGAGTCATATCACACATATGACAAAGTCATGTCTCACCGTAAAACAAAAGTGACACGCCAGAGCCATGCGGAAAAATCAGAGAAAAAATTCAAATTGCATATGTAGGAGTCATGTTACACATGTGGATGAGTCATGTTACACACATGAAGGGTCATGTCGCACATATGAAGGAGTCATATCGCACATATGAAGGAGTCATGTCATTCATATGAAGGAGTCATATCGCACATATGAAGGAGCCATGTCATTCATATGAAGGAGTCATGTCATGTCACACACATGTTGTAGAGCGGCACGGCAGAACGATCTCCCATCATATCAGGAATGAGTCATGTCACACCTAAGAAAGAGCCATGACACAGGTATGAAGGAGTCATGTCACACATCTGAAAAAGTCACGTCTCACCTTGGTGCAGAGACACGTAAGAACGATCTCCCATAATAACAGGAATGAGTCGTGTCACATGTATGAAGGAGTCATGACACGGGTATGAAGGAGTCATGTCGCACGCATACAAAAGTCACGTCTCACCTTGGTGGAGCGACACGCCAGAGCAATCTCCCATAATCTCACCTGATGTACACCAGGGAACCATGTCAAACATACGAGTCTCCCATGTATGACTGTTAAGGATGTACACCAGAGTATCGTGTAAAAAATAAGGGTCTCTTGTACATAAATGTTAAGGGTCTCTTCTCCCATAATCTCACCTGGTGTACACCAGGGAGCTATCTCGAACATATGGGTCTCTCATACATGAGTTTCGCATACATGAGAGTCAAATCTTTCATACATGAACGTTAACCATACGGGTTTCTCATACATGAATATGTAAAGTGTATCATGGGTCTCATAGAATATGTAAAAGTCTACCATTCATAGACTCCAAAAAAGAACAAAATAGACACTTTACATGATCTATGACTTTACATATGTCAAGTCTATCATGGGTCTAATAGAATATGTAAAAGTCTATCATTCATAGACTCCAAAAAATGAAAAAAATAGAGACTTTACATGATCTATGACTTTACATATGTCAAGTCTATCATGGGTTTCTCAAACATGAGTGTTCAGGATATGATGGGTCTTGCACACATGCATGTTAAGGATACACGTCTCTCAGACGTGACTATTAAGGATAATTCTCACAAAATCATCACTATGTAACAAGACAAGTTAAGGTCTAATGTAAGGGTCCCTCTGACGTGCATGTTAAGGGTCTGAGCGAGTCATGGGAAGGGTCTCTTTCGTATAAACGATATATGAATGATGTAACAAGACAAGTTAAGGTCTAATGTAAGGGCCCCTCTGACGTGCATGTTAAGGGTCCTTTCCCCGAGATGCATGACTCGCTCAGATATCTGCGTCGAATCTCTGGTTAAGGGTCTCACACATGTATATAAATGGTCTCGCACATATGTAGACAAATGCTTGTTAAGGGTCTCACACATGTACATAAATGGTCTCGCACATATGTCGACAAATGCTTGTTAAGGGTCTCGCACGTGTACATAAATGGTCTCGCACATATGTCGACAAATGCTTGTTAAGGGTCCTTTCTCCGATATGCATACTCGCTCAGATATCTGCGTTGAACTTCCAGTTAAGGGTCTCTCACGTATGAGTAGTAAGGGTCTCTTTCGTGTCAACGATGTATGAATGATAGGGAATTCTTCCCCGATATGAATGTCTCCATCGGATACCCGCGTCGGACCTCTTGTTAAGGGTCTCTCACATATAGTTAAGGGTCTCTTGTTAAGGGTCTCTCACATATATTCTTCCCCAATATGAATGTCTCCATCGGATATCCGCGTCGGACCTCTTGTTAAGGGTCTCTCACGTATAGACAGTAAGGGTCTCTTTCATATGAACGGTATATGAATGTTAAGGGTCTCTCACATATAGACAGTAAGGGTCTCTTTCATATGAACGGTATATGAATGTTAAGGGTCTCTTACATGTGAGAAACACATGAATGGAAACATATATATGAATGCTGGGGATCTCTCATATGTAAAAAGTACATGAATGTTAAGAGTCGCTCAAAAAAGGCAAGACTCAATGGGATATCTGCGTCAACGCGACCGAATCTCTTTTTTTACTTAATCAACACCCACCAAAAAAAACAAAACGACATGCAGCTAGAAGACTTCTAGCTCATTACTCAATTTGGAAATTCATGTAAATGATACTAATATCATATTTTGCATGTAAATGATACTGTATATGATTTTTTTTTGGCGGCATCAATTCCCCATCTATACATCACCAAGAAGAAATAAAATAAAATAAAATAAAACACGCAGAAAACATGGAGAGTAAAAAGATAGAATACGAATGTAATATTAACTTGCATTTCCAACCCAATATTTTTTTGGAAAAAAAAAAAAGACCTGAAGAGAAGCCCACTGATAGAGAAGGGAACACACATCCCCAACTCGTTCGGCCGATTCACTTCGTATTCCCGCCAAAATCTGGGTTTGGAAGTGCATGAGTCAAACAGTTGACGGGAAGAGAGAGATAATGAGAGGGAGGGAGAGAGGAGTCTAGGCAGTGAGGAGATAGAAAGAGAAAGAAAAAGGGGAACAGAGAGGGCAAGAGAGAGGGCAAGAGAGAGAGAGAGAGAGAGAGAGAGAAAGGGTGATACTAAGAGACAGAGGAAAAGAGAAAGAGGAAGAGAGAGAGAGAAAGAGAGAGAGAGGAAGCGAGAGCGAGAGAGGAAGAAGAGAGAAAGCATGCGCGTGCAAGGGCGCGCGCGCAAGGGGAAAAGCGAGAGAGAGCACGAGAGAGAGATACATGTGCGGCAGGTTTGATATATATTATATGTAGGTATCCATGTCTATATATACGTATATATCTATGTAAACACACACACACACACACACACACATGTCTATATATACGTATATATCTATGTAAACACACACACACACACATACACATGAATACTCACACACGTATCACCTGCGAGGCAGGTATATGATGTACACACACACACACACACACACACACACACACACACACACACACACACACACACACACACACACAAATACTCACACACA
>Ga0105053_10012793_pt1 | contig 10040 bp, 8 predicted proteins | sample BON01_FD_78093 | JGI IMG/M metagenome (GOLD analysis project Ga0105053, IMG submission 78093) | Freshwater microbial communities from Lake Bonney liftoff mats and glacier meltwater in Antarctica - BON-01 | ecosystem: Environmental > Aquatic > Freshwater > Ice > Glacier meltwater | place: Lake...
CGAGGGAGTCGACGAGCTGCTGGCCCATCGCGGTGCGCAGGGCGGTATTATATTGGACGGCCATGAGATGCTCCTACGGGGTGTTGCGGCGGTCAATGTATTGCTCGATGCGGTCGAGGCTGCGGCGCTGCGACGCGACCCCTTCACGGATGCCGGCCAGCTCTTGCTGCACCTGGCGGGCGAGGCTTTGGTCGGACTCGCGCGACCGCTTGAGCTGCTCGATTTCGCCGGCAAGACGGCCCATGTCTGCGCCCTGAAGCGCCACGTTTTGGCTGAGCTGCACCACGGTGCTGCCCAGCCACAGGATGGTCGCCACGACAAGCGGGGTGGCGATCGGCAGCAAAAGGCGGTTCAGCGCGATCAACAGCACGCTGTTGGCGATCTGCTCGGCGGCTCGGGTCATGCGGCTAGCCCCGTTCTGTCATTGTGAAGCCGCGCGAGTGCGCAATGAAGTTGGACCGGGCAGCCACGGCGGCGCTGCCGGGCTGGGCGACGCCACCCCAAATGCAGCGCCGGTTTAGTTCCGACTGCGAAAGGGCGTCATTGGGTACCCAGAGCGCGTCACCCGTGGCGCCGAGCGTGTCAAGGATGGCGCGGTGCTCTGCGGTAGCCTCGGCCGTGGTGATCAGCGGCAGGTTGAACCGCGTCGTGCGCGGGTTCATCACCGCCTTCACAGGAAACTCGGCGCCGGTCAGCTCGTTGCGGTCGCGCCGGTCAAGCATCTGCCGGCCTTCCTCCATCCCGTAGGCGGGCGCATACCGCAGCCGCCACAGCGGGCCTGCGACGATGCGGCCGATGTCGAGAACACCGCTCCCGATGCTTGCGATGTCGATCAGCATGTACCGGCCGCTGGCACTGGTGGGATTCACCAAGATCACGTTGCCATTGGCCGCGGCCGAAGTGACAGCGAAGACGGCGCCGGTGTCATATTCGTTGAAAGAAAAGCCAGCGTCATTGCCAAAACGCCATTGCACATCGGCGGATGCTTCAAGGTTGGTCGAGATCAGCGCCAGGCAGGCAACTACTTTCTCCGCGCCGAGATCGATATAGATGCTGGCCACACCGCCGGCCCAACGAGTGCGCACGCGCGGCTGCGGATCGGCGAGATTGCTCAGCGGCATAGTCCCGGTAGCGGCCGTGCCGAGATCGCCGATGAACACCGCGCCGGCGATCACGTCGTCATACAGGATCGCCGCTGCCATCTATGCCACCACGTCAGTGTCGAGAATGAAGTAATCCAAGCCGTCGCCGCCAGTCACCAGGGGCGGGATCGTCACCCACGGCACGGTTGAAACCGTCAGGACCAGCCGCCGCCCCGCAAGCAATTCCTCCCACGCCAGCACCACCACCCCCACGCCCGCATCCAAACCGTAGGCTGGGTAAGCAATCGCGCCGAGGTCGCCGGCTTCAATCCGGCCTAGGTATCGGTCAGTCGTCACCCGAAACATTCGCGGCGACGCCTCAAAATATGCGGCGATGCGGGCGGCACGGTCCGAAGCGCCACTCTCCGCCGTGAACAGGCCAGGCAACCGTAGCTCGCGCTGCTGCAACACCCGCGTCGTGATGCCGGGGCTGGTGACGCGCACGGGGCCACTGGCCGGGGATGTGAGCCGCCGCCGGTCCGTGGTCACGACGGCTGCCATGTCCGTCAATGGCGTCCAGTTGCGCGCCCAATCCACCGCGACCTTGTGCGGCAGGGGGCTGATGCCGGGCGGCTTGGACACCGGTTCGAGGTCCAGGATCGTGCCGGACGCCAACGCAAATTGCGCGTCGCCCGCGGCGAACGGATCGAACGTCCGGACAGTGCCGGCGCGCCCGCCACACAGCACCGCGCCGGAACCGGCCAGGATTTCGTCCACCGCGGCTGCCGCCGTGATTTCCTCCGCGCCGCGATACCAGCCCACCGCGCCGGGGATGTCGGTGTCCATCAACTCGAACGCCTCGATTTGGATATCCGCGTCGGCAAGCTGCGGCCCTAGGTCTTGGATTAGGCTGCGAATCAGGCCGCCGGTCGTGGCGCTGTAGTCGCCAGCACCAGCTTCGACGTCGCACGAGACCACGCCATCCGCAGACGAGCCAAGTTGGAACATGCCGGACGATAGCCACGGCTTGTATTGGCCGACGGTCGGCGCGCTGCCGGTGGATGCCTGCTCGACGCCCCGCATCCGCACAGCCGAAATACCCGTCACCGCCCGGTAGTTGACGGCGTATGTCGGCAGCGCGCCGTCGCCCAGCTCGACGTTGCCCAAAAATACCGGCGTGACGTTGAACACATCGCCCAGCGCCACCGGATGCGGCGCACCTGTCAGGCTGGCATCGCCTTCTACCCCGCCCGTGCCCGCGTATTTCCGAACCTGCAACGGCGTGGCCAGCCTCTCCGACATATCGGTGATGGTGATGCGCGCGCGCTGCTTGGCGCCACCATCAACCCTCTGCACCACGCCGCGAAATGCCAACGTCGCCGAACCAAGCGACGAGCCGTAATTGCTGGCCTGCAGCGCAGTGACCGGCACCACGCGGATTACCGCATTTCGGCCGTCTGCCGTGCCATAAGCAATCAGGTTGTTCAAGGCGCTGTCGGCGTTGGCGACCTCGAACTCCGCAATGCCCATCGCCACCCGTCCACCGATGCCGAACGCATCCACCGCAGACTGTGAAACCGAAATGTCGCCATAGAGTCGTGGCGAATAGGCAGTGTCGGCAGGATCATCCGCCGAGCTGGTCGCATAGCCTGCCGACGCCATGCGCAGCACGGTGATGCCCTGCACCGCGGCAAAGGAACCCGGCAGCGAAGTGGGTGGGTAGGAGTTGGCCGGGCCGAAGTTTTCCATCAGGCCGCAAGCCCCTGCACGTCGATCTCGACCAGCAACACCGCAGCACGCGGCTCGCCACCAGGATCACGCAACGGCCGGGCCGACAACTGCGCATCCACGTAGCCCGGCGGCAGCGACGTTGGCGGGTATGCGTTGGCTGGGCCGAAGTTCTCCATCAGGCCGCGGCGTCGCCGACCTGCAGCGTATCGGACTGCACGAGCGTCAGGCCCTCGCCGGGGTCGTATTCGGCCGAGCCGTCCCACAGGATGACGTTGACCACCTCGCCATCTTTCACCACCGCGTATCGCATGATCACCACTCCGTCACGATCACCAGGCCCGCGCCGCCTGCGCCGCCCGTGCCGCCACTGTAGCCGGTCTGTGTGCTGCCACCGCCGCCACCTCCGCCACCGCCCGACTGCCCGGCCGCGCCTGCGCCGCCGTTGGCCACCGTTGCCGCGCCACCGCCGCCGCCGCCGTAGCTGACGATATCAAACGCCTGCCGCGCACCCAGGGCGCCACCGGCACCACCGGGGGCTGTGCCTGCCGTGGAGTTGATGTTGCCGTTGAAGCCGGTTGAGCCGCCGACGCCGGTATCACTGGCGGCGCTAAGCCCGCCGCCGCTCGCGCCACCCTGGGCGCCGTTGGCCGGCTGTCCTGGGGTGCTGCCCGCGCTGGCACTGCCACCGCCCGCGCCGCCCGTGCCGATGCCGATGCCCGCGCTCGACCCGCTACCCGCGCCGCTGCCGCCAGATACGCCCGTGCTTGAGGCAGCCGCGCCACCCGTGGCGCCTGTGGCGCTCACCCCGGAGCCTACATGCCCCATGCCGCCACCGCCGCCGCCCGTGTTGGCGCTGCTCGCACCACCAGCCCCACCTCCGCCGCCAAATGCGCGCGCTTGGAGGGATGACGAAAAGACGGTATTGCCGCCGGCCGAACCATGACCGCCGGGGCTGGTGCCACCCGCGCCACCCGCGCCAACGGTCACGGATAGGGGTGCGCCGAGGTCGTGGGCGGCGAACGTCCGATCCGAGTAGCCACCGCCGCCACCGCCACCGCCGCCGCTGGCATTCGTGGCCGCGGCAACCACAGTGCCGCCGCCCCCGCCACCGCCCGCGCCCCAGCACTGCACACGAATCAGCCGCGAAAATGGGGACCTGGTGAACGTGCCGGAACTGGTGAACGTCGTCTGCCGCGGTGGGCCTGGCCTGCCGATCACGTCCCATGTCGTGCCGCCGATCTGCCGGATCAGCGTGGCACTCTCGCCAGGGTAGAGCGTGAGCGTGAGCGCCCCGCCCATCGTCTCTGACGCATTGGCGTCAACCGTCAGAACGCCCGTGCCCGCGTTGGTGATCGGCAGCGGAACGGTGGGCGGGAACGACGCCACAGCCGGTAGGGTCAGCGTTTCGGTCGTGCTGCCGGTCCAGATGTAACGCTCGCCGGTAATGGAAACACCCGGCGCGTCGGACCCTGTGCCGGTGCGAATGCCCGTCATGCCCGGCACATAGGCCAGGAACACGTCAGTCGTGCCCGCCGGCAGCGACACAGCCGCCGCGGCATTGCTGCTTGCCAATATCGTGGTGCGGGTCAGGGTGCCAGGCGTGCCACCGTCATAGGTGCCGAGGCCGAACTCATGCCCGCCGACGAACGATAGCCGATAGGCCACGACAATGGCGGAAGCCCCCGCCGCCGTGTTGAAGCTTCGCGAATCAGTCGCAGCCGCGATCAGCGTAAGCGTTCCCGTGCCGGTGGTGGTCGTGGTCTGCTTGGCGTAATGGAAGTTTGCTGCGGCCATGGCGTGCGATCCTCAGCAAACAATGCCGTGATACGCCAGCATGCGGCGACGCACGCCTGCCGCTTGACGTGTCAATTCGGCCTGGGTCAGCACAGCATCATGCAGGATAAATGCCGCATTATCTACGGCCCCCGCAATCAAGGTGCTGGACGTCGCGCCGATCTGGAACAGCCGTGTCGGATGCGGCATGCGCGCGGATGACATCGTGGCCGTTGCAGTTGCAGCGTTCGTCAGGTTGTAAATGTTCAAGGCCCCGGCGCCACCCGCACCCAGAACCGTCATCGCAAGGATAGTCCACGCGGACATGTCGGTAACCGTGATGCTCGCGCTAACGGCAGCCGGCACGCCGCCGTTATTGCGCGATGCCAATGCTGCCACAGTCGCTGCCGGCGCCGACGAAGGCGTGCCGGTGACATTCAAGGATGTTGAATAAAGGTCCGACGAGATCGCGCCATAGGAGCCTGCCAACTGCGGGCGCGTAGCCGCCGCCGAAAATGCCGAAGATGACCTAACAACCGTCAATATTGTCACATCGGTCAGGTCTACATCGGCAGCGTCTGTGGATAGATAACTTGCCACTCCAGGGCTTGTGCTGCCCACAAAGGCCCCATACCCATCATACCACGTCGGCGTGTTTGTAATGACACCATCAACCTGGCCGTCCACCCGGTTGCGCACAGCTTCCGCAGCACCGTCGAGAAAATGACATGCCACAAGCCCGCGCGTGACCGGCAGAGAAAGCCCCGTCGAGTTCGTCCGCGCGTCCACCCCTGGAACATACCACCGGCTTGTCATGGCTATAGCTCCACTGTCATAAATTGGGCAACCGCCCAGTTGGGAAGGGGATAACGGGCACCGCTGAGGGCTGCATTCGTTTCGCCGTCAACCTGGCCAGCCTGGCCGTCTAGGTAAACGTCATCCGCCAAGGTAGGGTCACTGTCACGCACGCTGCCGTGCCCGAAATGGTTTTGCCTGCCGTTAGCGTAGAAAAGATTCGGGGCGGCGCTGGGTGCAGCATCGAGCGTGATCAGGATTTGGGTTGCGCTTGCAAACGCAACCGATGCGATGGTGAGGTCCGTTCCGCCGGTTGTGCGGACCGTGAACCCCTTGTTCGGGACTGCGTATTGCGTGTTCGTGCCACCCGTCGCCGTTTCGCCGATGAACCACCCGCTTTGCATCCAGGGGTCTTCAAAGACGAGCGGGGGCGAAGGCACATGATAGTCCACAAGTATTTCGCGCCCGCGCAATGTGGCGCGGCGAATGTAAAGCGGCTTCCACCGATGGCCGAGCGTCAACACACGAAACATCACTTTGCCGATGAGCGATCCAAGCCACCTATAGCCATTGGCCACGAGGTGCAAATTGTTGCTGTCGGGATACGGATAGTTCGGCCCGGCCATGAAGACGTTGCTGTCATTTAGAGCAGCGTCAAGCTGCGCCATCTGCACGCCCATTTCCGACGTGTCAAAATTGGTGTTTGGCGCGGCCGTTTGATAAAGGAAATACGCTGGCGGGTCTTCTTGTTCGGTTTCGGATATCACATCCGCCGTGAAATCCGCAAAGAACTGGCGAAGCGCCGTGATGTACGTGGCCGCGGTGGTGGTCTGGTTGCTTTCGCCTTGGAGCCATAGTAGCGCCGGCACCAAATAATCGCCACTGGCCACGCCTGCCGCTGTATTGGCCTGCGCCATCAGCGAGGGCAGCCGGTTGTAAAGTTCCGGCGTGGCACCCTTGGCCAGCGCCGCGATTGACTGCCCGCCCACGGCCGCCGTGGTGCCGATCATACGCCGCGCCGCGTCTGCTTGGATGCCGCGATGATTCAAGGTCAGCCGCCGATAGGTGTTCAGTGCGCCATGCGCCACAATTTCATTATAGCCTGTAGCAACTAGCGCATTAAACACAGATGAGCCGGTCACTTGCCATGTTGGTGGCGTCGCGTTATTGGCTGCCGGCATCACATTGTTGACCGACGCGGCAATGGTGCCCAGCATAAGGTTGTCGTATTTTGCAACAGTCGAGATCGCCGGATCTCCCTCCGCACCCTGCCCCAGCGATTGGCCGTAGACGATGAAGTGGTTATAAGCTGCCACCGGGCGGCAAACGCTGTCGGATCGAATAATCGCCGTCATGGCTGTATCGGCTAGATTCTCCGCATGCCGCCACCGCAGCTCATCAGCACTATGCACAGTGCCCGCGCCTGCGTAGCCGTCAGTTGCTCCAGATGCCGATATCCGAGCAATGATCTCCATGCCGTCATCGATGAACTCTTGTCCGGCCGGCCCGTCATTGAGCGAAAAAGAGACGCCTGCGAAATCCACACCGCCGGCGCCGATGCGCGCCATGACCTCCATGCCATCATCGATCCACTCCACAGCCTCGGCGGCATCGTTCAGGGATGTGGTGATCCCGTGAATTGTGCGCGCACCGTCTGCGTCAACCTTCTCAACAACCTCCATACCGTCGTCAATCAGTACGCTGCCCGCCGCGCCATCGCTGGCATCGAAATGCGAGCCATCAGTTACCGACAACACGCCAGACGCCACAGTATTCGCAGCAATCGTGGCCAGAACCGCAGCGCCATCGGTCCCGATTGTGAAACCACTGGCATCGATCCCCGTTGGGGAGATCGTCAAAAAGACTTCCATCCCGTAATCGATGAACTCCGCGCCATCGCTGGCCACGGCATTGTCTTCGATCGGCGCGTTCAGGATGTCGTCATAATCCGCCGTCGCCGCCACCGCCGCCAGATCGAGATTATCCCGCGCAGTCGCCTTATTCGCCAACCCAGCCAGGTTGCCAGTGGGCGTCAATGCAGCGTCCGCTTGCGCCGCCAGGACGTTCTGTTGCGCCGCGGTCAGAACCTCGCCGGTGGACCATACCTTCGGTGCCATTACGCTGCCTGCTGCCTGGAGATCATCGCTTCGAGCACGCTGGCAAGCCTCCTAATCTCGGTTAGTGTCAGGTTCGCAACGCTCAACTGCCGCTCGCCGAACGCCGCGAATGTGGTTTCCATGGAACCAATCCCGTCCACCTGCGCCGACAGTATAGCACTAAGACCGGCTGTGTCGCCGCCTCTGCTCGAAAGCACTTGCCCAACTTCAGCCGCCAAGCCGGCGTAACGAGTGCTGGTCCCGAGGAACTGACGCGCCACCGGCAGCACCTGCGAGGCAACTGCCGTGTAGTCCGACAGAGAGCCACCCGCGTCGAGATCGCGCCGCGCGCTGTTGAGCGTGGACAGCGCCCCGAAATACTGCTGCTCCGGCGCCAGCGCCGACGAAGCGCCGAATGCCAGCTCACGGAGCAGCCCCTGTGCGCCGGCCACATCACGCGCCATCGCGTCCTGTTGCTGCCGTAGTGCGGCGTTGGCCTGCTCGCCGTAGCGGGTCACAATGTTCGCCCGCTCTGCGGCCTGCACTTCTTCCAGTTGCACCAGGCGGTTGGCCTTGTCCTCAGCCGTGATCGCCAGCGCATCCAACGCCCTGCCGAACGCCGTCACTTCGGCAGATGCCGCTTCGGCCTGGCGCAACAGTTCGGCGCCCTCAGTAAAGCCCACCGCGGCGAGCCTGCGGATTTCGAGATTGACGGACGATGAGCGCAACGCCTCAGTGCGGGCTGCTTCGAGTTCCGTGTTGGCCCGCAATTGGGCCTCGGCCAGCCCGTCCATCGACACGCCCAGCCGCGTCGCCTCGGCACGCACGGCCGCAAAATTGTCGTTCACGGCGCTGATGCTGACCGTGAAGGCGGGGACTGCTTCGGCGGTTAGGCTCTTGATTGTTGCTTGTATGGACAGGAACCCGTCCACGAACGCCTGCAACTTTGCGGGATCGTCGAAGGTCTTGCCGGCCAACGACGCCGATAGGCCCGCGTCATCCCTGGACCGGAAGCGGAGGTTCTCGAATGCGTCGCTGAGGTTGCCGAATCCTTTACCGTCGGGGCCATCTTTGTTGCCACTGACGACGGAAACGCCGCCGACCTGCAGGCCGCGCTGCCCCAGGTAGGCGTTGACCGCTGCCACCAGCGTGTCGGCCTGCTGAAACGCAGCGGCACCGGACTCGTTGAAGTACTTGCGCGAGACAGGGTTCAGCGTGTCGCCGAACTCATTGCGGCCGTTTTCCTCGAAGCCTTCCGACTGGAGCCGGAAGCCGAAGCCCTTGACGCTGGGCTTAGGGCCGACCAGGCCGCCAAGGCCGCCGCCAAGCACGGCACCCAGCAACGGCGCGAAGGGCGCCAGGGGGCCGAGCGCCGCGGCGATCGACGGGATGGCCGCTAGAGCCGATGCGCCAGCCCCGCCGAGAGCGCCACCCAACCCGCCGCCCAGGCTGTTGCCACCGGTCAGCCCTGCCGTCAGGCCGCCGACCCCGAACCCCAGGGCCGCCGAGCCTGCCAGACCGCCCAGGGTCAGGCCGCCGATCGGTGCCCCGGCCTCGCCTATCGGGCTGATGTAGCCGCCGCCAGGGCTGATGAGCTGATACGAACCGAGAGAAGACAAGCCGCTGGTCAGGTTGCCAAGGCCGAGAATGTCGCCGATGCCACCCACGCCGCCACCGCCGGCCTGCCCAGGCGCGTTGATCCCGAACAGGCCCGGCGCGCCGCCGATGATGGCCGTGGTGATCGGCAGGATGATGTTGGCGCTCAGCGCCTGGATGGCAATGCGCTTGAAAATGTTCTTGAAGAAATCAACAACGCTCTCGCCCTTGCCGTCGCCTGTCATCGCCTCGAACAGGTTCGTCGCCACGTCGTCGGCCACGCGGCGGGACTGGCTCTCAACCTCCCGGTTGAAGCGGTCGACCTCCGACAGCGCCTTGGCGCGGGCTTCCTCTTGCACCTTCTGGACCGCCTTGACGGCGGCAGCGGCTTCCTTGTTGGCGGCACGCTCGACGGCTTGGGCTTCCTTGGCCGCATCGCCGCGCCCGCGCGTGGCGGCGGCAACCCCAGCCTGTGCCCCGGCCAGCTTGTCGAGTTCTTCGATTTCCTGCTGGTTGGAAGTGCTGCGAAGGGCCGCGGCTTCCTCGGCGGTGCGCGCGCCGGTGCGCTCGGCCTCGTCGATGACCGCGCGCTTCTGCCGGAACTTCTCCTGGATATGTTCCTTTTTGTTGGATTCCAGCTCCAACGCCCGCACGGCGGCGGCTGAGGCCGCGCGCTGTATACCAGCCTGTTCAATCGCCGACTTAGCGGCCAGCGCGGCCTGACGCGCGTATGCGTCAACGAGTATCTGTTCTTCTTCCTGTTTTGCTTCTCTCAATGCCGCGCGGGCGCGTTCGATCTCCCGTGCGCCCTCGCCAAGCGATAGAGCGCCGCCAAGGAACCCCCGCCGCGTTTGCGCCCTCTCGGCAGCAGCAAGAGCCGACTCAGCAGCAGTCACGCCGGCACGCGCGGCAGCAGCACCGCTGCGCGGCGTTACGAGCCCATTAAGTTCCTTCACTACACCAGCAA